>OJJV01000970.1_pt1 | contig 13998 bp, 13 predicted proteins | sample 1596391 | NCBI WGS metagenome assembly OJJV01 (sample SAMEA4350164, study PRJEB24818) | metagenome | biome: human; feature: gut; material: faeces | place: Denmark | collected 2013-09
TTCGTAGGAAAGTGTTCCCCATGGATGCGGTCCTGCACCGTCGGGCGACGATAAGGTACGAAAGTGTTGCCCAGGAGAGCCGCGCTGCACCCTCGGGCGACAATAAAGCACGAAAGCGTTGCCCAAGAGAGCCGTGCTGCACCCTCGGGCGACGAAGATGTACGAAAGTGTCGCTCAAGCGTGCCGTGCTGCACCCTCGGGCGACGAAGATGTACGAAAGTGTCGCTCAAGCGTGCCGTGCTGCACCCTCGGGCGACGAAGATGTACGAAAGTGTTGCCCAAGAGAGCCGTGCTGCACTCTTGGGCGACGATAAGTGTGGTTTTCGTTGCCGAAGGGTTTCCTTCATCCATACTTCATTCTGCCCTGCGCCCTTGGGCAACGGGAAGGCGCGGAAGAGTCGCCTGACTGTGCCGCGCGTCACCTTCGGGTGCGGGACAGTCAGGCGTCATCGTTCCCGGGGAGCTCGGCGCCGCCTCCTGCTCCTGTCGTTGGAGGGGTTCAGGTGGCCGGTCGCATGGTCGTGCGGCCATTATATCCGGCATATTCGTTTGATATTTGGAAATTTTTATTATTTTTGTCCTGAAGCCTGCCACACGGCGTCACGTCCCGTGCCGGTGACGCAAGGCAGGAGCGGGATACAGACCGAAAGGGTGACCGATGGTCGCCAAGTTATTTACCAAAGCATCGCTGAACTCATAGGACTCACGAGACTATAACCAAAACATCAATCGATATGAGCGTTTTTACACACACGGCGCGCGCTGCTGACGGCTGCCGCCGCCACCATTCTCATAACATCCTGCGGTAAGAAGGAGGAGACTGTCGGAGTCTCATCCGTGACCGTCACCCCGTCCCGGATAGAGATCATAGAGGGCGAATCTGCGGTGCTGTCCGCCAGTGTCTCTCCCGAAGCCGCGTCCGACAGGGCCGTGGCGTGGTCGTCGTCCGACCGGAGCGTCGCCACTGTTGACAAGGCCGGCACCGTCCATGGCCTCAGACCCGGCACCGCGACCGTCACCGCGACGGCGGAGGGCAAGTCCGGCACCTGCGCTGTGACGGTGAAGGCCAAGGCGGTAAACGTGACGGAGGTCACTCTGGACAGGACGGAGCTGACCCTGACGGAGGGCGAGACGGAGACGCTTACGGCCACGGTGAAGCCCGACAACGCTGACAACCGGAAGGTAACGTGGAGTTCGGACAAGACGGATGTCGCCACGGTCGACGGCGCCGGCAGGGTTACTGCCGTGAAGGCCGGCGAGGCTGTGGTCACGGTGACGACCGAGGACGGCGGGAAGACGGCGACCTGCAAGGTGACGGTGAAGGCCAAGGCGGTAAACGTGACGGAGGTCACTCTGGACAGGACGGAGCTGACCCTGACGGAGGGCGAGACGGAGACGCTTACGGCCACGGTGAGGCCCGACAACGCGGACAACAAAAAGGTGACGTGGAGTTCGGACAAGACGGAGATCGCCACGGTCGACGGCGCCGGCAAGGTTACTGCCGTGAAGCCTGGCGAGGCTGTGGTCACTGTGACGACCGAGGACGGCGGGAAGACGGCGACCTGCAAGGTGACGGTGAAGGCCAAGGCGGTTCCGGTGACCGGCGTGGAGGTCAATCCGTGGGCGGTGACCCTGTCCGTACGCGGCACCTCCAAACTCTCTTACACGATCAGACCGGCGGACGCGACCAACCAGAATGTGAAATGGGAGTCGGATAACCCGTCCGTGGCCACGGTCGATTCCGACGGCAACGTGAGAGCCGTTTCGGCGGGTGTGGCCAAGGTCAGCGCGGTCACTGAGGGCGGCGGCTTCAGGTCAGGCTGCACCGTCACCGTGAAAGAATTCTCTTCCGGGTTCGAGGTTGGCGGCCTGTTCTACAAGACCGCCAAAGGTTACTCTATGGATTTCGTCGAGGTGACCGGTAACCCGGGCGGAGGCAAGTATTCGGGAGATGTCGTGGTTCCCGGTACGGTTGAGTATGACGGGATTACCTATACCGTCAAAGGGGTCGGGGATAGGGCCTTTGAAGGGTGCGGTGACCTAAGAAAAGTCACTATCTCGGAGGGGATATATAAGATCGGAGCCTATGCCTTCATTGGTTGCGGGAATCTTGAACGTGTCATTTTACCTTCCACGTTAGAAAATATTGATGGTTCAAATCCGGTGTTTGAAGGTTGTTCTAAACTTGAGATTACCACAACCGTGCCGAGGGAAGGTCAAGAGAACTACTGCTATCTGTATGACGAGGCTTTGTATATGCACATAGGTCGGACAGAGAGAGAGATTCTGAGTTGGATTCCTGAAAAGAAGACCGGTACGGTGGTGATAAAGGAAGGCACTACGAAGATTGGGTACTCTTCTATTCGTCGAACAAATGTTGATAAGATAGTTATCCCTGAGTCTGTCAAATCCATAGACGTTCACACATTTGTGTCATGCAAAACTCCTTTGGAACTTGAGCTGAACTGGAAGACCAAGGAGGATGTTGACGAGATAACAACAAACATGAGCGACCCGTCATCTTTTTCCTTTAACGGCACAGACCGCTCAGCCGTCAAGGTGACGGTTCCTAAAGGCACTAAGTCCTATTACGAGTCCCACTGGCTCTGGTCGAACCTCGGCGGCATCGAGGAGCGCCCATAGAGCGCCCGTAGAGTTTCCATGGAGTCCCCGTAGCTCGCTGAAAAAGCGCCGCGGTTGCCTCGTGTGTCTTTCGCGGCAGTCTCGTGAGTGAAAAGCCGCGATCTGCTCACGGGAGGGTCTGCCAAGGTTGTCTCGTGAGCGAAAAGCCGCATTCTGCTCACGGAGTGGCCTTCCGAGGATGTCTCGTGAGTGGAACGGCGTGTTCTGCTCACGGAAGGGTCTTCCAAGGTTGTCTCGTGAGCGAGACGGCGCGATCTGCTCACGGGAGGGTCTTCCGAGGTTGTCTCGTGAGCGAAAAGCCGCGTTCTGCTCACGGAAGGATCTTCCAAGGTTGTCTCGTGAGCGAGACGGCGCGATCTGCTCACGGGAGAGTCTGCCAAGGTCGTCTCGTGAGCGAAACGGCGCGTTCTGCTCACGGAAGGGTCTTCCGCGGTTGTCCCGTGAGCGAGACGGTGCGTTCTGCTCACGAAAGGCTCTTCCGAGGTTGTCTCGTGAGCGAAAAGCCGCGTTCTGCTCACGGAAGGATCTGCCGAGGTTGCCTCGTGAGCGAAACGGCGCGATCTGCTCACGGGAGAGTCTGCCAAGGTTGTCTCGTGAGTGAGACGGCGCATTCTGCTCACGGAAGGGTCTTCCAAGGTTGTCTCGTGAGCGAGACGGCGCATTCTGCTCACGGGAGGGTCTGCCGAGGTTGCCTCGTGAGCGAAAAGCCGCATTCTGCTCACGGAGTGGCCTTCCGAGGATGTCTCGTGAGTGGAACGGCATGTTCTGCTCACGGGAGGGTCTTCCGAGGTTGTCTCGTGAGCGAAAAGCCGCGTTCTGCTCACGGGAGGGTCTTCCGAGGTTGTCTCGTGAGCGAAAAGCCGCGTTCTGCTCACGGAAGGGTCTGCCAAGGTTGTCTCGTGAGCGAGACGGCGCATTCTGCTCACGGGAGTGTCTTCCGAGTCGTTCTCGTGAGCGAGACGGCGCGTTCTGCTCACGGGAGGGTCTTCCGAGGTTGTCTCGTGAGTGGAACGGCGTGTTCTGCTCACGGGAGGGTCTTCCGAGGATGTCTCGTGAGTGGAACGGCGTGTTCTGCTCACGGGTGGGTCTTCCGAGTCGGTCTCGTGAGTGAAACTGCGCGTTCTGCTCACGAAAGGGTCTGCCGCTGTGCTTCTGGGCGACGAAGAGTGTGTGTTGTCACCGAAGAGTCCCGTCATCCTTACTTACGTAATTCTGCCCTGCACCACCGAGCGACAAAATGGTACGAAAGTGTCGCCCAAGCGTGCCTCGCTGCACTCTCGGGCGACGATAAGAGCCAAAAGCGTTGCCCTGGAGTGTCGTCTTGGAGTGGCGCGAGGAATGTGGGAACGCTATTTCATCGTCACCGAGATGACGGTTGCCCTGGAGTGTCGTCTTGGAGTGGCGCGAGGAAGGATTCTGGAACGATCAAAGGAGCATAAATGGATGGTTTTGCTCTTGTCAAAGACAAAAACGCATACGACGGTGGCATTATATGGAGAAAATGCGGCCGTCGTGATTGGTCAAGGCTCCGGGGGTGCGTTTCAGGGGATTTAGTTCCGATGTCTTAGGCTTATAACTTATTATTTTTTGTATATTTGTGAATCGGGATGGCTTCGGGAGGCGAGGATGCCGATTGGAGGAGGCCTTGATTAACCATTTAAGATTCTGGAAAGCACTATGTACAAGAGAGTTTTGCTTAAATTGAGCGGAGAGAGCCTGGGCGGGTCCGTTGGAAAGGGACTAGATCCGGAGAGTCTGCGGAAATATTCAAAGGAGATCGCGCAGGCGGCGAAGGCCGGGTTGCAGATCGCCATTGTCAACGGAGGGGGCAACATATTCAGAGGTCTTCAGGGTCTTGACAAGGGATTCGACCGCGTCGAGGGAGACAGGATGGGAATGCTGGCTACGGTGATAAACTCATTGGCGCTCAGTCAGTTCATCAAGGACGAAGGCGTGAAGGCAGAGGTGTTCTCAGCCACTCCGATGGAACCGCTTGTACGCTACTATAACCGTGACAACGCCGTCAAGGTGCTGGAGGAGGGGGGCGTTGCCCTCATCGCCGGGGGAACGGGCAGCCCGTTCTTCACTACTGATTCCGGCGCGGCTCTCAGGGCTCTTGAGATCAAGGCCGATGTCGTGCTGAAAGGAACACGTGTCGATGGAGTCTATACCGCTGACCCAGAGAAAGATCCTACCGCTGTTAAGTACGATGAACTGACCTTTGACGAGGCGATGGCGAAGCATCTCAAGGTTCTCGACCAGACCGCATACGCCCTATGCAATGACGGGAATATGCCGATCATCGTCTTCGATGTGAACGGCGAGGGCAACCTGCTGAAACTGGTCAACGGAGAGAAGGTCGGGACGCTTGTCCATAAATAGTCTTGTTGAAAACGGGCAAGGGTACGACCACAAAAGATTGATAAATAACAATTAATACAATACACTATGCTTACAGACAAAGCGAAAGAAATCATCAGCGGAGTGAAGTCCAAAATGGAAGACTCAGTGCTGTTCCTTGAGGAAGACCTCAAGACCTACCGTGTCGGAAAGGCCAATCCGTCCATCCTCAACAATGTGACCGTGGATTACTACGGAACTCCGACACCTGTCCCTCAGGTGGCTTCGGTGACTGTTCCTGACGCCAGGACCATCGCCATCCAGCCTTGGGAGAAGAATATGATCCCTGTGATCGAGAAGGCTATCATCAACGCCAACCTCGGTTTCACCCCTTCAAACAACGGTGAGGTCATCCGCTGCCCTGTTCCGCCTCTCACAGAGGAAAGACGTAAGGAGCTCATCAAGAAGGCCAAGGCTACCGGCGAGAACATCAAGGTCGCTGTCCGCAACGCCCGCCGCGATGGAGTTGACGCTCTGAAGAAGGCCGAGAAGGCCGGAGAGTTCTCCGAGGACGTGCGCAAGGAAGGTGAGGACGAGATCCAGAAGGTCACCGATGCGAAAGTGAAGGCGGTTGACGAGCTCGTGTCAGCGAAGGAGAAGGAGATACTGACCGTCTAATGAAAGCCTTGAGGCGGCTTGAATGAATGTTCATCCGCTATTTTGGTATATTCATTAAATTTTTAGGAACATTTTCTTCCGATTTTACTATCTTTGCATCGTTATGATGATGAGCACACGATTTTATTCTTTCGGATTTTATTTCTTTTACCGCGGCAGGTAGAGGACCGGACGAGCGTGTGCAGGAATATTCAGAAAAAAGGTAGATGAATATACGGCTGTCCGGTGCTTTTCCGGGCAGCCTTTTTTATTTGGTTGATTTCTTCACCGCTGCGGTGAGAGCAAGTCCCTCCCATAAGGGGAGGGTGACGTGAAATGATGATGAATATGACAAAAGTCGCGATACAAGGCTATAGGGGGTGCTTCCACGAGCAGGCTGCACGGGAGTTCTATTCCGCGCGAGGGGAGGAGATCTCCATTGTGGAATGTCCGACCTTCGAGGGACTGTTCAAGGCTGTGGCATCCGGCGAGGCACAGGCGGCGGTGATGGCCATCGAGAACACGATCTCCGGAGGTCTCATCCCGAATTTCGAGCTGCTTAGGTCGAACCCCTACAAGATCAAGGGTGAGGTGTATATCCCCATACATCAGAACCTTATGGCTCTTCCAGGGCAGGACATCCACAACATAAAGGAGGTTCGGACGCACTATATGGCCATCAACCAGACCCGTCAGTTTTTTGAGCGTAACTGCCCGTGGATCACGATGGTGGAGTCCGAGGACACGGCCAAGAGCGCAATCGACATCGCCGCTGAGGGCTTGAGGGGAGTAGGGGCTGTGGCTTCAGAGCTTGCTGCTGAGCAGAACGGGCTGGAGATCTTGGCCCGCAGCATTGAGACCTACAAGCAGAACTTCACCCGCTTCCTGATTCTGGACGACGCCATCACGGTGCCACGCAGCGAAATCAACAAGGCGTCCCTCTGCTTCACCCTGCCTCACAAGCCGGGTTCTTTGGCGCAGGTGCTTACGATTCTCTCGTTCTACGACATGAATCTCACCAGAATCCAGTCCCTGCCGATCCCCGGACAGGAATGGCAGTACTTTTTCTATGCGGACATCAAGTTCGCGACATACGGACGTTACCGTCAGGCACTTAGGGCGGTCAGACCTCTGATGGAAGGACTTAACATTTTAGGCGAATATAAATCTTCGATGTAATCATGATCATTGAACCGGCAAAAAGAACATCATCTGTTCAGGAATATTACTTCTCCCGCAAACTTAAAGAGATGGACGCGCTCAATGCGGAGCGTGTGGCTCGCGGGGAAGACAGGATAATCAATTTGGGAATAGGCGCTCCGGACGGGATGCCGCCACAGGCCGCTATCGAAGCTTTGGTCGAGGCTGCCCGCAAGCCAGGCAACCACGCCTACCAGAGCTATAAGGGGCTTCCAGCGTTGAGACAAGCCTTTGCGGATTGGTATTCAAGATATTACGGAGTGACGCTGAATCCGGATGGGGGCATCCAGCCGCTTGTCGGATCCAAGGAGGGAATCCTTCTGATCTCTATGGCATTTGTCAATCCGGGAGACAAGGTGTTGGTTCCGGATCCGGGCTATCCGACCTACACTTCGGCATCTAAACTTGTTGGAGCCGAGATTGTCACGTACGATCTGACGGAGGAAAACCATTGGTGGCCGGATTTCTACGCTTTGGAGAGGATGGATCTTGAGGGTGTGAAGATTATGTGGACGAACTATCCGAATATGCCGACCGGAGCCAAGGCTACTCCCGAGCTTTATCAGAGGCTGGTGGATTTCGGGCGCAAGCACAAGATATTGATAGTGAATGACAATCCATATTCATTCATCCTTTGCGGGAAGCCGCTGTCGATTCTGGCGGCGAAGGGGTCGGAGGAGTGTTGCCTCGAACTGAACTCGCTTAGCAAGGCGCACAATATGAGCGGTTGGCGAATCGGGATGGTCGGCGGCGCTCCGGAATATATCGCCGAAGTGCTGAAGGTCAAGAGCCAGATGGACTCGGGAATGTTCAAGCCGCTGCAACTCGCGGCGGTCGAGGCGCTTAACCAGTCTCCTGAATGGTTTGAGGAACTTAATTCTGAATATGTCCGCAGACGTGTCGCCGCGGGTCGTATATTCAAGACTCTGGGGGCGGTTTATGACCACGACACTGCGGGGCTGTTCCTTTGGGGAAGGGTGCCTTCGGAATATGCCGGGAACGGGATGACGGCAGGGGAAGTGCTTTCGGAACGGGTTCTGCGGCAGGCAGGTGTGTTCATCACGCCGGGCTTCATATTCGGAAAGAATGGTAATGACTACATCCGGATTTCGCTTTGCGCCAAGCCGGAGGTTCTTGACCGGGCGAACAAAGAAATAGAAAAAGTTATAGATTAGGACACTTCGATGCTTCGACAAGCTCAGCAACCGACAAGCTCAGCAACCGGCTCAGCAATTACAAGCTCGGCAACCGAAGATTCAGTGACCGAAATGTTTGGTCGCCGAGCCTGTCGAAGCGACATTAAAGCAACGATGATATGATAGTAGGAATCATTGGTCTGGGCCTGATAGGCGGTTCGATGGCCATCGACCTGAAGAGAAGAGGATTCGCCCGGATAGTTCTTGGGGTGGAGGCTGACCCGGTGAACGCCGCCGCGGCCGAAAGGATGGAACTTGTGGACGAGATCGTCCCGTTCGAAGAGTGCGTCCGCAGGAGCGACATCACTGTGATAGCCATACCGGTCGGCTCCGCTGTGAAGATGCTCCCGCAGGTACTCGACATATTCAAAGAGGAAGGGAACGGGAAGAAGATCGTGATAGACACTTGCTCCACGAAGAGCAACATTGTCCGCGCGGCGCACTACCATCCCCTCCGCTGCCGCTTCGTGGCGACACACCCGATGGCCGGCACTGAATATTCAGGGCCTTGGGCCGCGATGCCGAACCTCTTTGATGGCCGCGCCTGCATATTCGCAAACACCGAGGATTCAGATCCGCAGGCGGTCAAGGTGGTTGAGGGACTGTATGATGCGTTGAATATGCGTCCGCTTTTCATGAACGCTGACAGCCACGACGTGCACACCGCATACGTGTCGCATATCTCTCACGTCACCTCTTTCGCTCTGGCTCTGACGGTCCTTGAGAAGGAAAAGGATGAGAAGCACATCTTTGACCTTGCGTCGGGTGGATTCTCCTCGACCGTCCGGTTGGCCAAGAGTTCCGCCGAGATGTGGACCCCTATCTTGGCGCAGAACAGGGACAATGTGCTGCACGTCATTGACACATATTTGGAAAAGATGAGGCTGTTCCGTGACGCTATCGCTGACTATGACGGCGGACGGATCACGGAACTCATCCACGAAGCAAACAGGATTAAAAAGATTTTGAGATAGTTATGGAACGTACACTTGACATCATCCCCGTCTCCGAGTGGGGATTTTTCGACGAGAGCATTCCCCCTCTCGTTATCGCCGGTCCTTGCAGCGCCGAGTCTGAGCTGCAGGTGATGATGACCGCCAAAGGCCTTCACGAATTCGGCATCCATGTTTTCCGCGCAGGAATATGGAAGCCCCGCACCCATCCCGGATCCTTCGAGGGTGTCGGCACACCAGGCCTTAAATGGCTCCAGAAGGTGAAGAATGAATATGGAATGAAGGTCTGCACCGAGGTCGCCAATGAGAAGCACGTCTATGAATGTCTGAAATATGGCATAGACATGGTCTGGATCGGAGCACGGACTACGGCTAATCCGTTCCTCGTGCAGGAGATCGCCGACGCGTTGAGGGACACGGATATTCCGGTCTTGGTCAAGAATCCGGTGAATCCTGACATTGATCTATGGGTCGGGGCTCTCGAAAGACTCAACCGGGCGGGGATCAGAAAACTGGGCGTTATCCATCGCGGATTCTCTACCTCGCAGAAAATCCCGTACAGAAATTTTCCGGGCTGGCAGATGGCGGTTGAGCTTCGCACCCGTTACCCTAAGCTTCCGTTCTTTGCGGATCCGAGTCATATGGGGGGCTCACGCCAGTATCTCAAAGAGTTGTCACAGAGGGCGATGGATCTTGGCTTGGACGGCCTGATGATCGAGTCCCATTGCGATCCTTCCTGCGCGTTGAGCGATGCCAAACAGCAGTTGGTTCCGTCAGATCTGAAGGCTTTGCTTGAGAGCCTGACCGTCCGTCAGAAGGTCTCCAATGACAAGGAATATAACGAAGGCATCGAGCAGCTCCGTTCCCAGATTGACATCATCGACGAGAACCTGCTTGTGGCCCTTGGTTCCAGAATGGAGATCTCCCGCAGGATAGGCGAGTTCAAGAAGGCGCACAACATCGCCATTGTCCAGGCCGCCCGCTGGGACAGCATCCTCTCCTCGATGATAGAGAAAGGCAAGGACTACGGCCTCTCCGAGGAGTTCATCACAGCCTTTTTCACCGCCATCCACGATGCTTCAGTCGCGGAACAGAACAGGATTCTGGAGCGGTAGGCTCTCGAACCTACGCTTTCAGAAAATATCATAAAATTGCAAATCATTGATAATCATACACTATCCACGATGCAGAGTAAATCTAAATCTTTCTAAATACCTTTCGCTATTTCAATTTTTGGGTGTATATTTGGGTGTAGAAATTCAAACGCACCCAAATATGAATATCAAACGTAACATCATTTTTGCATTGGAGAGCCGGAAGAAGAACGGATGCACCAACAAGCTGAAACAAAGCGCATCCGAAATCAACACGGACTTGCTGAAATACTATGCCGAAATGCAAAACGTGTTCAAGGAGTTTGAGGTACAGGAAACCATTATCACAATATGAACAACAAGGAATCCAACATAGAAAAAACGGACTTAAATGCGTTCATACACGCTGTCGGTTCGGAAATACAACAGGCGCAAGTACGGCTGATTACCGCAGCCAATGCGCAAATGCTGTTCCATTATTGGAAAATGGGCAACTATATCCTCTATTATCAAAACTTATATGGATGGGGAAGTAAAATCATCAAGCAACTGGCAAAGGCTATCCGGTTCAATTATCCCGAAAAGAAAGGCTATTCGGAACGCAACCTTACTTATATGTGCCAATTCGCACGGACATATCCGCTGAGTGTGCTAAGAAGTTTCATTGATACGGATGTAAGACTGTCTGTTCCAAACATACAGAATGTGACAAACGAAGTATTGAAACTGAACGACAAGCAATTTACGCAGGAACTTACTGCGCAAATACAATCCGTTGATTGTCAGTCTTTAGAATTTACGCAGGAAGCTCCTGCGCAAATTCAGGACGTAGAGAAAACCGTTTCTGCCATTTACAGAATGGGGATTAGGGAGATAGAAAAAATTTTCTTGAACTCCCCTGTCGCCAGAATAAACTGGGCAAGCCAAATGGTTATACTTGATGGCTCGTTACCGTTAGGAATAGGATATTGGTACATGAAACAGTCCGTAGAAATGGGCTGGAGCAGTAATGTTCTTAAAATACAAATTGAAACCAATCTGTATACCAGACAAATTAATAACAACAAAGTAAATAACTTTACTGCCACGCTTCCTGCACCTCAAAGCGACCTTGCCAATTACCTTCTGAAAGACCCGTACATCTTTGATTTGGCTGGAACGAAGGAAAAGGCGGACGAAAGGGACATAGAAGAGCAGCTGGTTAAGCACGTCACCCGTTACTTGCTGGAAATGGGCAATGGCTTTGCCTTTGTTGCCCGACAAAAACATTTTCAAGTCGGGAACAGCGATTTCTATGCCGACCTGATTCTGTATTCCATCCCCCTGCACGCATACATCGTAGTGGAATTGAAAGCAACCCCATTCAAGCCGGAGTATGCAGGGCAACTGAACTTCTACATCAATGTGGTGGATGACAAACTGAGGGGAGAGAATGACAACAAGACTATCGGGTTGTTGCTGTGCAAGGGGAAAGACGAAGTTGTAGCACAATACGCATTGACAGGCTACGACCAGCCGATAGGCATCAGCGATTACCAACTGAGCAAGGCTATACCTGAAAACTTAAAATCGGCTCTGCCAAGTATAGAAGAAGTGGAGGAAGAACTGACTTCCCTTCTTGATAAAGATAAAAATCCATAAACCAAGCGTATATGGCAGGAGAAATACAGATTATGATTCCCCAATACGGCGAACTCAACCGGATATGCTAAAGACAATATTCACGGAAAATTATATGAGCAGCCAATAGCAAAAGGAAGCTATGAGTTTTTTGTCACACCATCTGACAATGCCACCTCTCAGTTCTATGTTATTCCTTGTTTACATCTAAATATTACAGATAATGATGCCACCACAGCTTCTTATGATTTTCAGATAAAACCGACATCTGAATATGTACTCAACACTATTCAAACTTATTTAGGGGTAGAGTGGGACAAACTAATTGATGAAGTACAGACCAAAAGTCCGGCATCAATCGACATGTCTATGACACTGATAATTCCCGATACTGATTATCAAATTATAGGAGCATTAAGCAATGCACCCATTCCGGCACACATCTTGGATTGATACATCACCGCAATTTAACTTAATATGTTTCATACAGCGAATTTATAATGGTAAATGAATTGAATAAAGAAATGAGCAATTACCAACGTTTTTTGTCAGGAGAATATTGTAACTGTTTGGATGCAGAAGTGTTAGCGATGATAAACAGGACAAAAGACTATTTATGTGTCTTAAATGACATAAAGACGGTAGAATATGAAAGGAAAGAAATTCTTTCCAAAATGTTGGGAAGCATTGGTAATCATTCAAGTGTAGGACAGAACTTTACTTGCCAATGCGGAAAACATATCTTTATTGGTGAACAAACTATTATCAATAATAACTGTACAATGATGGATGAAAATATGATTCATATTGGTGATAGGGTTTTGATTGCTCCAAATGTGCAATTTTACACAGCTACTCATCCGATAAGTTTTGAGGAACGGTTTGTGGAAAATTGGGAGGAGAATTCAAGGAAACTATTTTTCAGGACAAAGGCTTTACCTATTACAATAGAAGATAATGTATGGATTGGTGGCGGCAGCATTATTCTTGCAGGAATCACTATCGGAAAAGGGAGTGTGATTGGTGCCGGAAGTGTAGTGACTAAATCTATTCCGGCTGATTGTATTGCCGTTGGAAATCCATGCAAAGTGATTAGATGGTTAAACCCTCAATATAGGCTTCTCCCACTCGAAGAAAAGGACATTCCCGAAATGCAGGAATTATTCCGCTCGACCGTGCTACATGTTAATATCAGAGATTATACAAAAGAAGAAGTAGAAGATTGGGCATCTTGTGGTGACAGTGTGGAGCATTTGAAAGAGCTTCTGTCACACAATCATTTTATAGGTGCTTTTGATAAAGCGAACCGCATGGTAGGCTTTTCATCCATGAATAAGGACGGCTATCTGCATTCCATGTTCGTACACAAGGACTGGCAAGGCAAAGGTGTGGCCACACAACTTCTTTCTGAAGTTGAACGCATTGCCAAGCAATTGGGAGTTGTTGAAATCACATCCGAAGTGAGCCTGACAGCCAGACCGTTCTTTGAGAAGAAGGGATATGAAATAGTCAAAATACAGAAGTATAGGGCAAACAAGCTGGAACTGACAAATTTTATCATGCGCCACAAATTCTTATAAGCACATAGAACACGATTTCTTGAATAATACAATAACACCCAATTTTACATTCTTGGGTGTAAAATTGGGTGTTTGTTTTGCAATTTGCTGATTTTCAGCGTTTATTACGGAGCGGTAGGCTCCAGGATTATCTTAGCCGTGACAGTCTATTTTCAATCAGTGCCCTGTCGAAGCGACTTTACTACAAAACCCTTGTCATATGATCTTCCAACCGTCGATGCGGCGGTTTGCTGTGGAGAAGTTCACACCGATTCTGAACACTCTTCTCGGGTCGTCGGCGAACGGGCGGGCGTAGCCTTTCTCCTCGATCTGCGCGAGGGCCTCGTCCGGGGTGGAGTCGGTCTTGATCTCGATGATGTAGACGTAGTCCTTGGTCTTGATGAGGATGTCGATGCGGCCGTTGGAGGTCGTGCGCTCTGTCTCGACATATTCCCCCATCAGCTCGATGATGATGTACATCGCGTACTGGAAGTCTTTCTCGCAGTCGCCCTGGATCTGGTAGTTTGTCCTGGCGAAGAGGGCGTCCAGACGGGTCATGAGGCTTTCTGGTTTGCCGGATTCGACATCCATCGACATGAGGGATATGAGGGTGTTGGTGGAGTCGCTCTGGATCGGGGCATAGTATCCCAGCAGGAAGTTAAGGAAGCCGTCCTTCACCTCCATGTTCGGGCATCCGCGCGTGTAAAGGTTGAATCGTGTGTCGTACGTTGGTGGG
>OJJV01000982.1_pt1 | contig 13720 bp, 9 predicted proteins | sample 1596391 | NCBI WGS metagenome assembly OJJV01 (sample SAMEA4350164, study PRJEB24818) | metagenome | biome: human; feature: gut; material: faeces | place: Denmark | collected 2013-09
GGTGGAAGAGGGCCTGGAGCAGCTGGAGGCGGGCTTGGGGCAGCTGGAGAGCGGCCTGAGTCAAATTGAAGCGGGTCTGGAGCAGCTGGAGCTGGGCCTGCACCTCGCAGACACCGGTCTCACTGCCGCCCGGCAGCTGCTGGAAGTGGTCCAAAAGGGAATGGAGGCAGACCCGGAGGACCAGGGACTCCTGGAGTCCCAAAAGGAGCTGGAGCAGAGAATCCAGGACCTGGAAGCCCAGAAAACGGAACTGGAGACCCAGCAAGAGGAGGCCCTGACGCAGCAGAAGGCTTTGGAGGAGCAAAAAACAGCCCTGGAAAGCCAACAGGCAGAGCTGAAAGCGCAGAAGAGCCAGGTGCAGGACGGAATGAACCAGATTCAGGAGGGCCTGCGGCAGCTGGACTCCGCCCGGAACCAGGCAGAGGACCAATTCCATGTGGCCCAGGCCACCCTAGAGTCAAATCGCCTGGAGCTGGAGCAGGCGCAAACAGAGCTGGACGAAAACCGGCAGCAGCTGGATGCGGGCAAAGCGCAGCTGGATGCTGCCCGGAAGGAGCTGGAAGCAGGCCGGAAGACCTATGAGGAAAATCGGAACAAGGCGGAATCAGAGCTGAAGGCCGCCGAAGAGGACTTGGAAGACGCCCGGCAGCAGCTGGAAGATGGCCGCCGGACCCTTGCGGATATGACGGAACCGGATACCTACCTGCTGGACCGGAACACCAATGTAGCCTATGTTTGCTATGAAAGCGATGCAGATATTGTGGAGGGGATCAGCCGGGTGTTCCCACTGTTCTTCTTCCTGGTGGCCGCCTTGGTGTGCATCACGACTATGAGCAAAATGGTGGATGAGGAGCGGACTCAAATCGGCGTGATGAAAGCCCTGGGCTATGGGAGCGGAGCCATCACGGCGAAATACCTGGCCTATTCCGGCAGCGCCTCCCTCCTGGGATGTGTGCTGGGTGTGTCGGCGGGGTCGGTCATTTTTCCCAGCGCCATTTGGCAGGGGTATAGCATCATGTATAACTTTGCCTCTCGGATTCAGCTGACCTTCCAGTGGCCCTTGTGCGCCGTCATTGTGTGTAGCTACACCGGGTGTATGCTGGCGGTGACCTGGTTCTGCTGCCGTCGGGAGCTGGCGGAGGTCCCGGCGGAGCTGATCCGCCCCAAAAGCCCCAAGGCCGGCAAGCGGCTGCTTCTGGAGCGCCTGCCCCTTTGGAAGCACTTGAGCTTCCTGCGGAAGGTGTCCATCCGGAATGTTTTCCGGTACCGGAAGCGGCTGGTGATGATGCTTCTGGGTGTGGGGGGCTGCGCTGCACTGGTGGTCACCGGCTTTGGAATCCGGGACTCCATCGCAGGTATGGCGGATTACCAGTTCCGAGAGGTGACGCTCTATGACATGTCCGTCACCTTCGCAGAGAACCAGGAACCGGAGGACCAGGAGGCCTTCCTGAAGGGCTGCGCCGGGACGGTGCAGGAGGCCCTGTTCCTCCATGAGAGCACGGCGGATCTCACCGCCGGGACCAGGACCAAGTCCGTCCATTTCCTGGCATCCCAGGAGGAGCTGAGCGGCTTTGTCTCTCTGCACCGGGGGAAGGAACCGGTGGCGTTTCCAGAAAAGGGCCAGGCTGTGATCAGCGAGGGCTTGGCGGAAGTCCTGGATATTCAGGTGGGCGATTCGGTGCTGCTCCACATGCCAGACATGGACACCCTGTCGGTGACCGTCAGCGGTATTTTTGATAACAACGTGTATCACTATGTGCTGGTGTCCATGGATACTGTGCTGGAACAATGGGGGACCACACCGTCCGTCAACACAGCGTATGTGAATGTCCCGGAGAATCAGGCGGCTCAGGAATCTGCGACCACGGTTTCCCGGCAAGCCGATGTGCTCAGCGTCATGCTCTGTCAGGACATAGCCCAGCGGGTGTCCAGTATGATGACGAGTCTGAATTACATCGTGGCCCTGGTGGTACTCAGTGCGGCTGCTCTGGCCTTCATTGTGATGTACAACCTGACCAATATCAATATCACGGAGCGAATCCGGGAAATCGCTACCATCAAGGTTCTGGGCTTTTATCCGGCGGAGTCGGCAGCTTATGTCTTCCGGGAAGGAATGGCTCTCACAGCCATGGGCTGCGCCTTGGGATTGGCCGCAGGAAAGCTGCTGCATGCCTTTATCATCCGCCAGGTCCGGGTGGATATGGTTTACTTCACCCCCAGAATTTTCTGGACCAGCTATCTCTGGGCTGTGGTGTTGACGTTCCTGTTTGCCTGCATCGTGGACCTTTTCCTGTATTTCAAACTGGAGCGCATTAACATGGCTGAGGCGTTAAAGTCCGTGGAATGACCGGGACACATTTTGCAAATGCGTTAGCAAGTCTCTACTGCCTCCCCCCGGGGGCAGGCGCGAAGCTGACCGAGGGATAGACGGTTAAAAAATCAGCGGGAGAAATCGCGATTTCTCCCGCTGAAAGCTTTATATGGAGGCCATATATGCCCTGCTGTGAGCCTGCGTACAGATTTGCGCGCCCGTATCAGTTGGATGAGGAACGGCGATATCTGGCAGAATGGTAGGCAGAATCGGTTCAACACGTTTCCTTTTTACGAAACTGCACGTCAACCAACTAAATAGCGCCGTTCCTCATCCGTCACCTACGGCTGCCAGCTGGAATCACAGAATTACTTGCCAGCGGCAAGTGATGAGCTCCCCTGGCGTTTGCGCCTGCCCCTGGGAAAGCAGAGGGAGCGACTGCTCCAGCGCGCTGGGTGGTCGTGTGCGCATATGCCCTGGGGAAAGGCCGAAGAATTTCACTCCGTGGGAGGTCAATGTGGTTTTGGAGGACGCTGCCAATTATTTAGTTGACTTTTGCGGCAAAATGGTGTATAAGTATGTTAGTTCCAAAAGTGGTCGATGACTTGCGCCTAGATGCACGAATGAGTGGGCTGGCCAGGTCTCCCCAAAAGAAAGGAGATACGAACATGAAACACCCGTGGAAGAGAAGTCTTGCTTGCCTGGTGGCGTTGCTGCTGATGCTGCAGCTGCTTCCGACAGGCGCTCTGGCTGCCGGGCGGGACCCGGGGGGCCGTGTGGCTCAGGTGGAAGCGGCGGATGCCAGCACCCAGCTGCTGACCAACCCCCTCACGGACGGTGAGCCGGAGGCGCAAATAGCGCTGGACCAGGAAGTCACCTTCCTGGTAGAGCTGGAGGAAGCGCCTCTCATTTCCTATCTGGGAAAGGGCTACGCCTCTACCCAGGCGTTGCTGTCCGAAAAGACCCAAGCCCGGAATGTGGTGGACCAGGCTCAGGCAAAGGTCCGGCAGGCGTTCCAGTCAGTGGATGGGCTGAAAATTGTGGATACATACAGCCTGCTGCTCAACGGCTTTTCTGTTTCTGCGCCCTTTGGGCAGATGGAGGCCATTGCAGCCATCCCTGGCGTCCGGACGGTTGAGGTGGCCCAGACCTATGCGGCCCCGAAGCCTCCCGTAGCTTCCGCAGAGCCCAATATGCACAGCTCCGGCGGTGTGATTCATGTCTCCAGGGATTACACTGGCGCCGGCATGCTGGTGGGTATTCTGGACACCGGCCTGGATGTGGACCATGAGGCCTTTGCAACGGCGCCTGCGGTGCAGGCCATGACCAAAGCGGATGTGCAGACGGCCATGGAAAACCTGAATCTCAACGCCAAGGGAGACCTGGACCAGATCTACGTCAGCGGCAAAGTTCCCTTCTCCTACGACTATGCCGATGGGGACGCCGATGTCAACGATGTAGAGGGTCACGGCACCCATGTGGCGGGCACCGTTGCCGCCAACTGCAGCGCCCTCACTGGTATGGCGCCGGATGCGCAGCTGGCCATCTTCAAGGTGTTCTCCGATACAGAGAGCGGAACCGGCGATGTGTGGATTCTGCCGGCTCTGGAGGACGCCGTGAAGCTGGGCGTAGACGTCATCAACATGAGCCTGGGCATGGCCTGCGGCTTCTCCTCGGAGAACCAGGTGATGGACCGGGTGTACAGCCGGGTAGAGGACGCCGGGATTGTGCTCATGGTCTCCGCCGGTAACGAGGGGACCTCCACGGGCAACCAGCACTATGGGGACCGCTCCCTGGCGGCCAACCCGGACAGCGCCACGGTGGGTTCTCCTTCCACCTACGATGCGGCCCTTTCCGTGGCCTCAGTGGAAAATGTGAAGAAGTATGTCTCCTATTTCCAAGTGGGAGATTTGCGGATCACCTATGCCGATCCCAACGCTGGTGCAGCCTTCACCAGCCTGAACGGAACATATAACTACGTGGCGGTCCCCGGCTACGGCGCGGAAGCCGACTATGAGGGCTTGGATCTGAGGGGAAAGATTGCTCTCGTCATGCGTGGCAGCATCGCCTTCACGGAAAAGGAGGCAGCGGCAGCCAAGGCAGGAGCTGTTGCCATGGTGGTGTATGACAATGCCCCGGGCAGTCTGTCCAACATGCAGGTGAACGGTGTGATTCCCTCCTGCTTCATCACCCTGGAAGACGGAACCAAGATGAAGACGGAATCTCAGAAGGCCCTGACGGTGACCCCGGACCTTTCCGACTTTATGGACAATGAGGAGGCCGGTCAGATGTCGGTGTTCTCCTCCTGGGGTCCTGCGCCGGACCTGTCCCTGAAGCCTGAAATCACGGCTCCCGGCGGCCATATCTACTCCTCTCTGCCTGACGGCGGCTACGGCGACAGCAGCGGCACCTCCATGGCCTCTCCCGCCGTGGCCGCCTCTGCAGCTCTGGTGCGGCAGTACCTGCGGGAATCCGGCGTGGCGGAGGAGCAGCTGCCCCATATGGTAAACTGCCTGCTCATGAGCACTGCCACCCCCGTCCGGGACGAGGAGCACGACACCCTCTATTTCGTCCGCCGTCAGGGCGCAGGCCTGGCCAATGCCGCCCTTGCCATGGCCTCCGGAGCCTACATCCAGGTGGAGGGAACCGACAAGGCCAAGCTGGAGCTGGGGGACGACCCGGACCGCACCGGCTCCTACACCATGGACTTCCAGGTGGTGAACTACTCCGACGCAGACAAAACCTACCGTCTGGACACCACCGTCCTGGGCCAGACCGCCCAGGGAGGGCAGTTCAAGCACGGCAAGGTCACCTACCTGGTCAGCGACTATGCCCGGGAGCTGGACGCCGCCGTCACCTCCAGCGCCGCCGATGGAACCATCACCGTTTCGGCCAACTCCACCGCGAAGGTTTCTGTGACCGTTACCCTGTCGGATGCGGACAAGGCCTACATGGACGAGCGGTTCCCCTACGGCTCCTATGTGGAGGGCTTTGTACAGCTGCTGAGCGAAGACAACGTGACCCTCTCTGTTCCCTTCCTGGCCTTCTACGGCGACTTTGGGGAAGGTCCTGTCCTGGAGGAGGGTACTTATGAGACCCTGATGGGCAGCACGGAAAGCACCTATATCACAGCAGATCAGTTCCACAACAGCCTCCTGGGCAGCCGGCCAGTGTATGACCGTACGTTAGGGCTCTCCACCTCCGCTACTTTTTACTTAGGAGATACCTATTTAGCAGACTTCTTTTGTGTTCCATCGGAAGACTGGTTTGCCGGTTCTCATGACCTCCCCTTCTACCCTGAAATGGCTGGCATCTCCCCCAATGGAGATGGCTCCTTGGATTCCTTCCATATGGGCCTTGGCCTAAAGCGGAATGCAGAAAACATTCACTATACCGTAACAGACCGAGCCAGTGGGAAAATCCTGTGGGAGCAAGATACCGGCTTTGTGCCGAAAACCTATTACAGCGAAAACGCTGGAACTGTCCTCTACGCGGGTATCAGCAGTGCGGAAGCTCTGTCCTATGAATGGCTGTTTGCATCCACCCGGGATGAAGAAGGCAACATTATCTATGACCGGAATCACTGCCTGTTGGAAGAGGATACCTGGGTAGATATTCGGGCAGAGGTAACGCCAGAGTACCAAACCGGCAGCCCCAACGCCAACGATACGATATATTTTAGTCTCTACATTGATAACAGCGGACCGTTTGGTGCAGAGGATGTCTCTTTCCAGATTGAGAAACGGAACATAGGCAGTCTGGGAACAATGAAGATGTATGAATACGACATTTCAAACTCAGAAAAATGGTTTATTGATTACGATTACGCATTAACCCTATCTTACGATGAAGAGGCTGGCCAGTGGCGAGGCAATGGAATGCTTGCCGTGACCGCAGGCGGCCCTCTTCCAATTCATCAGGACAGTAGTAGCTTCTACAACTTTGGTGTCAGGAGAAACTACATTGTCGGAGATAAGCTTGTGGTAATTGCCACGGACCGCGCTGGAAATACCTCTGTCGCTGCCTTTGAGCAGGGCGAGGCAATGGGGAATTATGTAAATCTGGCTGCAGAAAAAACCATTCTGGACCCTGGCGAGACCCTGACCATTCGGAATACCGCAGAAAACCAATACGACATGCAGATTGAATGGACCAACAACAATCCGGAGATTTTGGAAATCCTGGAATCTGACGGCTACAGCTGTACCATCCAGGCTTTGGCCCCTGGCGCCGCCAGCGTTTCCGGTGGCTTCGGACCATACGCCAAGTCCCTGGATATCACCGTCCGGGACCCGGAGCGGGAGCGCATTGCCGGGCAGTATCCGGACATTGCAAATCACTGGGCCAAGGAGGAGATCATCACTGCCATCCAGGAGGGCCTCTTCCGCGGAACCGGCGCCAACACCTTCTCCCCGGAGACCACCCTCACCCGGGGCCAGCTGGTCACCGTGCTCCACCGCCTGGCAGGCACTCCGGAGGCCACCGGCAGCAGCTTCCAGGATGTGGAAGAGGGCCGGTACTACACCGAGGCCGTGGCATGGGCCAAGGAAACCGGCCTGGTGAAGGGCGTTACCCCAGAGCGGTTCTGCCCCAACAGCCCTGTGACTCGGGAGCAGTTCGCGGCAATCCTCTACCGCTACGCCCAGCTCCAAGGCCAGGACGTCTCCAATCAGGCGGACCTGTCGGCCTATTTGGATGCCGGGAAACTCAGCCATTATGCCCAGTCCCCCATGGCATGGGCCGTAGCCGAGGGCCTCATCCGGGGCGTATCCGAAACTGCCCTCTGCCCCAAAGCCTCCAGCACCCGGGCCCAGGCAGCCGTCATCCTGGTGCGCTACCTCACTTGGGAAGCCTCTCAGACCGCCTGAAGCTTGGATAGGCAAGTCCCCGCTTACACGGCAACGCATCTGAACCACACACAAATTGGGGGCGCGTTGCGCCCCCAATTTACCAAACGCACTGGCACGGGAGCATCCTGCCTTCCTTCGGGGCATATGCGTACAGCTAAAAAGAGTACGGCCCACCCCTCCAGCATCTCTGCGTCATTCTGGCACATTAGCGGAGTTGGCCTTGGCTGTGTGCCTATGTTCCCGGGGGGAAGGTGGGGTGGATGAGGAACGGCAAAACCTGGCTAGTCAGTATGCAGTTTCGTTAAAAGGGAAACATGTTGCGTCTTGCTTGGCACTGCCTGCCAATTCTGCGGTCCTTGCAAGGTTTAGAAAAAATTGTTATAATGGGCGTATTCAACGAGAAAGGGGGAATTTCGTGGAATTTCAAGTATACCGAAAGCCCTGTATGCTCCTGGAAACTGTGGAGCTGGTATACAGTTATGTCAACCAAGTGCCGGCTGAACAGCTAACCGAGAGTGGGGAGTACTGCATCCCCGCCAGAGAGATTCCATCCATTCGGGAGGCAGTCTGTGGGCCCCTTGATCTGGAGAATGAGGAGCTCCAATTTTATTTCAAAGGTGTACCCGTGGATGGAAAGGAACAACATTTATCCTGCCTGGCTTGCTGCATGGTCTACAGCACCCTGAATCTCGGTTGCAGCAGCGTGGAGGAGACGGTCCGTTTCCTGAAAAATGGATGGTTTTTGAAGGAACGTCCCTTTCGGGTCTGTGGCATCAATGGAATTGGCCTGGACCTGACTGCTGCTGACACAGGAGAATTTACTACTTTGGCCCGGGAAATTGCCAGACTGCCGGTCCCTCAGGCCTACCAGCTGCAGCTGGTGGAGGTGTTTTCTGACTTCACCTGGCATTTGGACCGGCTTATGGCCTATCTCCGCCCTGCGGCGGAGCGGCTGGAGCCCCTTCTGGCCCCTTGGGTAGCGCGGGCCATACCACGAATGGAGGAGTGGGAGCGCTATTTGCAGGACCCCTCCGCCATGCAGACCATGCTGCGTAAAATCGGCCTGAAGCAGCCAGAAATACGCAGATTGGAGCTTGCCATGCGGTACTTTTTCCCCTTCGGCGGACCCGGTGAGTTCCAACATCCGCAGGCCCATCTGAGCCTCCACATGGGCGTCGGCATACCACCCGGCAAGGATGCGCCCCAGGCCGCAGACTTTTTACACGACTGGGAGTTTAACGCCCTGCGCCTGCTGGCCCATCCGGACCGGGCCTGGATGCTCCGAGCCATGACCGGCCAGGCCATGAGCGTCCAGGAGCTGTCTCAAACCCTGGGCCTCAACCCCGGCTCTGTCTTCCGGGACCTGAACAACATGAAAAACGTGGGCCTCCTGGCCCAGGAAGTCGTCTCCAACCGAATTTACTACCGAACAGACTCCGCTACTGTGGAGCGCCTCACCAAGCACCTGGTCCGTTACCTGAACCAAGGGTGACGCTGCCAGGTCTGCCCTCCATAAAAAATCCGCTGCAAAAGCGGCGCAGGCACTTGACAAGCTCCCTTTCAGCCGGTACAATAGGTATGACTAGTATTACTTTTCTTACTTTTGGGAGGGAAGCGCCATGAATCGGGACGGGGACGGGCAGCGGTTTATGAGTACGGTCAAGCTGGGGCCCAAAGGGCAAATTGTGATTCCCAAAGAGGTGCGGGAAATGTTTGGCCTGGAGCCAGGGGACAGCTTGCTGCTGCTGGCGGACGCCAAACGGGGCATTGCCCTGCAGCGCTCCAGCGTCATGACCCGGATTGCCGACGCCATTTTTTCCGGTCACGGCCGGGAGGTGGACAGGCAGACGCCGGAGGAGGATCTCAAGCGATTTGCCCAGGCCATTCGGGACGAGACGGAGGAACCCACATGAACGCCGTGGAAACAAAAGGTCTGACCAAACATTTTGGCCCGGTTCAGGCCCTGTCCGGCTTGGATCTGGCGGTACCGGCGGGAACGCTGTACGCCCTGCTGGGGGTCAACGGAGCTGGAAAGTCCACGGCGATCAAAATTCTCACCGGTCTGTTACCCCCCTCCGGAGGTGAGGCTCGGATTCTGGGATATGACGTGGTCCGGCAGCGGGAGGCGGTGAAGCGGCGGATCAGCCTCTGTCCCCAGGACACGGCTGTGGCCCCGAATCTGACGGCAGAAGAAAATCTGATCCTCTTGGCTGGCCTCTCCGGAGCCCGCCGGAAGGAGGCCAGAGCCCGGACGGAAGCGCTGTTGGAGTCCCTTCAGCTGCAGCCAGTGGCCCGCCGCCGGGCAAAAACGCTCTCCGGCGGGTTTCAGCGGCGGCTGAGCATCGCCATGGCCCTCATTTCTCAGCCACAGGTGCTCTTCCTGGATGAGCCCACTTTGGGCCTGGACGTTTTAGCCCGGCGGGAGCTGTGGCAGGTAATCCAGGAGCTGAAGGGCCAGGTCACGGTGGTACTCACCACCCATTATCTGGAGGAAGCTCAGGCCCTGGCCGATTCCATTGGCATTCTGTCCCGGGGCCGCCTGACTGCCCAGGGGACAGCAGAGGCGCTGATTCGCCGGTCCGGCCAGGGGAACCTGGAGGACGCCTTTGTCGCCCTGACAAAAGGCTCGGATACCAGCGGAGAGGAGGGACAAAACCCATGAAAATGCTCCTGTTTGCCCGCCGAAATGGGCAGGAAATTTTGCGGGACCCTTTGAATCTGGCCTTCGGACTGGTCTTTCCCCTGGCGCTGTTGGGGCTCTTCTGCGCCATTCAGGCCAATATACCGGTCCCCATATTTGCCCTTCCCAGCCTGACGCCAGGGATTTTAGTCTTTGGTTTCAGCTTTTTCTCCCTGTTTTCCGCCCTTCTGGTGGCCCGGGACCGGACCAGCGCCTTTTTCCTGCGGCTATATACAACGCCTCTGCGGCCACGGGACTTCATCCTAGGCTACACCCTCCCCCTGGTGCCCCTGGCCCTGGGACAAGGAGCCGTATGTCTGGCCGGCGCTTTGGCCTTTGGACTGGAATGGAGCCCCCGGCTTCTCCTGACGTTGGTGGCCAGCCTGCCTGTAGCCCTATTGTACATCAGCCTGGGACTGCTCTGCGGCTCCTGCCTCAGCGACCGGGCTGTGGGTGGGATTTGTGGCGCGCTCCTCACCAATGCCTCCGCGTTCCTGTCCGGCGCATGGCTGGACTTGGACCTGGTAGGCGGCGGCTTTGCCCGGTTTGCCAGGCTGCTGCCCTTCTCCCATGGGGTAGATGCAGGGCGGGCGGCCCTGGCCGGGGACCTGGCGCAGCTGCCGGTTCACCTGGCTTGGGTCTCCGGTTGGGCCCTTACAATCCTGGTTTTGGCAATTGCCGCTTATTGCCGTTCTTTGCGGCACATTTGAACATAAAAAGGCTGCAGCAAGGCGAGTGATGCCGTTGCTGCAGCTTTTTGCTGGGAATTACCGGGTGGTCTCCACCTGAATTTCGCCGGAGACAATTTTCTTTGCCAGCTCTTCCACCTCAGATTTCAGGCTGTCGGGAACCTGCTGAGTAGCGCCGGCCTCCCCGTAGCCGATGCCAATGAAGCCAGTGGCCATATCGGCCACCCAGGTGGTGCCCCACTTGGAGGTGTCGCCGGAGATATAGTCTGACACTGCCTCGTAAATGGAGTTGCCCACCTGCTTCATCATAGAACAGATGATGACGTCATCTGCAATGTACTTCTGGTCAGAGTCCACGCCGATGGCGTAGAATCCCTTCTCCTGGGCAGCCTGGAATACGCCGTCGCCGGTCTTGGAGGCAATCTGGAACACCACGTCCGCCTTTTTCTCATGGAGCGTCAGGGCGCATTCCTTGCCCACAGCGGGATCGTCATAGGTGTTGGCATAAACGGTCTCCACCTGAATGCTGCTGTTGGCATATTGGGCCCCCTGGGTGTAGCCTACGATGAAGTCGTTGATGGTGTCTGTATCCTCCCCGCCTACGGCGCCCACCACACCGGTCTGGGACATCTTGGCGGCGATGTAGCCGGCCAGGAAGGAGCCCTCGTTCTGGGCGTAGGTGATGTTCAGCACATTGGCCACAGGCGCTGAGGTGGCGTTGTCAACCCAAATGAAATGGACGTCTGGGTACTCCGGAGCTACGGTCTCCACATCGTAGAACTCCCACCCCACCAGGACGACAATCTCCGCCGCATCGGCGGCGTTGCGAATTTGCTGGGTATGGTCCACGTTGTTGCATTCAATGGTCTTCACCTGAACGCCCAAATCCTTGGCCAGGCGGTCGGCTCCCTCCTTGGAGGAGTCGTAGAAGGATCGGTCACCAAAGGTACCGGCTACTACAACCGCCATAGACACATCGCTGGAGGTACCGGTCTGCTGCTGGGCGTCCTCCTGGGATTTGGTGCAGCCGGCCAGCAGGCTCAGTGCCAAAACGGCTGTTAGAAGCAACGCAAAAAATCTTCTCATCATATTTCCTCCTCTTGATTCCTCTACGCTGTCTTACGGCTCTTCCGTGCTGTCCGTATCGGAGTCCGGATTCAGGTCGCCGTTGCTGGCCGGGAGCGAGGGATCAGTCTCCAGGTCGCTGTTGGTAGCGGGCAGGTCCGGGTCCAGGTCGCCACTGCTGGCGGTGTTGCCATCGGGGGTGGTGCCGGGCGTGGAGCTGTCGGAGCTGCCGCTGGGCTGTACGTCCGCGGTGGTCGTGGGATCGCCGTTGGGGGTGGTCTCCTTCTCCTCTTTCTTGCTGCAGCCAGCCATAAGGGAGAGCACCAGAACGGCAGCCATCAGCAATGCAATGAGTTTTTTCACATGTTTCACTCCTTTGAACGGATTTTTCGGTTTCCCTTTATGTTTTGTCTACAAGGAAACTGGTCTTATTGTACAGGCGTTTTACCGGAAAGTCAACTTAAAACGTCTTAAAATCCCCAAGTTCTCCATAAATTCCGGTAGAATTAGGCAGAGAAATGTCCGCTTCTCGCGGACACGCAAAATACTGTGCCTGCCGGCGAGGAAAACCCTAAATTTTATCGTGGAAAACCGGAAAAAGTGTGTTATAATGAGCAGGTAGGATTGGACCGGAAGGAGGACGCTTGTGGAGTTCCCAGGTTTTTTAGGCAACGATCAGCTGAAGGCCAGCTTATCTGCCGCAGTAGACCGGCAGCGGGCGGCGCATTTTTATTTGCTCTCCGGACCCAGCGGCGCCGGAAAGCGGACCCTGGCCCGATTGCTGGCGGCGGCGCTCCTGTGCCGGGACCCACACCGGCGGCCTTGCGGCCGGTGCGGCCCATGCCGGAAGGTACTTGCCGGTACCCATCCCGATTTCATCACCGTAGACGACCCGGACCGAAAGACGGTCTCTGTGGAAACGGTCCGCCGTGCCAGAGAGGACCTGTTTATTCGCCCCAATGAAGGGGACCGAAAAATCTACTATGTGCCCAGAGCCCAGGACCTGGGCCTTCCCGGGCAGAACGCTCTATTAAAGGTCCTGGAGGAGCCCCCCGCCTATGGCGTGTTTCTGCTCCTGGCAGACAATCCGGATCGGCTGTTGCCTACGGTTCGTTCCCGCTGCGTGGAGCTGCGGCTCCAGCCGCTGCCGGAGTCCATTCTGGTGGAGGCATTGGAGAAAGACTTCCCTCAAGCTGGCCGTGAGGCGCTGGCCTCTGCGGCCTGGCGCAGCGGAGGCTGGCTGGGGCAGGCCAGGGAGCTGCTGCAGGAAGGCGCCTGGCTACCCCAGACAGAGGGATTCGCACAAGCCTTCAGTCGGAGGGACCACCTCCGCCTGCTTCAGGTCCTGGCCCCCATGGAGAAGCTGAAGCGGGAGCAGTTGGCCCCCATTCTCAGCCAGTGGCGGGACCTTTTGACCATCGCCCTGACCTGCCGTTCCGGGCTGCCGGAGCCGGACCCCCTGGGAAAAGCGCTGGCCTCCAGCCGCACCTCCCGGGAGCTGTCCCAAGGGGTGGCTGTGTTGGACCGTTCCCTGATTTTTTTACAGGGGAACGTGTCCCCCGGCGCCGTCTGCGGGGACCTGGTCTGGCAGCTCCAGTGAAATTTTGAGATTACCAAGCCCTACGGGGCAAAAGGAGATACCATGAACGAAGAAAGAGCTAAGGCGCCAGCGCCGGATTTTGCTGGCGGCCCCATGGCGCCGGACCGGGACGCTCCGGTGGACGTGGTAGACGTCCAATTCCGGGCCGGTTCCAAAATATACTATTTCGCCCCCGGCGATCTCACCGTTGCCGCCGGTGACCACGTCATCATCGAAACCGCCCGGGGACCAGAGTACGGCACCTGTACCGGTGGCAATCACCAGGTTCCCTTCCGGGACATTGTCCCGCCCCTGCGCCGGGTCATCCGCGCGGTGGACCCGGATCTGGTCCACACCCACGGTTCCATGTCCGCACGGATGGCTGCCCGGCTGGGGATACCTGCCCCTATAACGCCGAGCGTTATTATATGGGTAAGCTTCGTGCGGGGCAGTTAGGCTGGCCGCTGAACGTGGTGGCGTCGTGCCCCGATGAAAACAGCGTGATGGCCGCCCTGCGCGAGGGCCCCTATGGGCGCTGCGTGTATC
>OJJV01000985.1_pt1 | contig 13703 bp, 10 predicted proteins | sample 1596391 | NCBI WGS metagenome assembly OJJV01 (sample SAMEA4350164, study PRJEB24818) | metagenome | biome: human; feature: gut; material: faeces | place: Denmark | collected 2013-09
GAAAAATCTTCATTTTCTTCCCGCTTCTTCAGTCAGATAGCACCGCTATCTTCCTTGGAAGAAGCGGTCGAAACTGAAGTTTTTCACTCTCAAACCTTCAAACAAACAATTCAAAACAGCTTCTAAATGTAGAACGAATCGATCGGAGCGGAGCGACGCAAGGGGTCTGGGGAATACGGTCCCCAGTGCCCCACCGGGGCTGTCACGTAGTGACTGAGGGGTGGAAGATATATTATATGGCAAAATTCATTTTGCCATATAATTATAAGTGGATATCTTTGTCCTCAATTTATGGCATCGGGAAAGAAGGACATACTCCTCGGGATGATCCGGAACGGACTTCCGATGACTCTCGGACAGCAGATTCGGCTAACGATTCTGCTGAGTCTGCCTGCCATCGCCGCCCAGTTCTCATCCGTGCTGATGCAGTACATCGACGCGGGAATGGTCGGCCAACTCGGCGCGAACCAATCTGCGTCAATAGGTCTGGTCGCCACGACGACCTGGATAATGGGCGGATTCCAGTCCGGAGCCAGCTCGGGATTCTCAGTCCAGGTCGCCCACCTTTGCGGAGCGCAGGATTTCAAAGGGGCCAGAGCCGTGATGAGGCAAGGACTCACAACTGTGTTCCTCATCGGCCTGGTTCTCGCAGTGATAGGCGTAAGCATCAGCGGAGCGCTCCCCCACTGGCTCGGCGGGACACCGGAGATCAACAAGGACGCATCTGAATATTTCCTGATATATTCAGCGTTCATTCCGATAGGCGCTGTCGGATGGGCCGCTAATTCAATGCTACAGGCCAGCGGCAACATGAAGATTCCGAGCCTGATGTACACCGGAATGTGCGGCCTTGATGTGGTGTTCAACTACATATTCATTTACATTTGTGAGATGGGAGTGGCTGGCGCGGCTCTGGGAACTGGTGCGGCGCAGGTCGTCACCTCAATATTCGTGATCTGGTATATTCTCAGACGCTCCAAGGAATTGAATATCAAAGGAGAACAAGGCACGTTCATTCCACGGCGCAAGACTGTGCGCAACGCTTGGGGCATCACTGCGCCGATGTGGCTCCAGAACATCATAATGAGAGGCTCGCACATTATGAGCACCATCATCGTGGCGCCGCTCGGGCCTATTTCCATTGCGGCCAACTCGCTGGCGATCATCGCAGAAAGCTTCTGCTATATGCCGGGCTACGGAATCGAGGAAGCCGCCACGACGCTTGTCGGCCAGAGCCTCGGGGCGAAACGCAAGGAAGTCGCCAAACGATTCTCACAGATCACGATGCTGATGGCCGCTGGCATTATGACCCTGCTGGGAGCCCTGATGTTCATCTTCGCGACCGATCTGATGATGCTTCTGAGCTCGGATCCGGATGTCATCGCGTTGGGAGCCAAGGTGCTGAGAATCGAAGCGTTCGCCGAGACACTCTATGCGTTCTCGATCGCCGGCTACGGTTCCTGCGTAGGTGGAGGCGACACCCTCGTGCCAAGCGTGATGAACTTCGGAAGCATGTGGGTGATACGCATCGGACTGGCACTGATTTTGACACCTCGGATGGGACTCGTCGGCTACTGGGTGGCGATGTGCATCGAGCTGAATGTCCGCGGATTGCTGTTCTACTGGAGACTGCGCGGCGAGAAATGGATGAAACTAAAGATCACTTGAGAATATGGAAAAGATCATCAACCAGGAATTCGGCGGGGAAAGACCGCTGTACTGCAGACACGACCTTTATCTTGAGAATGTCAAGATCCACGCCGGTGAGTCGGCCCTGAAGGAGACCGGCAACATCACCGCCGTACATTGCCAGTTCGAGGGCAAGTACCCGTTCTGGGAGTGTGACGGATTCGTCATCAAGGATAGCCTGCTGACCGTGGGCGCACGCTCAGGACTTTGGTATTCAAGAAATTGCGAGATTTACGACACTATCATCGACGCTCCGAAGACCTTCCGCAGGATGGACGGAATCAAGTTGAAGAACGTCCAGATTCCTGGCGGTACGGAGACGTTCTGGGACTGCAAGAACATCGTGGTCGAGGATTCGGTGATCGACAGAGCCGACTATGTGTTCATGCACTGCGAGAATGTTAAACTCACCAACGTCAAGCTGAACGGCAACTATAGTTTCCAGTACGCCAAGAACGTGGAGATCCGGAACTGCGTCCTCAACTCCAAGGATTCCTTCTGGGAGGCCGAGAACGTCACAGTCATCGATTCCGTGATTAATGGTGAATATCTTGCCTGGTACTCGAAGAACCTCCGCCTTGTCCGCTGCCACATCACCGAGACCCAGCCTCTGTGCTACTGCGACGACCTCGTACTTGAGGACTGCACAATGGGCGCTGACGCTGATTTGGCTTTTGAATATTCCTCCGTCCAGGCCACCGTGAAAGGCCATGTTCCTTCCATCAAGAACCCACGCACCGGCTTCATCCGCTACGGTTCCGTCGGGGAGATCATCATTGATGAGAACATCAAGGGTCCGGGTGACTGTCGGCTGGAGAAAGCGTAGAGGGGAGCCAAGCAAAAAACTCTTTCCGGAATTTTGCACGTTAACAAAATTCCGGAAAGAGTTTTTTGTTGGCTGCCTATATTGCTGCCGTGGCAGACAAGTCACTATAAATCACGACATTAAGATTATTCCTATAGTAATAATGCGCTAAAGCTGAACACTTTAACGACTGATGATCAGTACGTTATCCATCACCTACTGTGTATCAGCATGTGGCGAATAACATGCTTTTTATCAAGCAGATAGCGCATCGTCTTTAGCGTAAACCAACCGAAGACAGTTATCTAATCATTTGATTATAGGCATGATAGGTTCACGGTTAGATAATCGTGTACGGTCCTGTCGAAGCGAGCCCGCTGCCCCGTCTCGGAAGAAACCAGATACTGATATATAAAAAAGGAAAAGCCGCCGATGAATACTCATCAGCGGCCTAAGGAGTGGTGTCGGGAAGAATCGAACTGCCGACACATGGATTTTCAGTCCATTGCTCTACCATCTGAGCTACGACACCGTTTCCGTTTGGGATTGCAAAGATAGGCATTTTTCTTTTGGCTGCAAATTTTTTTGAGAAGAATTTGCGTTTTTCTTCGCTGAGTGGATGTTTTTGGCTAAATTCGCCATATGACAGGCAGGATCTTCATACAAGTTATCCTTCCGCTCCGGCTGGAGTGGGAGCCGTTCTATTATCAAGAAATTGAATTGAGTGAATCGGCTGGGGATGCGTCTGGATTGTTTCCGGTCACTTCGACAGGCTCAGTGACCGAAAGAGACAAAGAACAGGTTAGGGTCGGAGGCCGGGTGCGGGTGAACTTTGCTGGAAAGGAATATGTCGGAGTGGTAAGCATGGCGGACGCAGGAAAACAGGCGGAGGAGATGGGAATTGTGGACAAGGTGAAGCCGATCTTAGGCATGGCTGAAGGGTTGGAACCGGTCACCAAGGAGGAGATTGAACTATGGAGACAGATAGCGGAATATTACCTGTGCACTGTCGGGGAAGTTTACAAGGCGGCTTATCCAGCGCAGAAAGTGGAGAAGGAAGTTGTGCAGGCCCGTCAGGAGGCACTCAAAGTGGAAAGAGAAGAGAAGAATCGGACAAAGATTGCGGATAAGATCAAGAGGCTGGAAGAAAGAGCGGAGAAAAAGGCGGAATTGGCCGCGAAAGCTCGGAAGTCAGAGAGTCGGGAAAGGTACTTGGCAGAGAAGGAGATGTTGGAGGGGGAGATTGGATTATTGGTCAGGGAGCTCACTTCGATGGTTGGTGAGCTTTGTCGAACCACTGGCTCAGTGACCGGTTATGGTGACTCTGTTACATATCATCAGGACGAAGAACCAATAGGTGGGTCCATAATCGAAACGTCCGAGGGTACAGAGAAGGAAATAAGCTTGTCAGCGGCACAGGAGGAAGCATATTCAAAGATAAAAGAGATTTTTGCGAAAGGGAAGCCGGCGTTGCTGCATGGGGTGACGGGATCTGGAAAGACGGAGATTTACCTGAAACTGGCGCAGGAAACGCTCGCGATGGGAAAGAACGTGCTTTATCTGGTTCCGGAGATAGCGCTCAGCAGACAACTGGAGGACAGGATCAGCGAGACATTCCCGGAACTGCTTGTGTTCCATTCCGGAGAGACAATGTCCAGAAAGCGAGAGGTGGCCACCGTCCTAAGGCACGCTGGAGAGCCGGCAGAGGGAAAGGGCTATGTTGTCCTCGGGACCCGAAGCGCCATATTCCTGCCGCATAAAAACTTAGGGCTGGTGATAGTGGACGAGGAGCACGACACCTCCTACAAGCAGGACTCACCTGCCCCTCGGTACAACGGCCGCGAAACGGCGATAATGATGGCGAAGATATTCGGAGCCAACGTCATTCTGGGATCGGCCACGCCGTCGCTGGAGTCGCTGTACAATTGCAGCGTAGGGCGTTACGGGCTTGTCACCTTGAACAAACGGTTCTACGACGCGGCGGACTCGGACATCGAAATCATCGACACAATCGCCGAGCGGCGCAAGAACGGTATGATCGGGAACTTCTCCAGGAAACTCATCGAGCACATAGGCAAATGCCTCGGCGAACACGGGCAGGTGCTGATTCTCAGGGAGAGGCGGGCATATTCCCCGATCGTGCAGTGCCAGGAGTGCGGCGACATCCCGAAGTGCCGCTGCTGCAACGTCAGCCTAAGCTTGCATAGGCGAGCCGACGGAAGCGAAAGACTAGTCTGCCACTATTGCGGCAGGGTTTATGAATATACCGGGAAATGCCATAAATGTGGAGGAGAACTGAAACCGTTAGGTTCAGGGACACAGAAGATCGAGGAGGAGGCCTCCAAACTGTTCCCGAACGCAAGGATCGCGAGGCTGGACAGTGACACGGCACAGAGTCGGAAATATGAGACGGACACCATCCGGAAATTCTCCAATGGGGAAATCGACATACTCATCGGCACAAGGATGGTCGCCAAGGGATTCGATTTCAGCGGACTGTCCCTTGTGGCCGTGCTTCAGGCCGACTCTATCCTCGGGCAGGAGGACTATAGGGCGGACGAAAGAGGACTCCAGCTTCTGGAACAGTTCAGAGGACGTTGCGGACGGCGGGGAGAGAAAGGTATGTTCGTCATCCAGACCTCACAGCCGGAACACCCTGTCTATCAAAGCATAGACGGGAAACTGGACGAGAACGGTACAATGGCCCGTTTCCTCGGGGAAAGGAAGCTGTTCGGTTATCCGCCATATTCAAGGGTCATCGGAGTCGTCATCAAAGATTACAACCAAGCCAGAGTGGACCTGCTGAGCCGGGATCTCGGAGAGTACCTGCGGGGAGCTTTGGCGGTCAAGGTCAGCTTCGCTCCGGGCGTGCAGAACGGCCCGAATGTCATAGGGCCATATTCACCGGCTATCGACAAAATCTCGAACCAGAACATCCGCCAAATCAGGGTATTGCTGCCGAAAGACCGTTCGCTGGCGAGAAACAAGGAGACGCTTGCGGCGGCGGTGGAACGCTTCGAGAAGGAGAAAAAATATTCAGGCCACATCGCGCTTGATGTCGATCCGGCCTGAATGGATTTTTACTTATGCTCTTTACGCTTGATCCCATCGGCAGCACTTTCGGCCCCTTTTGATCCTCAAGAGTGCATACCGCACTCTTGGGAAACGTTTGCCCCACTTTTCGCCTCCCGTGAGTGCTGCCGAGCACATACGAGCGACATTATTTCCCTTTTTCGCTTCTAAAAAAGGCTATCCCGGATCAGGGAAAACGCATCGCAGCGAAGCCGTGCCTGTTCGAGGGGTGATGATTCCGCTTATGGTCTCGATCCGTCGTATTTGTGCTGATTCTTCCGCAGGGAGACCGGAATGTCGCCGCAAGAGTTCAGAACGGGAAAATCGAGCAAGACCGAATGATTTTTCATTTCAAGAGATTTTCCGTAACTTTGAAATTTGAATATACACACAGGATATGGGAAAAGTCATAGCAATAGCCAATCAGAAAGGCGGAGTGGGAAAGACCACAACCGCCATCAACCTCGCTGCGTCGCTCGCGGTGCTGGAGAAGAAGATACTCATCATCGACGCCGACCCGCAGGCCAACACCACCTCCGGACTGAATTTCTCTCCGGACAATGACGAGAAGAGGACGATCTACGAGGTGATGATCGGCACGATTGACATTCAGGATGCCTTGATTCAGACAGAGATTCCTGACCTTCAGATGATTCCGTCGCACATCAACCTTGTCGGAGCGGAGATTGAGATGATCGACGTGGAGGACAGGGAGACGATTCTGAAAAGAAGACTCGCCCCGATCCGCGACAACTACGACTACATCATCATCGACTGTTCCCCTTCCTTGGGACTCATCACGATCAACGCTCTCTCGGCATCCGACTCCGTGATGATTCCTGTGCAGCCAGAGTTCTTCGCCCTTGAGGGGCTCGGCAAACTGCTCCAGACCATCAGACTGGTTCAGAGCGGCGTGAACCCGTCGCTCACCATCGAAGGGTTCGTCGTGACGATGTTCGACGGCAGGACAAAGGTTCACGCGCAGGTTGTGAACGAACTGAAGGAACATTTTCAGGACATGGTTTTCAATACGGTGATCCAGAGGAGCATACGTCTCAGCGAGGCCCCTTCGCACGGCAAGCCGATAATCCTCTATGATGTGGTCAGCAACGGAACTACCAACTATATGAACCTCGCCAAGGAAGTGTTGGAAAAGAACGAGAGATAAAGACAATGAGCAGCAATAACAAGCAGGAAAGCAGGCTGGGCAAAGGGCTCAGCGCCCTTTTGGGAGACATCCAGACAATCGGGCCGGAAAGAAAGCCGGTCGGCTATATCAATAAGGAGATCGCCGGGTCAAAACCCGAGCAGGACTACGGTGACGTGCTCAGGATCCCTGTGGATCTGATTGAGCCGAACCCTTACCAGCCTCGCATGGCGTTCGACAACGAGGCGTTGGAGGAACTGGCCGACTCGATCAGGACATTCGGTCTCATCCAGCCGATCTCGGTGCGCAAACTCAAGAACGGACGCTATCAGATCATCAGCGGCGAGCGCAGGTTCAAGGCCTGCAAGAGGGCTGGAATGGACATCATCCCGGCCTACATCCGCACCGCGGACGATCAGGGAATGCTTGAGATGGCCATCGTGGAGAACATCCAGAGGCAGGATCTCGATCCGATTGAGGTGGCGATGAGCTACCAGAGACTGATGGACGAGTGTAACCTCACCCAGGAGATGATGGCGCAGCGCGTCGGCAAGAAGCGAGCCTCAGTGGCCAATTATCTGAGGCTTCTCAAACTCCCGACCAAAGTCCAGCACGACCTCAAGACCGGGCTTCTCAGCACCGGACACGCGAAAGTCCTGCTTGGAGTGGAAGACCCTCATATTCAAGAACTTCTCTGCGACCTCGTGATCAAGGACGGCCTTTCGGTACGCCAGCTGGAGGAGAAGGTTCACAAACTGAGCAAGGACGAAAACACAAAGGCGGCCACAAAACAGCAGGACCTTCCGGATGAATATTACAAGGTTCTGGAGCACATCGGCAAGTTTTTTGATAACAGCATCAGCCTGAAACGCTCGGCCTCCGGAAAGGGAACGATGACAATCAAGTTCAACTCCGACGAGGAAGTGGGCAGGTTCCTCAAGGCCCTTGAGGACTCGAACATCTAAGAAGAACAATGAAGAATCTGATTCTCAGGATATGTCTGGCACTTGTCTGCCTGGCGGCCTTTTCCACGGGCGCGAAAGCGCAGTTCAGGGAAGAGGCGTTCAACCAGACCTACAATGACCCGAGCGACACCACCTCCGCTAGGGATTCCGTGGACAAGATGTGGTCTTTCCGGGAATTCTTCAGAGGGGTCAGCCACAAGGACACTACACTGAGGATCGGAACCATGTTCGCCGGATCGACGGTGTTCATCGGATCCGAGCAGATCTACAACAAGCAATACTGGAAACTGCCGATAATCTACGGCGGCATCGGAACGACCCTTGGACTGGGAATCCACTACAACAGCAAGTACAAGCACTCCAAGAAGGGTTATGACATCGCCATGGCGCTTGACCCTAACATGGAGTTCGAGCTGGACACTCGCTCGAAGGACATGGCCAAGTATATGTTCGCAAGCGCCGGATTCATCTACTGGGCCACTCTCATGGACGGAGTTGTCAACTACAAGAGGGATGTGAAGAACCAACCTGGGAAGGCGACGATATATTCAATCCTCCTGCCGGGACTCGGGCAGGCGTACAACGGGGAATATTGGAAGATTCCGATATATTGGGGAATGATGATCGGTTCCTACCATTTCTACGCCTTGAACAGCAAGAACTACAAAAGATTCAAGCGCATCCACAACGAGGCGACAAATCCTGACGGAGGATACACCGGCTCCATTCCGGCGGAAAGGGCGCTGTACTTCAGGAATGTTTACAGGCGCTACAGGGATTATTCGGTTGTCGCTATTGTAGGCAGCTACCTGCTTCAAGTTATCGATGCCAATGTGTTCGCCTACATGCAGGACTTCGAGATGAACGACGAGCTCACCCTTAATGTCACGCCGACCGTCATCTCTCCTTATAATGAATATATCCCGCCACATAATGAATATGCCATCGCATCCCCCACACGCTCGGTTCCACCTATGAGTTTCGGCATGGGAGCGTTCGGGGACAACGCGATAGGAATCAAAGTCGGTCTTAGATTTTAACAAGAGCACGAAAGGATGAGAAAAACCACATACGCGACACTGCCCATCATACTGCTCATGGTCTTCCTGCTCCAAGGGAACGCCGGAGCGCAGGTATTCAGAAAAAAGATCAAGGAAGAGAATCAGGAACTCAGACAACGGGTCGATTCCCTTCAGAAAGCCTTGGACAAACTGAAGCATGAAAGCATCCTGAAAGACAGCATCGCGGGTGAGATGATCGATGTCTATGAGGAGAACAAACTCAAGACGGCGGCCGGACTGAATCCCGAGGACTATACCCAGGAGGTTACGGACAGCCTCCTGAGTATCTGGTATCTGCACCGTCAGGCCAGAAAGAACGAGGAAGGGAACGGCTACGACATGGATTCGATCCGGTTCACGTCAAACGTTCCGGACGAAGTGATGAAAGCCAGGCTGGAAAAGATGAACTCCTTCATCACCCTCCCATACAACGACAAGGTCCGCAACTACATGATACTCTATTCAGAGAAGATGCCGACCAAGATGGGCACGATTCTGGGGCTTTGCCAGTACTATATGCCGATCTTCGAGGAGACATTCAACAAGTACAACCTCCCGGACGAGCTCAAGTACATGGCCATCATCGAATCGGCGCTGAACCCGGTTGCGGTCTCAAGTGCGGGAGCGAAAGGGATGTGGCAGTTCATGTTCAGGACCGCGCAGCTCTATGGACTGGAGATCAACTCCTTCGTGGACGAGAGACTTGACCCGTTCAAGTCAGCCGATGCCGCCGCGCGTTACCTGACCGACTCCTACAACGTATTCGGAGACTGGAACCTTGCGATCTCGTCCTACAACTGCGGATCGGGCAACATCAACAAGGCCATTCGCAGGAACGGGGGCAAAAGGGATTTTTGGTCGGTCTATGACTACCTTCCACGTGAGACCAGAGGCTATGTCCCGGCGTTCGTCGGGGCGATGTACGCCATCCATTACAGCAAGGAGTACGGACTTGCTCCGGCAAACATGCGGATGCCGGCCCAGCTGGACACATTCGAGATTCACAAGAACCTGCATTTCAAGCAGATCAGTGAGCTTGTCGGAATCTCCGTCGATGAGCTCAGAAACCTTAACCCGCAGTACATCAAGGATGTGATTCCAGGCGACAGCAAGACCTACATCCTCCGGATTCCATACAACTACTCCAGCGACTTCATAGCCCACGAGGACTCGATCTACACATACAAGGCTTCTGAATATCTCAACCCGCAGACCCTTGTGGATGACGGGAAGCGTTCGTCCGGTGAGACATATTCAGGCGGCACGATCACTTATAAGGTCAAGAAGGGCGACACTTTGGGAAAGATCGCGGCCAAGTACCATGTCACCGTGAACCAACTCAAGAAGTGGAACCACCTCAGAAGCACGAACCTCAGGATCGGGCAGAAGATCCGCATCTATAAGGGAGGCGGGGCGCCGACCGCATCAGCTGTCAAATCAGCCTCCAGCCAGTTGAGTTACACCGACTACACCGTGAAGGCTGGTGACTCCCTCTACAGCATCGCGAAGAAGTTCCCGGGCATGACTGCCGAAAAGATCATGAAGTTCAACGGGATAGGCGAGAACATCAAGCCTGGGATGAAAATAAGGATTCCAAAGTAGCCGTCAAAACATCACCACCGCCTGAGCCTTCGCTTCCGAAACCGAAGGCTTTGGCTCTTTCATGAATGAATATGCCATTGTCGAGGCCCTGAAGTACAGTTTCAAGGCCCTCCCCCTGCCAAGCCGCAATTTGCATCCGGAAACAGCTGACAGACTCCATCCACGCCCGTAATAGGCCGGGACAGTGAAGTTACCCGGAGCGTCCCGCTCGTATGAATATATCCGGTCATCCCAATTATCGACAATGAATATGGTTCCTCGAAGATAGGCGCTGAACCAGTCTGTTTTCCGTCCACCTTCCAGGTAGGCGAGACCGGCCAGCGAACGGCACAGCAGTCCCTCAAGCCTGCCTCTGATCTTCCAGGCCGGCTTGTCTGACGGGCCGTAACGCGCCGACAGCCCTGAACTTGACCAGTCCAGATCACAACGAGCCCCGGTGCGGTATCGAAGAACCTCCTCGTAAGGACGGAAACGTTCCGTAATCCTCACAGAAAGAACCATCACCTTGGTCAGCTGCAACGGCAACCTGAAAAGCACACGGACCTGTCTCTTGCTACGGTCTCTGTCCTTGACGGCAAAGTCGGCCGTAAGGAAAGCTCCCGCCTTCTCAAGCCCGACGGTGGCTCCATGCTCGTCGGAAGTCTTTGTCCAGCCTCGTATCCCTCCCGTATAATCAGAACCGAAACTTGAAGAATAACTATGGACAGCCGATGAGAGTTTCCAATCGCCTCCCAAAGGAAACACGGCTCCAAGAATGGCTCCTGGACTCTTTCCGGAGAAATCCCATGCAAACTCCCCGAAGTAATCCACCCCGCGCCATGAACGGCGGAAGTCTCCTGACAGTTTGCCGGTCTTATGCCTAACCGGCATATTCATTGGCTCTGTCTGGCAGTAGCCTGTGAGGGATAACTGCCCGTTGCGGGAATGGAGGGTTATGTTCGCTCCTGTCATCAGAGAGATTTCGGCGGGTTTGCCGCTCTCGCACCATGAGCGAAGCCCTGGAAAGGAGGCAAACGCGGAGAGAACCATGCGCCCGGCCGTGAAGTCGGCCGCCACTCCCCTATGGCTTCCTATCCCGGACCATGACCATGACGGAGACAATCCGGATGGCCGTTTACTGAATGATGATGAAGATGACAGTCCAGACATGGACATTCCGCTCCATAGCGTAAGCCCCTGGCCGAAACGGGCGTTGAAGTCCCCGATGATGACCTTGCCGATCCTTCTCTTGCCAAAATATGTCATATTCATCGCCCACGCCGATGGAGGAAACCGCTCTTTGTCTGAATATTTAGTCCTGGCAGCCGATGAAAACTCGAAAGACTCGCCATAGTTCATTCTGTACTTGGCTCCATAGTTGAAATCCTTCCCTTTGACCGCGGAACGGGCCAAGGCCTCATTTGTCAGACGCTTTGATCCGATCTCTGTCTGACCAGGCAAAGCGTTGGAGGCGAACGAAATGAACGGTCTGAGAGCATTGGCGTAATCCTCTCCGAAACCGTCAACAGCAGCGAGTTCCGAGACGGAAAGCACATCACCATTCCGCAAGCGATAGTCCATCAGGCTCGCCACCTGGTACTGACTCATAAGTCCGCATGTGGCCATACGGCTTCTTGACACAAGATTGATTTCCAACGGACTGGATGCCAATACGGAGAATCTTTCCATCTCCTGCTCGTCCAGTTCCTCCTCGGAATCCGCGCCGGACAGATATAATATCGCCTTCATGAGGTTGTCAGACTGAGCTGTCAGATCAGCCTGAAACAAAGGCACCGCGAGCAGCAGCGCGGCAGTGAAGTTTTTCAGGATATTCATGATTCGTGATGTTTATGCCAAGAGATTCACATCCCTTTAAGTTCAGGCCGGAAAGGTAAGGCAAGTAAACGTAAAAAACGAAAAGAAACATAAAACATAGGTATGTTTTTTCTGTTTTTTTAAGGAATATTGCCTAATTTTGTTTTTTACTATAAACAACGAACCACAATGAGCAACGTCAGACTATTTGACAAGTCATTCAAGCCGTTCATTCCGAACGAGAGGCTTGAGGAAGCCATCGACAAGGTAGCCGAGAAGATCAACCATGATTTCAACGGGTGCACAGATTGCCCGGTACTCCTTTGTGTCCTTAACGGATCACTGATGTTCACGTCGGAGCTGATGAAGAGGCTCACGTTCAACTGCGAGCTGGTCTGCATCAAGCTTTCGTCCTACAACGGCACCCACACCACAGGCAACGTGCGCGAGGTCATGGGCTTGACCAGAAGCATCGAAGGCAAGAGGGTGATTGTCGTGGAAGACATTGTGGACAGCGGCAACACCATCGTGGCTCTCAAGGAGCTCCTCAAAGAGAAAGGCGCTGTCGAGACAAGGATCTGCACGATGCTCCTCAAACCGGCGTCCTACACCAAGGATGTCAAGCTTGACTATGTCGCCATGGAGATTCCGGACGATTTCATAGTCGGATTCGGTCTGGATTACAACGAGATCGGAAGAAACCTCAAAGACATTTATGTATTGGACACAGATATGAAATACTTTATTCTTTTTGGCCCTCCGGGCGCCGGGAAAGGCACCCAGGCCTCAGCAATGGTTGAAAAATACAATCTCTGCCACATCTCCACCGGTGAGCTTCTCCGCGGTGAGATCGCCAAGGGTACTGAGCTTGGCCTCAAGGCAAAGGCTCTGATCGACGCCGGCGAGCTCGTTCCGGACGAGGTTGTGGAAGGCATGATCGAGAACAAGTTCAAGACCGTGACCGGAGTCTCCGGCTTCCTTCTTGACGGATTCCCTCGCACCATCGCCCAGGCCGAGGCTCTTGACAAGATGCTCGCTAAGAACGGCGAGGCTGTCACATCCGTTGTCTCCATCATGATCCCCGACACGATGATCATGGAGCGCATCAAGCACAGGGCCGCGATCGAAGGCCGCGCCGATGATGCCAGGGACGAGACAATCAACAACCGCATCAAGACCTACCACGAGAAGACCGAACCGCTTGTGGAGTACTACAAGAAGGCAGGCAAGTACGAGGAGATCGACGGCACCGGGACCATCGAGGAAGTCCGCGGAAGGATATTCACAATGATGGACAAGGCATAGTCAATGATGATTGGCTCACTTTTGGTCACCGTTCTGCTTGCGGGTTCTCCGTTGAAGTTGAACGGTGATAATATTTCACAGATTGTCAATGAATTGACAACCGAGGAGAAGGCTGCCCTGCTGGTAGGCAGCGGAGCGAAAGCCTTCGACGGAGTCGGCTACACGACCCTCTACGTAAAGGGTTCCGCCGGAACAACCCACCCGATAGAAAGGCTGGGCATCCCGGCTATCGTGCTGGCGGACGGCCCTGCGGGAGTCAGGAT
>OJJV01000987.1_pt1 | contig 13683 bp, 14 predicted proteins | sample 1596391 | NCBI WGS metagenome assembly OJJV01 (sample SAMEA4350164, study PRJEB24818) | metagenome | biome: human; feature: gut; material: faeces | place: Denmark | collected 2013-09
ACACTTTGACTTTATAGAAGTAATGGCATGCCCATCTGGATGTATAGGTGGTGCAGGTAACCCACTTCCTAATATCAATAAATTAGAAGAAGTAAGAGCTAAGAGAATTGAAGTATTAAATACAATAGATAAAAATTCAAAAATTAAAACATGTTTTGAAAATACAGAAGTTAATAAGCTTTATAATAATTATTTAAATAAACAACGAATAAATTCATTACTACACACTACTTATTCACCAAAATAAATAATAAATAAAAAGACCATTAAAAAAGAACCATTAACCATAATTTTAGTCAACAATTCTTTAATTTATATTACTTACTTTGTAGGTATTAATAAAACATCTCCTATTTGTAAAGTAGTACCTGATAAATTATTAACTTGTTTTAATTCATTTACTGTAACACCATATTTATTTGCAATTTTCCATAAAGAGTCACCTTTTTTAACTGTATAATTAGCATATGCTTCTGTACCAGGTATCTTTAATATCTGACCAATTTGTAAAGTATTTGATTTTAAATTATTTAATGATTTTATATCACTTACACTAACTTTATACTTATTTGCAATGTTGTATAAATTATCTCCTTTAACTACTACATAACTAATACCATTCGAAGTAGATGGAGTAGTTTCTGTTACATCAGTTGTTTCAACCGGAATTAAAAGTACTTGCCCTATTTGTAAAATGTTACTATTTAGTTTATTAGCACTTTTTATTTTATCCACACCAACATTATAAGAAGATGCAATTTTATATAATGTGTCTCCACTTTTAACAGTATAGTATATTCCCTTATCATTTTTATTAATATCTATATCAATATCTTTTTTCTTAGGAACAAGTAGTTGTTGATTAATTGTTAATGTAGTACCTTTTAAATTATTAATACTCATTAATGTATCTACAGTTGTATCATACATACTTGCAATTTTCCATAAAGAGTCCCCACTTTTAACGGTGTACAATAAGTAGTCCTCAATTGGTTTTTCTTCAGTTAATTTAACTTTTAAATTTTGCCCAACTGTTATAGTATTATTTTTTAAGTTATTAAGTTCTTTTAGTTCATCAACAGTTATACCAAATTTTGTTGCAATTTTCCATAAAGAATCACCTTTTTGTACTGTATAAAAATCACTTTCAGTAGGTGCGACATAAGGCAAACCTTTATATTCAGTAATTGCTCTTACTACAGCTTCTGCATAATCTTTATAATTATTTTTTAGTTGCTCTACATCATCACCTTTGGAGTCTAAAAATCCATATTCAACAATAACTGCTTCTGTATCTGGAGTATTTCTATGTATAAAATAATAATCTTTTATAGGATTTGACGGAAGCCTTTGTTGATAGTTTTTCCTTATGTTTTGACCAGAAGCTGCTAATTCATCTAAGATTTTATTTGAAAAATTAGAATTATTTCTAAGTGCATATATTACTTCTGCACCATCTCCACCTGGTGATAGTCATTGTATAACTATTTTCTATTTTTTCTTACATATTTTTTTCTAATATAAAATCTTTTTATCTCATTGCTATATGTGGTATTCGCAAAACTAAGCTCAACAGAATTTTTTACATAAATAATCTTTCCTACATATTGTTTATATGTATCCATAACTATTAGTAAGTAATAAACAGTATTCAATAACATTATTGTATCTATCTTTCTATTCGAAAAATATTTCCCGTGTTGACTGGGATTTCTTCTAACTTTTTTATTTGTTTTAATTCTAATTCTTTTATTAAAATCAACAGTTTCATATATTACATTAATATTATCATTTAGCACTAAGATCGGAATTACTTCAAAATTGTCATCCGATGTATTATCAATTATTTCTACTATAGGTAGCATTATATCTTTTCTTTTTAAGCAACCCTTATCTGATAAAAATTGCGAGCATAATTCATCTATTACTGATAATATTCCTGTATTAGCCAACGCATAATCCCTCTGATAAAACGAATTTTTTATTTGTTTTAATATTGTTTTATGCCTATATGGAATTTTGAATAATAATTCATTAAACAATTTTTCAAGTTTTGCTTTATCAAAATACTTTAACATATATTTATCAAATTCTTTTTCTGAATTGACTATGGTTGTCAAGCTTCTTAATTCGTCAGAAGAAATGTCATAAGGGATAGTCCAAATATATTCACTTAACTTTTCTGAATATTCTATCCAATTTAGCAAACTATCTGGATTTTCCCTCACTTTTTCCAAACTCTTTGATAATTCATCAAAATATGATGTCATTTTAGATAAACTATCAATTACTTGTGATGTAATCGGTTTTAAAGCTTCTGAAAGTTTTTTTGCAATTTCTTGCATTGGATTCATCTGTTTTACTATGCTAAAAATCAGTTCGTTTTGCATAGAAATAATTGGTTTTATTGTTTCTACTAATCTATGGTTAAAATCAAAATAACTAGGCTTTATACTTTCTAAAATTGATTCTGAAAACTTTTGAAGTGGAGAAGATAAATTAGTATTAATTAAATCACTAAAATAATTATTTATTTTTATTGCTGGTAATAAATTTTTACTAAAACTATTGGATATGAATAATGGTGAAGGAATTTTAACTATAGGAAAATCATTTTTTATAACATTTGAATTCAAAGGGCTAGATAATAAGTGATTGGAATTTTCTTTCTCATATTCAGATAACTCTATAACATCATCTGGATTCCCTATTCTTTTAATATATTCTAGACCACCATCTACTGCTATGCTGCCACAAGTACATCTTTTTAAATCATTAGTATCTTTTGACTCAATAATATCTTTACATTTTTTACATTGTGCTTTATTACTTATTATTTTATTTTCCATACTACTTACTCCATAATAATTAAAATATAACTTTATTTCATTTCAATTTCTTTTTCATCTACATATTCGTAGTTTAGCGCATTATTACTAGTAACTACACTTTCACCAATTTCTTTTTCTAAGTCTTCTCTGGCATTACCAGCAATTCTACCACCACGTCTTGCTACTTCAATATTTTCATTTAAGCCTTTTGGATTTTTCTTTTTAGCTATTTCTCTTGTTGCAATTTCTCCTAAATCAGCTAATGCTACTTCAACATCTGTCATATTATCTCTTAATGATTCTTTTCTAAGGCCTTTAAATGATTTATATTGTTTTGCAGTCATTCCAGACCATTCTTTATAAATTTCATTTGTTAGAATTGCATATTCTTTTGATTCGATTATTCCGCCATCTTTCCATACATCAGTAAGTTGTTTTCTATCTTGAATACCCTTAATTCTTTTAGCAATACATTTTTCATCAAAACCTTTGAATCTATATAAGACGATCGCTCTTTGTGCTGCTAGCGATGGATCAAATGTCTCATCTATTCTCTCACTACCTAATTTTGCTAGCCATTGTTTAATTGGCTCTGCATTCTTACTAGGAATTGATTCAATAATTCTAAACATTCCTTCAATATCAACAACATCAGTATTATAATATTTACCATCAGAAGCTTTTAATTTAAGTTGGTTACAATTTGTAACCGACTCATTTCCTTCTTGTTTTAGTCTATGTTTTAATACTTTCCAATAATTTCTTGGATTATCACTTTCAGATACAACTCCAACTATGTCAACAACACTAATATAATATTTTTCATCTTCTTTATCCCATACAGTTCTAATAGTTTCATTTTTAAATATTTTTTTTACTAAATGCATTTTATCTTGATTCATAAGTTACCTCCTACTCTATTTCAAATTCAGATAAATCAATTATATCTTCAAAATTTTATTAAATAAATCTTTATAATTTAAATCTATACTAATCATACATCATATCTACATAACTCATTACACTATCTTTAATACCCATTTTTTCAGCATATGAAGATAGTTTAACAAGATCATTATCCTTTCTTTTTATATACTCTCTTATACTATGTTTAATATGTTCGGAATCCATTCTATTTTTAGATCTAATAATATCACATATACATCTTTCGACGTCATATGCTTTAACTTTATTACCTATAGGTGTTTCTACTTCAACAAGTCCAAGTTCATAAATATCATTATCAACATAAAACACATTATGTTTTCTTAAATGCACACTATTATAACTTCGTTTTACTGTTATATCATATACATCAGTTGAAGCCTCTATAGATAGACCATGAAAATATAAAGCAGTCATATGAGAATATATTATATTAGGCATACTTAAACCAAAGACATAATAATTATCTTCAATTTTATTCGTATCAATATAAATACCGGTTGCTACTTTTTTTATAAGTTCTTTTTCTTGCATAATTGAAAGATACATCCTGTGTATATCAAACATATCTAATTCCTTTGAAGTAATATATCCATTATTTTTTTTTATAAGTTCTTCAATAATTTCGATATTACTTTTATCTTGAAATTCTTTTATAGTTAATTTTTCCATACTATACCTCTTTTGACTTTTCTACTGAAATTATATCACATTCATTGATTTTGTCAAGCAATATAACTACTTTTATTTTTTTATTAGTTTTGCTGACTTTACATTTAACAATTTATGGTATAATAGAAAGTATTTAGGAGGTTCTAGTATGTTTAAAACTATAGAAAAGAATTACACAAAGAATTTAAGAGAAACTAAATTCAATAAATTTTATTGGATTACATCAATTTTATTAATTTTAAGTTCTTCGTTATTACAAATTTCTGATAATATTAAGCCATATTTTATTTATATCTTACTTTTAATTTTTGTTATAGGATACTTTATAATAAATTACAAGAAAAAACAAGTGCCATTTAACGTTTTTCCCCACCCAACTGAATTTCAGTTATCCCCGACTGCAACAAAAGGCCCCATATACGGGGCCTTTTATTGTTTCGCGCATTTTATAATTATATTTGTTGGAATATACCATATTGGTGTATAATGCTATTAGAATGCGAAAGGAACCGTACTAAATAATGTCCAACGACGTGCGCTTGACTACTATGACCTCCTGCGGGGGGTGAGCGGCTAAGATAGGTCCGGGGGTACTGGACGCGATGCTTTCCACTCTTCCGAAAAATTCCGATCCGAAGCTTATAGTCGGCTTTGATACGGCTGACGATGCGGCGGTATATAAGATAAACGACGACACGGCCATAATACAGACCGTGGACTTTTTCCCGCCTATGGTGGACGACCCGTACACCTTCGGACAGGTGGCGGCGGCAAATGCCCTAAGCGACATATACGCTATGGGAGGTACGCCCAAGCTGGCGCTCAACCTGTTCTGCTTTCCGTCAAAGAAGCTGTCTCAGGACGCCATAAAGGCAATACTTGCGGGCGGCGCCGATAAGGTGCTGGAAGCGGGCGCCACACTCTGCGGCGGCCATACCATAGAGGACCCGGAGCCGAAATACGGGCTTGCCGTGACAGGATTTGTAAGACCAGATAAGGTGCTTTCCAACTCCTCAGCAAAGGAGGGCGATCTTCTCATACTTACAAAGGCTATAGGCAGTGGAGTGCTCACTACCGCCGCAAAGGCACAGCTCCTTTCGGGAGAGTATGAAAAGTCCCTTATAGCTGCCATGACCGCCCTCAACGCAAAGGCGCAGCAATCCATGCTGAAATATGAGGTGAATTCCTGCACTGATATAACCGGCTTCGGCCTCATGGGCCACGTCCGGGAGATGGCTGAGGGCAGCGGCTTTACTGCCGAGATAAAGGCGGACGCGGTACCTATACTTCCCGGCGCGCTGGAATTTGCCAACATGGGCATAATTCCTGCGGGCGCATATCGCAACAGGGAATTCATAGAGGACAAGGTAAGCATATGCGAGACGGTAAACAGGGCGGTGTCCGATATACTGTTTGACCCGCAGACCTCCGGCGGCCTGCTTATAAGCCTGCCGGAAAATCAGGCCCACAGGCTTTTGGACGATATAAAGGCTCATACGCCTGATGCTGCCATAATAGGCTGCATAAAGGCCAAGGGAGAGCATGCGATAGAAGTAGTATAAAAAATAAAAACGGAGGGTATGAGTTTATGAAGCTGGCGATAAGTGCGCCGAGGGGAAAAATGGGCAAGCTTGTGACTAGAGAAGCGCTGAAGCGGTCCGGCGATTTTGAGATTGTGGGCGGCATAGGCCCCAAGGGCAGGGATTACATAGGCTGTGACATGAGCGTTGCCGCAAAGACAGACTTCGTAGGCGCAAACACCTATGACGACGTGGAAAAGGTAGTTGCCATGAGCGACGGCGTAGTTGATTTTTCCACCACTGAGGGCGCCATGGAAGTGGCACGGGCTTGTGTAAAGTACAGAAAACCCCTTATGCTGGGCACTACCGGCTTTACAGAGGAGCAGATGGCTGAGCTTGAGGAGTGCGCCAAGACCATCCCCATACTCATCGCCCACAACACGTCAAAGGCCGTTAATCTGGTATACGAGATAGCGCGTATGCTCACAGAGTCCATAGGCGGCGAATCTGATATCGAGATAATCGAAATGCACGATAACAAGAAGCTGGACGCCCCCAGCGGCACCTCAAAGGAGCTGGGGGAGATCATCGCAGGCGTCCGCGGCGAAAAGCTTGCAGATGTTGCGGATTACGGACGCAAGGGCAGGGGACTGCGCGAAAAGGATCATATCGGCTACCATTCCGTAAGGGCGGGGGACATCTCCAGCACACATACCCTCATATTCGGCATGGAGGGAGAGCGCATAGAGATAACCCACAGGTCGTATGATTTCGGCACCTTTGCCAAGGGCGCGCTGGATGGGATACTGTTCCTTCAGGGCAAAAAGCCCGGGGTATATGCTTACAGGGAAGTGCTGGGGCTGTAATTGACGGATAAAAAACCGGGCAAAAATTTTTACCCGGTTTTTATTTTTTGTTATTGACTCTGACGCTGCGTAATACGTTATGCTGTATTCGCACGGGAGGTGTTGAGAAGATGAAGACGGTAAAGGAAGTAAGCAAATTGGCCGGTGTGAGCGTGCGCACGCTGCATTATTACGACACCATAGGGCTGCTGAAACCCGCCAAGGTTACAGTGGCCGGGTACAGGCTGTATGACGATACGGCTCTGGAGCGGCTTCAGGCTATATTGCTTTTCCGCGAGCTGGAATTTCCCTTGGAGGAGATAAAGAATATCATGGACAGCTCGGGCTTCGACAGGCGGAAGGCTCTTGAGCAGCAGATAAAGCTGCTTGAGCTGAAGCGGGAGCATCTTGACAATCTGATCAATTTTGCCCGTGGAATAAAAGCGACAGGAGTGAGAAATTTGAGTTTTAAGGCATTCGATACGTCCAGAATAGATGAGTACGCGAGAAAGGCAAAGGAAGCCTACGGCAATACCAGGGAGTACAAGGAGTTTCAGGAGAAGGATAAGGACAGGAGCAGCGCGGAACGGGACGAGCTAAATCAGGGGCTCATGGATATAATGGCGGAGTTCGGCGCAATAAAGGATACCGATCCTGCAGGAGATGCGGCGCAGCAGCTCGTAAATAAGCTTCAGGGTTACATAACCGAGCATTTTTACAAGTGCTCTGATAGTATATTGGGCGGCCTTGGCAAGGTATATTCCGGCGGCGGGGAAATAAACGATAATATAGACCTTGCCGGCGGCGAAGGCACCGGGAATTTCATCGACCGCGCCATACAGGCGCACCGCAAGTAAAAAAACAGCAGACCCGCAGCTATACTGCGGGTCTGCTCAGTCTGATTCAAATATTATCTCTGTAAGCTGTCGAGGCTGCTATTTGGGCAGCCTCTTGCCGCACTTCGGGCAATACTCAAAGTCACCGTCCACCTCTTTGCCGCAGTAGGGGCAGAAGGATGAGGTGGTAAAGCTGCTCTTTTGCGCAGTATCGTCACGGTATTCGGTGCCGCCAAAGCGCTGCTCAAGCGGGTCAGGCTCCTCTCCTTCATCGGTTATGTCGAAGGAAGAGTAGCGGTTTTTGCCGGTGGCGTTTCTGTAGTTGTAGGCAGCCTGCACTATGCCCATTATTATGAAAATTACGCCGAATATGGGGAAAAACGCCGGCGCACCCATACGTGCCGCCATGATCGTCCAGAATATGCCGAATACTATCGCGAATACAGAGCCAATAAATTTCATCCCGGAAGGCCCTCTGCCCGGCTTTACGCTTTTCATAAGATTTCTCCTTTACTCGTTTCTTATTGCATTGAGCGGACTCAGCCGCATTGCCCTGATGGCCGGATAAAGGCCGGAGAGCATCGCCACAGTCACAGAGAAGAGCACTGCGCCTACCGCAAGATAAAAGGGTATTATGCTCTTGAATCCGCTCTCGCCCACAAAGTGATTTATTACTGCTGAAAGACCGTAGCTTATGCCCAAGCCCGCAGCGCCGCCGAAGAAGCCTATATAGGCAGCCTCGGTGAGAAACAGCTCCGCTATGTTGTCCATACGACAGCCCAGCACCTTTATTATGCCTATCTCCTTGGTGCGCTCGTATATGCTCATCATCATGGTGTTCATTATGCCTATGGCTGCGACCAGCAGCGATACACCGCCTATGGCGCCCAGCAGGTACTGTATCTGCTGCATCTGCTTTTCAGCCTGCTCAAGTGCGTCCTGAAGGGAACTGGTGCCGTACCCCATATCGTCTATGGCGGCCTTGACCTCGGAGACGACATCCGTGTTCTCGCATTTTACCATGACACGGTTGTAATTCTTGGTGTCAAGCTGCATGTAGTCGCTGTTTTCCTTGGCGAGCTTCTGCACCGCCTCTATATCCATAAGGCAGTACCACGAAAACTCGTTGTTGCTTGGGGATACGATGCCTATGGGGTCTACGCGGTAGGTCTTGCCGGGGGCCGGCTGGCTATCGCCGTCGCCCGGCAAAACCGGATTATTATTGTTGTAAACGTTGTTATAGTCGAAGGTGAGCTGGAATTTTGACTCCATTGTGACCTTGGGATTGCCGTCGCGGTCCACCGCCTGCTTGCCGGTATTGGGGTCGTAAAACCAGTTGAGCACGTCCTGGCTGAGCACCATCTCATAGCTGGAGCTGCCGCGCTTGTACTTGGGGTAGCGGCCCTCCGAAAGCTCCAAACCGAACTCCTCCGCTACAGAGCTGTCTATGGCCAGTATGCTGCAATCGGCCATCCATTTGCCGCTTTTAAGTATGCCGTAGGTCTGTATCTGGGGCATAACGGCTTTTACGCCGGGTATCTTTTTGATGGTCTCGACCGCTTTTTTGTCCAGCTTTTTCTCGGTGCTGGTGCCGCCCGTGGCGGATTCCTTATAGCTCCAGCGGCTGACGGTAATATTTGTAAGGCTGCCCATGCTGGCATAGCTCTCCATCGTGGATTTTCTTATGCCTATGCCGAGGCTCATCATGACGACTATAGAGGAAACACCGATGACCATGCCCAGCACAGTGAGCACGGCTCTAAGCTTTCTCCGCCACAGGTTCATGAAGGCGGTCCTTAAAATATCGGTAAAACGCATTTAAACATCGTCCTCCAGGCTGCGCGCCCTGCGCTTTTTGAGCTTCTTGAAGCCGAAGAAGCCGCCTCCGCCCAACGCGCCCGCGCCTATAACCCAGCCCCACCAGGGGAAGCCCTTGGAGCCGCCCTCCATGCCGGGGTCTGTCATGCCGCCTTCCATGCCTTCGCCTCCCATGCCCTCCATGCCTTCCATGTTTTCCATACCGGCATTGGGGTCCTCCACGTGGAGCGTAAAGGGAAGCCGCTCCTCGCCGGGCTCGCCGTATACATCCTCGTAGGATATTACTACGGTGCCCTGTATATCCCCTGCCTCAGACGGTATTACGGATATATCTGCCGCAAGGGTGGAGCCGGCGCTGAGGGTGCCGCCGAAGTAGCTCTCTTCAAGCTTGAGGCCATTTCCCTCCACGTCGACGATACAGTTATAAATGCTGGAGCGGCCCATGTTGTACATTTTGATGGACATGCTGGTACTTGAATCCAGATAGGACACATCGTCATATACCGTAGGCTCGTCGCACTTCAGCCTGATCTTTTGCAGTATGGGCACGGCTATAGTCTCGTTTGCGGTATGGGCCGCGTTGGTGCTGGCGGATTCATAGCTGAAATCCACATTGAGGGTATATGCCTTTGCCGTCGCGTCGGGCGCGGTCTGAAGGGATACCTTCTGGCTGCTGCTCTGGCCCTTGCCAATTTTGGATATATACAGCGTATTGCTGCCGCCGCTGGCGGGAACTATGGTCGCCGTTTCGCCCGCGTCCTTTATGTGTATCTGCACGTTTTGCAGGTTGGTGCTGTCGGATGTATTCTTTATGGTGAACTCCAGATCGAAGGTCTCGCCCGCGTAAATCTTGTCCGAGCTGAGCTTGTAGCTTTCGATTATAAGCTTCGGCACCGAGGTGGTGGTATCCTTGTCGCTGGTGGGCGACAGGCCCTTGCGGACGTTTACAAAAAGGCTCACCGTGCCGCTCTTGAGGTCGCCCTCGTCATTGCGGTAGGTGACGTTGAAGTCCACCTGCTTTACGCCTACGGTAGCCTTCTTGCTCAGACGCAGATGGTACAGGAACTCCACCACCTGCCCCCTGCCTATGGAGCCGGGGTAGGAGAGGGTATAGTCTACCAGATCTATATCGAAGGGGAACTTCTCTATGTCGTTGCTGAGTACCGGCGTTACCTTGAGGTCATACACATAGCCGTTGGTGCAGGTAAGGGGCAGCCGCACCTCCAGCTGGTCGCCGTAATCGCCTGAAGGCGTAAGCACGCACACGCCGTTGCTGTCAACGCTGGATGTGCGGATACGGAACTCGCTGTCCTCCTTCTTGGGCGCTTCGGTAGCGGAAGGGGCGCGGACGATGGAGAAATCGCTGCAGGAAGCTATAACCAGCCCGTATGAAGGATTGCTGCTGTCACCGTATGGCACGTTAAAAAGGAGCGTGAGAGTACCGGCCGTATTGCCTGACGACGCAAGCGTTGCCGTTATATTTACGGCCTTTGTGCTTTTTTTAGGTATGGTATCATTCCCGGAAGCAGATATTATGCAGCCTCCGCTTGGCTGTATTGCGGCAAGAATAACGTCATACTCGCTGTTATTCACGATATCTATGGTCATATTGACGGAACCTGCGTTCTCCTGGAAAGCACGGTCATTCGCTTTTGCTGTAATAGAACAGTTATTTGAATCTGGCGTGGCTGCAGGGTATGTGACGGAAGGCTTATTGCTTTCCCCATTCTCCGCATACGCAACCGAGCATATCGACAGCGCCATAGCCATGGCAAGTATTATAGTAATAACGCGCTTCATTATTTCTCCTCCGTGTTAAGCTTCCTTCTTTATTTCTTCCCTGATCTCGGCCTTGTCGCCTACGGTTTCGTGGCGATTGAAGTATATATCCGTTATGCGGCCGTCAAGTATGTTTATTACCTTGTCCGCGTATGCCGCCATATTTGGGTCGTGGGTGACCATTATGAAGGTCTTGCCGTGGCTCTTTACCGTATCACACATACTGCGCATCACATCGTCCGACGTTTTGGAGTCAAGGTTGCCGGTAGGCTCATCGGCGAATATTATGTCCGGGTCTGTGACCAGCGCCCGCGCTATGCCGACGCGCTGCTGCTGCCCGCCGGACATCTGCCCCGGCATGTGGTTCATGTGGCTTTCAAGGCCTACGTCCTTCAGCGCTTTCCGTGCCAGCCTCATGCGCTTATCGTAGGCACTCCACGAAACGACAGCGGAAACGCCACGTTTTCAAGGGCAGTGTAGTAAGGCATGAGGTTGAAGGACTGGAATATGAACACCACGTACTTCTGCCGGCAAAGTATAAGCTCGGACTGGTTCATTCTTTCAAGGTGCTTGCCGTTTATGACTACCTCGCCGCTGGTCACGGGCTCAAGCCCCGCCAGCATGTTCAAAAGGGTGGATTTGCCGCTGCCGCTTCGGCCTATTATGCAGCAGAATTCCCCGGGCATTATCTGCAGGTCTATTCCCCTCAGGGCATGGACGTCAACGCTTCCAACCCGGTATACCTTGGTAACGTTGCGAAGGTCAATTATGGGCTTCTGCCCGGTCGTTTTCTTCTCGGCGGGTATGCTTTCCATCGCACTCTACTCCTCATTATGCCATATATGGCTTATCTTGCATTGTAATACGTAATGCGCTTTAAATCAAATTAACAATTCATTAATTGTAAAAGTTGTGTGGACAGACTCTGCACATACTTAAAAAAGCGCCGTATTACGGGCTTTTTCGATGCTCCCAAATTGGAACTTTATTTGACAGCGGCAGACTTGGGAATATAATTATTTGTGTATTTAAAGAGAAAAAGAGAACTGAACTATGGAAAAGAACAATCAATACCTCGGCACGGAGCCTCTGGGCAAGCTGCTTTTTAAACTTGCGGTACCTTCCGTAGTAGCCCAAATAATCAACATGCTCTACAATATCGTAGACAGGATATATATAGGCCACATGCCGGAGGGCGGCTCTCTCGCGCTGACCGGCCTGGGCGTGTGCATGCCAATCATAATGGTGGTGTCCGCCTTCGCGGCCCTCGTATCCATGGGCGGCGCGCCGCGGGCCTCGATAGCCATGGGCCGGGGCGATAACAGCGCCGCAGAGCGCATACTCGGCAACTGCTTTATATTGCAGATAATAATATCGGCTATACTCACCTCGGCGCTCCTGATATGGGATAGGGACCTGCTTCTCGCCTTTGGCGCGAGCCCGGATACCATAGGCTTTGCCGCAGGGTACATGGACATATACGCCCTCGGGACGATATTCGTGCAGCTCACCCTCGGCATGAACGCATTTATAACCGCCCAGGGCTTTTCCAAGACCGGCATGTACACCGTGCTGATAGGTGCCGTATCCAATATAATCCTTGACCCCGTGTTCATATTCGGCCTTGATATGGGGGTGCGGGGCGCGGCGCTGGCCACGGTCATTTCCCAGTGCATATCCTGCTTATGGGTGCTGCTCTTTCTTAGGGGCGAAAAAACCATACTGCGGCTCAAAAAGGAAAATATGCGCCTTGAGGCCGGGGTCATACTTCCCTGCCTCGCGCTGGGCCTCGCGGCCTTCATAATGCAGTCCAGCGAAAGCGTAATATCCGTAAGCTTTAATACGTCGCTGCTTAAATACGGCGGCGACATAGCTGTGGGAGCCATGACTATACTCTCCAGCATAAACATGTTCGCCATGCTGCCCCTTCAGGGCCTGGGCCAGGGCGCACAGCCCATCGTGAGCTACAACTACGGCGCAAAGGATGCAGGGCGGGTACGCGGCGCTTTCAAGCTGCTGCTAAGATCCAGCCTGATATATGCCGGGGCGCTGTGGCTCATAATAATGCTGTTCCCGCAAGCCTTTACGGGCCTTTTCACCCCAAACGCGGAGCTTGCGGCATTTACACAGGCGGCGATGCGGCGCTACTTCGCGGTGATGTTCATGTTCGGCATACAGGTAGCCTGCCAGATGACCTTTACCGCCATAGGCAGCGCAAGGTCCTCAATAGCTGTTGCGGTGGTGCGCAAATTCGTGCTGCTATTGCCCCTCATATACCTAATGCCTGCCCTGTTCCCGGCGGATAAGGCCATGGCTGTGTATCTGGCGGAACCTGCCGCGGATTTTATTGCCGTTACCTTCACCGCCATACTGTTCTCGGTGCAGTTCAAAAAGGCGATAGAAAAGCTGCCCAACTCTTAACGGATTATTAAAACAC
>OJJV01000988.1_pt1 | contig 13668 bp, 9 predicted proteins | sample 1596391 | NCBI WGS metagenome assembly OJJV01 (sample SAMEA4350164, study PRJEB24818) | metagenome | biome: human; feature: gut; material: faeces | place: Denmark | collected 2013-09
ATGAAGAACAGGTAGTAGTGCTTGAAATTGCGGAATGTACCGAAATGGAAATACAACAGAATCGTCATTATTTCACTGTCTGACAACGATGCTGCACGCCGTCTACGCTTCACTCCGCTATTGTCTTCCAGCAAATTTCCTGCATTTTCTGCTTCAAAATGTTTGCAAAACTCGTCTATAATACAAAATAATTCTGTAACTTTGCAATCGGTAGTCATATCAAATGTATTTGTAACTTGTTGTAATTCACCTGTAAAGGTACAAAATATTTGTGAGACTACCAACTTTTTATGAACTATTTCTTATCCCGAACTGGGGTAATTAATAAATACAAAGCATACGAATGGGGTAATACTCGCAAAGGCTATTGGCGAATAGCTGATAGTTACATACTGCATAGAACTATAACAAATGAGCATCTACGTAGGGCAGGATATGCTACTTTAATGGGGTCTTATCTCGAATGGCACCCAAAATAGGAACCGCCGTATGCGGAACCGCATGTACGGTGGTGTGAGAGGTCGGTAAACACGAAAGTAGGAGATAAACACCTATGATTAGTGTTTACCTCCTACTCGATTTATAAATCAAAAGTGAAATGCATACCTGTATCAAGGGCACCGTCCATGATTTTTATTACAAGCATGTTCTCGCCCGTGATTATGGCGAAAGGTGTCGGAGTGCCATCTTCCGATATATGGATTCGTCCATTGCGAAGCTCGTAATCACCACCTTTGGGGAATATGCCTTGTTTTATACGCACTTGATACTCGTAATCGTCAGTTGTCTTTATCAGAACCTCCTTATTCTTGGGGAAATATGTGACAGCATAGTTGCCATAGATAATCTTTTGTATTGTTGAAGATAAAGTCGGCTGCGCATCTCTATGAGAATCTTGTATCTCGATATATTGATTCTTTATCAGTGCCGCGTCATTATTCGTGTTCTCCTGTTTTACTGTCACCTGTGCTCCCGTCTCCGACTTTGCAGTTTCCAGTTTCTGAGTCGCTTGCTGTTGCGGTGCACGTGTTTCGTTGCTTATGCTTGTGGCGATTTTATAAATCTGTTCCCAATAACTCTTGTTTAGTCTGAGTTCTGTCGGTAGCTCTTTGTCACCGATGCCAAGTTGCTCACGTTTCTTTTTTGCGTCAGTGCGATAATTGTCATTGTCATCGTTGTGTGCCTGACGTTCCTTACATACAATCCAACGCTCGTCCATAAGCCGTTTCAAATCTTTATCGTCAGTATTCGCAACTGCTCATTCATAGAATATACAGGCGTTGACAAACGTTCCGCTTTGCTCGAATGCCTTTCCAAGTTCAGGAAATACAATGAGCGCAGCTTTCTGACGGGCGAATCGCTTGTAGTTTGTTCCGCAAAAATCCTTTGTTTTCATGGTTCTCAGCGCACGTTGCATATAGCCAAGAAAATCACTTTTTCGTATGCGCCCGATGGCTTCTATCGCATCAAACAGCGGTTCTACCTCAGCGTCAACATACTCAACCTTCGGACGTTTCCATGACCGCAAGTCAGAATTGCGTAACTCGGCAATTGTATGAATAACATACTCATTAACGTTGATGCCCAATTCCTTTGCCTCTCTAACCACATTGTCCGTGCTCCTTATGCTATCTGACGAGCTAAGCATGAACGGAAGAAGCCATTTGAATTCCTTTTCACAGTCCGAACCCAGTCTGGCAGCTCTGCACAATATCGTCTTTTGGCTTTCTGTTAGTGGGATATCAAGGTTCTTCCTTGCATCCTCAATCAGTTTGTTGAACCATTTTGGATCTTTTGTGCCCTCGTAGAACTCAATGGTCTTGGGATATCTCTCAACTTTTAGTTTTGCGTTACAATATTCTGGTATTCTTTCCACTTTCTTCATGCTTTCCCACACCATAATAGCTTCCTCGTTGGCACCGATGCCATAGGCTATAGATGCCAATTTTGAGCGGCAAGCGTTTACCTCTATATCGAACTCAGCTAGTTTGTCCAACGCTTTAATAATGATGGGGATTTCCTTGGTGCCTTCAGCTCTCTCTGTCTTGAGATTCTGCATCATAAGCGTAATAATGTAACTCCAAGCTTTGTAACAAACCTGTTCTTTGGGATTTTCTTTTAAGAATATTGCCATATCGTCAAGCCCCATTTTTATATCGCGTAACGTTGGAGCCGTTGTCTTTTTGCAGAATTCTATTTTCTTGTTGTGTGATTTCCCTGTAAGTTTCTTAATATTCTCGACCACGGATTGTTGCTGATTGACGTTTAGTTCCAGCCAATAGTTGTCAACGGCCTTGTCATACATTCCTGCTTTGGAAAACCATTCTGCAGCCTCGCCGAATCTCTCGTCGTAAGCCGCAGCCTTTGCCCTGCATCGTGCCTCATCAATTCTATTGCCAGCACTCTTGTAGCTTGTCGCAGCCTGCAACATGAGTTTGCTATCATGCAGTTCGGCCGCTCTATTCTCTAAGTCTTGCTTGTGCTCGTTTGAACTCAGGTACTTTAGGTTCTCATCAGAAATATCAATATCCTTAACGTACTCAATCCAACCTATTTCATTTTCCGACCATTGATCACGCTTTGCTGAGGAAAGGTTACCAAACATAAGTAACTGCAAATGATTGATTTCCTTATCGAGAGACTCATCTTCTGACTGATTGAAAGCGAATGCCCAAAATGATGAGCGGTTGACGTCATCGATGATATAAAGGTTAGAACTTGCGCGTGTGACGGCCACGTATGCGTTGCTGACCTGATACTTTAGTTCTATATCCTCAGTCAAGTTGGGACATTCGTGGTTGTCGAACCATTTGGTCAGATTGTCAATTTGTATGCCTTGATTGTTCTTTGTGTTAAATCCGAATATTGCGACGTTTGGATATTCTAAACCTTTGGCTTGTGTTGGATTCAGGATTGTAATGTTACTAGGTACTCCTTCCTCGAACTTGACGAAATCCTTCAGTGGTGAGTCTTTTATGTATTGTTCCACAGACTCGCCATCGTTGGTAGGCACAATAAGTACAACTCCGTTGTCCTTTAGTTTCTTCAGTGTTTCCTCGTCTGACGGAGATATGCAGTATACGGAACTACCTTCCTGTGAAAAATGTGGTTTCTGTGGTACTGAGTATTCATTAAACCGACTAGCGCGGAGGAGCTGTATGCGGTTTGCCAGCTTCACAATGTTGCGAGTCGAGCGGAAATTCTCGGAGAGCACAACTGGACTTGGTATCATGCCTTTCTGTGGCTTGATACCGACTAAAGTGGATAGCCTTTCCGTGAAGTAGCTACGCAGTGACTCCCAACTGAATCCTGTAGGATTGAGTGTTTGAAACTCGTCGCCGGCAAAAACGAACGGCAGTTTGTTGATATCGTCTTGAATCTTGATGGAGCGTTGGGCGAATGATGATGAGTTGAGTATGAAGTCAATTTCCACACGGGTGAAGTCTTGCGACTCATCACAGAACACGGCTGAGAAACGTTCGTCTATGCAATTCTCTTGAAGACAATAAATGACAAGGTCTTGGTCGTCCCATGCTCCTTCTTCGGTGTTGAGCTTGGAGTACCACTTTTTCCAAACGTTTTCATAGATAGTCCTAAATGTTTTTGGTGTGACTGATTGGTTCTTATCGCCAATTTGATCATAATCATCAGGAGTAAGGTAAGCATCGCTGTCCCAACCTTTGATGTAGGTCCTTATAACATGCCAGCTAACGCTTGGCCCATAATCCCTAGCAGCGTTCTTTATTTTGCCGAATTTCTTCTCCCACATTGAATTGAATTTGGGAAATGATATGTATTTACTGTCAGGGAATAATTTCTTGACTTTGCCAGGGTCCTTCTGTTCGATACATTCGCACAGAAGAGTCTTGAACACATAAAACATCTTGGGTAGAAGTGGTTGTATGTCTTTCTTGTAGTTGACATTCTTATCCTCCAATGCTTTCTTGTATACGTTGTTTTTCTCAAACAGCGTTGTGCACAGTTTTTTCGCATCGTCAATAAGGTTTGAACTATAAGATAAGTACACCGGCGCTTTCAGCTCAATTCCTTCCTTGTCGCGGCTATTTATGTAGCGGAGAATTATCTCTGCGAACAGGTATTGCAGCAAAGTCGACTTACCACTACCTGCCCTTCCTGTTAAGAATAGTGGGTATCTTATCTGCTTTTGGGATACGATGTCGACTTGCTGTGATGATAAAACCATGTTGCTCTTTGAATCCTGTTCCATCACTCGCCACTCGTCGCGATCTTCTAGAAAAGTTTCTGGATAGCCGCGTTGAAAATCTGTGGGGATGACCTTTAGAAAATCTGTTGAATAGTCGCTGTTGGAATTGCGCTCAACTAACTTTGCTAAAATCCAGTTATCGTCCTGCTTGTATGCCAATATTGCATATTCTTTGAACTCTATAGGGTACCATCCTGAAGGCTTATATAGATTGTCATTTATACACTTGTATATCTCATTTGCAGCATTAGTAAAATCTGTAAATTCTCCTTCTGCGTTTGTAGAGCCGGTGAAGTTGTAGTTGACACAGTTTATCCACTCTTCGGTCTCAAAAATTGTTATATCTAATAATTGGTGATTAATATCGAGTGGAGTAGAGATGAAAAGATTTTCGGAATTTGTCAGTTCGGGTTTGTTACTTATTACTGTCGGCTCTTTAAGAAGTTCTTTTACTTTTTTTTCATAATGTGTCCAGTCCAGTGAGCCTTTGCCGGTTATTGTGTCTCTTTCTTTCTCAGACTTAGTACTCAATTTGAATTTGTCATATTCGGAATCACCTCTGGCAAACATTCGTAGAGCGATATATACACAGATATGCTGCCCTTCAATAGTAAGCTGTTTGGTTGTTAATACTGAGCGAAAATTTTCATGCTTAATTTTTATATAATTGCCAGGGAATTTTGTGTATTCCATTTCCCTGGGATGTTTATATTCTTCACTAGAGGTCTTTGCACGAAATATGTCTAAAACTTTTACTTTCCCGTGCTTTTTTGCTTCCTCATCGTAACGATTGGTGGAAAATACGAAATTTTTCATTTTGTTGTATTTTTATTTGGTGCTATACTAATCGCAAACTTTTTCACTAAATATATTAAGATAACCATATTCTGAAATATAGTTTATCAGGTGAGCCAATTCATATGAGTATTGAATTAATATACTCTAAGTATATCCTCGTATCTCTAAACGTAATCACAGACTTGTCTCACCAATAAAGTCAAATATAGCATTCCCTGGGGGATGCCAATGTTGCGCCCTTGTTGGAAAGTTCGAAGATTTTGTAGCAAATCATCGAACACAAAGTACTCTGGTAACTCAAATCCATGATATTGTTCTGATTTCAAAAAGAAATCCATTGCCTCTGTATGATTAAGGCTAAGTATATTTTCCGTTTTTTCGGTCATAGATATTATGATGATTTAATGTTCTACATACGGTTTCATCGCCTCCTTTGGTATATACGCCGTAGCGACCAAGCATCCATCAAAAAGCTCTACCACCACCCTCTGCTGGCCTGCTATTCTTGCTACTCTTCCACGTATATCTTTAAACTCACCCTCTGTAATCACGACTTCATCCCCTAGCTTATATTTGATGTTCTCCGAAGTGACAGGGATGATGTGAGGATTCTCGATGGAGGTTAGGTGGATGAAATTATCCATAGCTGTATCGGTAATGACAAGAGGCGGATTCTTGGTTGGCGCATTTTCGCGATGAAAGGTATGGTCGTAATAGTAACTCAACAAAGCCCTGTTTTCAAGATTCTTGATGTTCTTATATTGCAAAAGAGAGTCAACTTGCTCTGCTGGGGCATGAACGAACACAAAAGAAGAAATAAGAGGCTCTGTTATGATACGCTTCTTTCCTTGCTTCCTTACCTCTTTATATCGCAGGGGCACATAGCATTCCAAGCCTTTAGCCTCTACTAATGCTTTTGCCTTGAGGACGCGCCCATACGTAACGCGCAGAACAAACCATTGCTTGTTTTCGGAAGGCACATTCTCTACCGACACCCCACCTTTGTCCTTTGAGATGGAGGGCGTGCAAGAGGTGAGTCCTGCACTTGGACACGATGTGCCTGTGTCGGTAGGCTGCCCATTATACAATGAAGCATCAGCCGTTGGAGGCTGCTTGGTGATATCTTCCAATGTTATAGTTCAGAGGTTAGGTTAAACCAACAGACTATTTCTTGTTGGAGTTGTCATTTGTTGACTACAAAGATATAAAAACTAATCAATATAAAAGAAGAAAACAGGGTAAATATTATGATTGAATGCGGGCTTTAACAAATAGGATCCTCTCCGTTGCAACCGGTTATTTTGCTTCACGCCCTTCGTCAGACAAGTCGTCGTCCTCGTGAAGCAGATATTCGTATTCGGTCCCGATAAGACTCTCGCGGTCATATTCTTTTCTGTACTCCATGATGTAGAAACTGATAGTTTCGGGATATTCATAGACGAATCTTCGGCACACCTTCTTGTACATGAGCAATATGCGTTCGTCGTCGGCAAACTCAAACAGATGGTCAAGCATCCGTCCTACTTCGTTTTCCGACGCGTGTTTCCTCGCGCAGAATTCCTCCACTATGGGGGTGTATTCTATGGCTGCTCGTTCGCGAATCTGCATCAGCCCCCATGCCAGTTCTTTTATCCCCGCAAGGAGGTTTTGGCAGCCCTTGTCTTAGCTTGTTTCATGCCTATCTTCTTGCATATTTTATAGTTTCTTGTTTTCGACACAAAGTTACTGATTTTTATTTGGTTACAAAAGTTATTTTGAGTTTTCGCTGTGTTTTATTTGTAGTTTTTGCGGTAAAACGTTTGCTGTTTTTGTGGCAATTCGTTTGGTATTTTTGCGGTAAAATCCATGTTTCCTGCAGATTTGCACAGGTGTGGCCACAAATGGAGCAGATGGAAAATTCCATGGGCTGCTGGGGAACACGTATGCGATTTTGAAAACGTTAAACGTTATAACGTTATCATGGAAGAACGTGAGTCTTCCATGGCAAGGGTGGTTGGATTGCTCTAAGGCGTGATTTCGTGGCAACGTGACTTCTTCCTTTTGTCTGAGCAACATCAAAGCAAAGATCCCCAAACAAAAACGTTCTAATAAACCGTGTTTTGCCTGTAATTGATGATGTGTGCAACGTGCTTGGCAATCAATTGATTATGTGTTTTGCCACTAACTTTTGTGGCATTTTACCACTAACTTTTGCGGTGATTGGTCACTAACTTTTGTGTCGTTTTCTGTTCCATCTTATTTTTTCTTTTTGTTCTTCAAAGCCTTTTTCTGTTCACTTGCCAATCTGCGTTCAACCTTCTTTACATCTTCTGCCGGAGGAAGGTTCTCTGGAACTATACCACGCTGCACAAGCATATCTCGAACAGCAGCATTGTTGGCAATATGCTCTTGGCTTATACGACTTTCTCCTTGAAGGTCTTTGGTCTGCACATTCACACTCGTCATTTCTGCCGCAATATCTTTTGCTTTGATACTGATAGTGGGAAGAAAATCTGCTAATGGTCGTTTCTCCGGGATCCCCATGCGTCGCTTCAGCGTTGCAGTATTCAAATGAAATAATGCTTGGTCTCCTTTGGAACGTATCACAGCAAAACTCTTGTCATTCACCCCTCGTTCATAAAGTACGCCAGAAAGTTTACGTTCTGTTTCCTGTAGTTTAGCACGTACCTTAACTCTTTCAACTTCAATAAGACGCTGTTCTATAAGTTCTGCACGACGAGTTTGCACAGCAAAGTAAGTTTGTGCAAATGCGATTTGTGGTTTACGAGGGTCGCCATTTTGAGCGACAAGGTAGCAAGCATAGCGTGTTAGCATAATGTCATCTATCTGACGCTCAGCACCAGAACCGATAACAACCATTTTATTGACGTCAATAAAATGGTCTTCTACATTTTGTCCTACATTTACACACGCTTCCTTCTAGTTTTAGGCAAGTTCTAACTCTGTCTTATGGATTGCTCTTTTCTTGGAGTTGTTTGATTTTCTCGTGGGTTGTTGTGGTAGGCGTATGCGATTTTGAAAACGTTAAACGTTATCATGTAAGAACGCGAGACTTCTATGGCAAAGGTGGTTGGGTTGGATTGCTCTAAGGCGTGATATCGTGGCAACGTGACTTCTTCCTTTTGTCTGAGCAACATCAAAGCAAAGATGCCCAAACAAAAACGTTCTAATAAACCGTGTTTTGTCTGTAATTGATGATGTGTGCAACATGGTTGGCAATCAATTGATTATGTGTTTTACCACTAACTTTTGTGGCATTTTACCACTAACTTTTGCGGTGATTTGTCACTAACTTTTGTGGCGTTTTACCGCTAACTTTTGCGGTGCTTTGTGGGTTTTATCAAGGCGAGCAAGGCGGCTGCTTGAGTGTTTGCTTGGGCGCCACTTAGGGGGACCTTGGCGATGGTAGCTTAGGGGCGAGGCGGATGGTTGCTTATGACTGGCGCGGAGGGTAACTGAGGGGTGTTTCGGGACGTCTGTTGGCATGGGGTGAGAGTTGTCGTTTGCATGGTTTGTGAGTTGTTGTTAGCATGGGTTATGAACTGTCGTTTGCATGGGGATTGGCGTGCTTTTTGCGTGACCAGTGGAGGTTAGTGGAGAAGAGAAAACGTTAAAACGTTAAACGTTAAGAGTGACAAGAAGGGGTGAATAATAACGTTTTAACGTTTAACGTTTTTGTTTCGGCATCTGTCCATTGGGGCAATCAAGTTATACGGTTGAAAATGCCGAGTTGCATATAGCTTTCACTCGGCCAAGAAGATTTTTAACCGTACAGTTTTGGTGTTGTTGAAAAAGTTGCCCTCTTTATTCGAACCTGATCATTTGGACCAGTTGAAGGAAGTAGTCGTTGGACCAGATATCCAAATCCTTGGGGTTGTGGATGAATGGCAGCACGTCGGCCTTCACTTGGTTGATGTCTGCGGTAGAGAGGCGATTGTTCAGTTTCTCAAGGAAAGACTCTTTGGTGATGTCCTCCTGGTTGAACTGCAAGGCTCTCTCGCGCAGGTGAGGGAAGTCGAGCGGGGTATTATGTCGGACGTACCATTCAAAATCGTACCAGTCACGACCCTTGACGCGGTTTTTCCAAGCTCGATAAACCAAGGCGTGCATCTTGCCTGCAAAGAGGTCGGGAAGGGTGAAGCAGCGAGTCATGAAGGATTGTGGGAGCAGAAGTAGTTTCTGCTCGGTGAGGAACTTCAGTGGCGGCTGCGTGTCCACTTCTATTTTTATCTTTATCGATTTCTCTGTTTGGAATGTGATGTCGTAAACATCGGTGTTGTCCTTCAGGAATGCTGATTCGACCTTGCAAAAATTCTTCTTGTCCTTCTTCTTAATTTCCACCTCTCGGCCCACCATGGCAAACTGGTCCACTATGGGTTGAAAGTATTGTGTGAAGTCAAAGTCTTGGCTTGGAGCAAGTAGCGAGAAGTCCATGTCCTCGGAGAATCGCTGCAGGCCATGGAAGATGCGTAGGCAGGTGCCTCCGTAGAAGGCGGCTTCGTTGAAGAACCCGCCATTATACAGGCCGGCGAGGATGATCTGCTGATTCACTTCGAAGGTGGCATTGCGCTTCTGCTGGTGAGTCGCCAGGTCGTAGGCCGACAACATTTGGTTGAATAATTCGTTGCTCATTTCTTCAGATACTTTATCAGGGTTTCGATAGAATTGGCTTTCTTGCCATCTGCCTGGGCGTAGCGCTCAAAGATGCTGGCGTCCATGTGTAGGAAGTCTTCTATATCCATGCGTAGGTCGTCCTCCAGATAGGTCTCGACGTCCTTGAGATAGCGAAGATAGAGCTTGGGCGAGTGGGCTATCAGGTCGCAGAGTGCCTTTTCGGGCGTGGCCATCAGAAAAGCGTAGCTCTGCTTGTTGATGCTTGTGATGCCTATCGGGAAAGCCTCGCGAGCCACCCTTTGGTACTCGAATCGTCCCACGGGCGTGTCGAAACGACGCGTGTGCTTCAGTGTCATGGACTGTGTGGTATAAACCGCTTCGGGTATCAGTCCGTAGTAGCGCAAGGCCGTCTGCATGGAGATGTATGAAGGGGTGTAGAGTTGGTTGGCTATCAATTCGGTAGATAGAGCCACGTGCGAGACCTTGGGGTCGAGCACATAAAGCCCCTTCTTGAGTCGGATGATCTTGCCCGCTGCCTCAAGTTGGCGCACCTTTTGGTTGCCTGCCTCCAGTTTGGGGAACAGGGATGCTAGCGTAGCGGTGCTCACAGGGATGTTGCCAATATGCTCTAAGTCTGTTATCATGATGCAAAGGTAGTAAAATTTGGAATAGCAAACGAAAGAAAAGTTATTTTTCTGTTCCAAATATAGCTATTTCCGGTGTTAACAATCGACTTGCCACCTTCATCTTAACGTTTTAACGCTTAACGTTTTTGTTTCGGCATTCTCGTAATAGTTGGCTGACGGCATTTTGTACCATCATAGGGCAAGAAAGTGCCATCATGCGCTGGGCAAGAAAAAACCATCAAGGCGTCTCCGTGGAGAGACGCCTTGATGGCTTTATGGTGGTGGGAGAGGTTGGCGCTTTACTTCTTGTCGAGCACCTCGTACTTACTGTGGCGGCTCTTATACTCCGGCACGATCTCCTTCATTTTTCTCACGATCTCCATGTCGTCATACTGCAGGGAGAGGTCGTAGAGGTCCATTTCGTTCTTGCGCGCCAGCTTGTAGGAGTATTCGCGGACGGCAGCCACCTTGATCTTCGGGTGGACGGTCGGCTTGGTCTGCTCCGCGTCGTTGAGCACCTCCTCGTAGAGTTTCTCGCCGTCGCGCAGACCCGTGTATTCGATCTTGACGTTTTTGGCTCCCGAGAGTTCTATCATGAGCTGAGCCAGGTCGGCGATGCGGACAGGATCGCCCATGTCGAAGACGAAGATCTCGCCGCCATGGCCCATCGTGCCAGCCTCCAGCACCAGGCGGCAGGCCTCGGGGATGAGCATGAAGTAGCGGATGATGTCCTTGTGTGTGACGGTGACGGGGCCTCCCTTCTTGATCTGCTCTTTGAAGAGCGGGATGACCGATCCGTTGGAGCCGAGCACGTTGCCGAAGCGGGTGGTGACAAACTGCGTCACGCCCTTTACCTCGCCGTCCTGGATGGCCTTGTTGAGCGACTGGCAATAGATCTCGCAGATGCGCTTGCTGCAACCCATGACGTTGGTGGGATTGACGGCCTTGTCGGTGGAGATCATCACAAACTTGCGCGTCTGGTATTTGACGGCCAGGTCGGCGATGACGCGTGTGCCGAAGACGTTGTTCTGTATGGCCATGGCGGGGTTGTCCTCCATCATCGGCACGTGCTTGTAGGCCGCGGCGTGGAAGACATACTCCGGCTTGTGGGCGGCGAAGATCTGTTCCATCTGCGACTCGTTGGTGATGGAGCCGACGATGGACCACACCTTCAGGTCCTTGTGGTGGTTCATCATGTAGAGGCGCACGTCGTGCATAGGCGTCTCGGCCTGATCGACCAGTATCAGCTCCGAGGGCTTGAAGGTGGCCACCTGGCGCGCCATTTCCGACCCGATGCTTCCCGCCGCGCCCGTGATGAGGATGCGGTGGCCTGTGAGCATCTTCTTGATGGCCTCCATGTCCACCTCGATCTTGTCGCGCGGCAGCAGTTCCTCGATGTCCACCTCGTGGAGCAGCGTGTGGGAGATGGTCGATTTGCCGTCCCACTCCTCTGCCGGCGGCATCATCATGATCTTGATCTTGGCGGCGATGAGCCCGTTGATAAACTTGGTGTCGTGGGTGAAGTGTTCCGTCTGCAGCGGCGAGACCAGCAGCGCCTGCACGTGGAGCTTGCGCATGGTCTCCACCAGTTCGGGAGAGTCCTCATAGACCTTGATGCCGGAGATGCGCGAGGGGGGCATCATCTCGTTGTCGCTGATGAATCCCTTGAACTTGTAGCGCGAGCTCGGGTCGGAGACGATGCTTCGCGCCAGGGCTACGGCCCCCGACTGGGCGCCATAGATAAAGACGTTCTTGGAAATGCCGAAGTTGTTGTAGAGGTCGTGGAGCGCCTTGGCTGCCATGCGCGCCGTCCACATCAGCATCGTGGCCGTGATGAAGATTTGCACGCCGCTGACGAAGCGCGGCACGAGGATGTAGTTGCTCAGACCGAAGCGTATCTGCAGCTGGTGGAAGACGCAGATGGCGATGCTCGCCGTGAAGCTGGAGTAGGCCACGCGGCGCAGGTCGATGAAGCTGGAGTAGCGGAGCACGCCGTTGAACGTGTGGAAGATGAAGAAGGCCAACATGTAGAGTACCATGCAGAGGCCAATGCCCAGGCCCACGCGATTCAAGTTCGTGTAGAGGTTGTCCACGCCATACTGAAGGGTATAGACAAACAGTCCAGATACCAGCACCGAAAGGGTGTCGTAAGCGAAGATACACCAATAAGGAAGCGTGCCTCGGGAGAAGGCCCATTTGACAAATCGGTAGAATAGTTTCATTTCATTCCAACTTTTGTTAGACTTATGCAATTATTTTAGTTTGAGCGATGATAGAACCGTCCCACTCGCCTTGATGCAAAACTACAGTAGAGGGAGTGATCCTGTCGGTCCTTGTCGGCACCGATTCGGCTCTTGGTCTCCCAACCCCTGCTTTGTGTCGTTTTCGTGGAAAGTGTCTCTGTTCTCTCTCTCATAACGCCAAGTTGATGGCTGCACGAATCTATTGCGAATGCAAAGTTAGTATTTATTTGTTTACACGCTGCTTTTTCTGAGAGTTTTTTCACCTCCTTGCCTTTATTTGTGAAGAGGCTTTACAAAATGTGGGTTCCTGCCGCTTCGTGCAAGCGACCTGTCGCCCCCGTGGTTAGGGCCAAAATGGGGCACAAGGCTGATGGCTAAGCATGCGAGAAAGAAGAAGGGCCAGCAGCCCGAGGCAAAAGAAAAAAGCAAAAGAAAGAAGAGTTGAAAAAAAGACGATCCTGAGATTCTGTGATAATGAAGAAGTGGCAATCCGGAAAAGACCGGATACAGGTCTGCTTGCCGGCTTATATGAATTTCCAAATGTAGAAGGACATCTGAAGCAGAAGGAAGTGATCGAATATGCCAAGTCACTGGGACTGACTCCGGTGCGGGTGAAAAAGCTCCCGGATGCAAAGCATATTTTCAGTCATGTGGAATGGCACATGACAGCATACTTGATTTTAATTGAAGATCCACAGGAGACGGGTGAATATCTGTTTGTGGAACCGGAGAAGACCGAAGAGAAGTATCCCATTCCGGCAGCATTTGCAGCCTACGCAAGATATATGGAGATAAAACTGGGGCAGGAAAAATACAGGGAGGAATTATAAATGAAGATTTTGTCAGTAGCGATACCGAGTTACAATTCACAGAATTATTTGATAATCCATCGGCATTAGACAATTGCGTTACTACATTTTGCGAATGCAGTAAAAAAGGCATTAGGCATACAAAAAAGAAGCAGATGCCAGTGGAATATATGTGCTTTCGTAGAAACATGATGCAAAGATAAGCATGATAAATGAGAGCACAAAAAGAGGAATATACTATTTAATACTCATGGACTTTTTTGAGAATATAGTGTACTCTATTGTTGAACCACCAATGTAACTTTGCTCACAACACATAAATTTATAACAAATTTAAAGTACAAGAGTATGGG
>OJJV01001007.1_pt1 | contig 13462 bp, 8 predicted proteins | sample 1596391 | NCBI WGS metagenome assembly OJJV01 (sample SAMEA4350164, study PRJEB24818) | metagenome | biome: human; feature: gut; material: faeces | place: Denmark | collected 2013-09
CTTCGTCGGGCAAGCTGGAGTCCCACGCACACTTTCTTACTTTACCAACAATGCTAAATGCATAGGTGTTGCAAATATATGCTCTTCTGCAAACCGCTCATATGCTAGTTACTTCCCGGTTTCGTCCTGCACTTGCACGGGCTTTTGTTCGGCTTTCGGAATCTCTGCAACAAGCACCGTTTTGCCGTCCACTTCATACGTCTGCACACCTATTTCCACATTAGGCCGGCAATAAAGTTTGGCAGCAGCCTCTATCATATAAATCTCTTCTTCCGAACGCACCCCGGCTATTCGACCGTTATCCTTCACACCTATCAATAAACGTCCTCCGTTCGTATTGGAAAAAGCAGACAAGGAACGGGCTATTTTTCGAGCATCGGAAATCTCGAATTTAAAATCCTGCTGCTGGTGTTCTCCTTCTGCGATAAGTTGTTGTAAATACACCTTGTCGGAATTCGGTCTCATGGTTTACTCTATTTTTTCATTAACTGTTGCAACCGATAACGAAATCGTAGCCAAAATAGAAATCCGGCCGTAAACAGCCCCGCAGGAAATGCGACCCACACGCCTACGACACCTCCGCCCCATGTAAACCCACACAAATAGCCCACAGGCAAAGCAACTATAAAATACGAGAAAAAGGCAATCCACATCATGGGCTTGACATCGGTCGTTCCTCGCAAAGCATTGGCAAAAGTAATCTGCAAAGCATCTCCGAACTGATAAACAATCAGCGAAAATATCAACGAAGAAACAACTATCATAACTTCATGGTCTTCTGTAAAGCTATATATAATGGGAGTCCTCGCCAAATAGAAGAATAAACTGGCAACAATGGCAAGCGATAAAATAATTCCCATTCCCGAATTTACAGCTCTACGCAAATTGGGGAAATCCTTCTGCCCCATAAAATGGCTGACCCGCACAGCCAAAGCAGCACCCATACCATAATATACCATAAACCCGATAGTACTGACCGAAATCATTATCTGATGGGCCGCCAACGGAATGCTGCCCAGCCACCCTACCATAATAGCGCTCAACGAAAAAGCCGCAGTTTCCATACCCATTTGCAAAGCGATAGGCCACCCCAAAGCATTAAGTTGCATAAAATCATTACGATTGAATCGAGAGCGTAAAATCGCCTCCCTATATACTTTATACCGTCGCGCAACAGCAACGACCCCGATAAAGACCAACAGCATGACAATACGCGAGACCAATGTGCTCACACCCGCCCCGAACAAGCCCCATTCGGGGAATCCGAAACTTCCGTAAATCAACAAATAATTCCCGAAAATATTCAATGCGTTTCCACCCAATAAAATCCACATCGGTGTACGAGTATCGGTCAACCCTTCCGCAAACTGCCGAAAGCCGTTAAACAGCATGATAAATAATAAAGAAATCAGTTGCAAAACAAAATACGGACGTATGTGAGGCAACAATTCCTCTGGCTGTCCCAACTTATCGACAAAGCAATAGACCGTATACATTACAGCAGTCAACAATACTGCAACCGATGCATTAGCAGCCAAAGCATTACGAAATACTCGTCCTATCCCTTGTGTGTTTCCCCCACCCTGCAACATACCGATTAGAGGAGTCAATCCATAAGAAAAACCGGTCGCAAAGATGATTGCCAAATTGAATACATTATTCACGAACGCAGCCGCAGCCAACTCCTCCGTACTATGATGCCCGATCATTATCGTATCGGCCAAACCCAATATAATCATACCCAACTGTCCTACGACAATCGGTAAACCTAGTCTTAACAAAGAACTAACCTGCTGTTTATAAGGGAGTAATTGCATTGAGCTCATATCATACAATCTTACAAAAATTAAATGAAGTGCAAAGATAATGCAAGGCAAGAGAAAGACAAAGTGAACTTGTTTACTTTGTCTTTCTCTTGCCTTGCATTGCCAATCTTGGGCTTTTGTCAATCGCTCATGTAAATCGAATACAGAAACAACTTCTATTCATTTCCCAGAATGAAAATCGGTATCTATCCGACAAATAGATAGATACCGATTGATAGAAAGTTGTCATAACTGGATTATGCTTAACTGACTTGAATACCGACTTTCCGGTTCAAAGTCCCCTACAAACTCACTTTATAACAATGATCATTTATATATACAAGGTAAAATCCGTGTATCGGTAAATCCAGTTCATGTTTGCCTATTGTAATTTGTCTACTAAGTATCAACTTACCCTCGATAGTATATATTCGGACAAGAGCATCTCGGGCAACCCCTACATATAAGATTCCGTTATGAGCATAAACTTTATCAGAATCTATACCATCAACATTTTCGATGGAGGAAGAGAGTCGTACGATTTGAGGTTCTGAATACTCCGAATATACGTTGGGTCCCCAAATTCCTTCTTCATCTAACGAATAGGACCAAGAAGCTACAGAATAAAGATATTCATCGCTTTCAGAACCCGTAAGGTCGGTAAAGGTGTACGAGGTGTTATCGATACCTTCCACTTCGAACGATGCCAATGCAGAAGTATAACTCTCTCCGGCTCTTAGAATTTGCTTTACGAAAATATCATCGATAAACATTTTATCCGTTCCCGAGAAAGTAACGGTAAAATGAGTTTGAGCCGACCCATTAGTAAAATCTACGGAAAAAGAATGCTCTCCCACGGTTTTCATCAGATGCTCGCGATGTTCTTTTTCACCTTCACAATAACTATCCACATAGACAGTATCGCCAGCATGAATCGCATACACATTCAGTTGCACCGTGTATTTGCCATCGTTACGAGACAAATCAAATTCGGGAGACGTGATTTTTCCTTCCTCAAAATCACGGTAGTAATTATCGATACCTATCATTCCTTTAACCGTACAACCCATATTGACACCCCAACCGGGCACTTTGCTATATTTATTAAGGTCATAATCATAAAAGTAACCGGGCCATTCAAATGTTCCCTCCGTGATCGTTTCTAAATCCTCGTGCACCAGCGTGTATTCTTCATCGGATCGGGCTGTATGTTTCAAAAAGTGGCGCACGGCATATCCCATTGCACGCTCAACAGGATACCATCGAGCAGTATATCCTGTATCGCTTATATCGGTCGGATCGGCCAATTCGGGCACTGGCATAGTACGAATGGGGATATACACTTGTACCTCGTTCGATTCTACAGAAGTGTATTTTTCATTCTTGGCTTTTACCGTGAAGAAATAAGTTTTTCCTTTTTCCATACCGGTAACTTGACATTCACATTCCGTCGTTTCGATATTCTCTGCAATATATACACGTTGCGTTTTCTCTTCATCGGCATAATAATAAGCAGACGTAAGATAAGAGGTCGCCGACCACACTGCATCCCATCGAGCGGTAAAATGCTCGAATGTCACATCTTTGGGTGAGATTGCGTGGGGTGAACAAATATCGTACACGTCTTGTATGATTTCAATATCGTCTATCAGCCACGAATCGTTGTATGCCCCGATTTGTACATAGACCAAGCGACTCCCCATACCGAAATTGTGCTGAAAAGGGACTTCGATCGTTTGCCATTGGTCGGTAATGGTGCGTTTCTCACTCGTATAGTAGTTGCTACTGTATTGATCTTGCAAATAAAGGATAAGCGAGTCCTTCGTTTGGGCAATCGAACGTGCTCGGAATCGAAGTATAAAGTTACCATCGTCCAAACGCACATCGGTATACGGCGTTTGAATCCACCCTTGTGTCTCCCCATATGTATAGTCATCATAAGAGAGTACAGCGCAAACTCCTCCGGCTTGATGAATACCTCGTCCTTTCCACTGTATACCGTGCGTGAACTCCATAGGAATCATTGCATTTCCTGTCGAAAGTTCACTCTCGACAGGCGTGGATTCGGTTCCTTCGGTAAAAGCCGAAAAATCTTCCGATAAAATAGCAAGTTGCTCGCCACGAGCAGCATAAGCCGAAACAATGTTGACACCTAAGAAGATAGTCAAACAGATTGATGTAATTTTTTTCATAAGCAATAATATGATTTTATAATTAGGAAGTGTTCTCTATGATAATGAAGAAATAAGTTTTAAACAAAAGTAACGCCGATAATTCTTTATTAAAAATAATCGACGTTACAATTAAGCTATTATATTGTATTGATAATCAAATATTTTCAAATAGAATATTACAACCAATATTTGTTAAACGCTAATTATCAACAATTTACATATCAAATAGGTCCAACCGATATTTTTACATTAATTTACTTTTAATCCGACTTTTCTGAGTACGGATAGCATTCAGACTTACTCCTTTGCAAACAGCACATTCTTTGGTATTAAGTCCGCACTTGACCAAACAACATAAAACCGCCTCATCTTGCGTTAATTTAGTATGTTTTTTCAAAGCATCGATATATTCATTAAAAGCTTTGTGTATAGACTGCGAGACCATCTGTCGTTCATCAATACTCAATACCGATTCCGATTTCATCTCGATCATCGATTTCATATTTTTGTATGCTTTGGTTCGCATGAAAGATAAAGCACATACATCACCCTTTTTATCGATGAGTGATTGTAGTTCTTTTCGCTCGTTATCGACCTGCCGGGCGACGATATTCGATTCGCCCATATTCCCCTTTATATTACCCACATCGCACTCGTGAGCCGTTTCTATCTTTTGACGCAACGCCTCCACCCGAGCTTTCCACGCTTTATCTCTTGACCTTCTTTTTTGAATATACAGAAATAAGATAAGCAAAGCTCCAATAATAACTACGGCAATCCAACGATAATATCGAGTTTTCTCGGTATAAAGAATCTGCTCCAAATCATATTGATATTCTGTCTCTCCCATTGACTCGGTACGATTAATTTTTTCAATAGAATCATTAGCAAGATTCAATGAATTTACACATTCTTCATAGAGCGCACCGTTTTTTGTTTCGAGAGCAACTTCGCAAAGCTGCTTATAGCTATTGGCCCTTGTATAAATATTGGGGCTTAAACTTCCTTGCCGGCTATAATGATATGCAGAATCATACTGTCCAGATAATAAAAACATCTTACCTATGGCAGAATACGTTCGATATATCAAAGTACTATCCTTAGACAGAGAAATAGCTCTATACGCATGCTTTGTAGCCTGTTCGAGATCTTTGAGTTCTCCGTAAACGACCGACAGATTGTTATGAGCGGCTGTCATTTCCAAAGTGTCCGAAGCAGCTTCCGATAACGACAAAGCTTCTTTAATGTATCCAAGTGCACTGTCGGGACTGTTCTTATACAGATAATCTTTCCCTACTTCCCGTAAAGCTCGAGCCGTATATTTCGTCGAATCGTTCGCCATACATTCTTTCAAGGCGATAGTGTGCTCTTCTAACGCTCTATTGTACAGATGATGCGTACGCAGTAAGTTTCCGAGACGCAAATGCAACGCAACCGATAGATCCGAATTCGGGCTAGTAAGGCTCAATGCCCGACGATATAAATATGCAGCCGAATCGGGTTGAAAAGATTCTATTTCAATCCCATATTCATATAAGCGTGTTGCCTTTTCTTGATATCGGTCACTATGGCAAGCAAAAAAACAAAGCAAAATGACAATATAACATATACGGGAATTCATGAGTGCAACTGCTTGGTATAAGTAACAACAACGAAAATCTTAGCAAAGATAATTTTATCAGCCGGGAAAATTATAAAATGTGAATAAAAAACAGCAAAAAAGTACAATTTATACAAATAGGTAAAAAGGTGACAATAAATGCCCCAGCAAACCTAAGGTACAAATCGACTATACCCGAGCTCTCCTCGACAAACGAAAACCACCATCTATCCAGCCGGATAAAATAACAAAAAAAAGAGAGAGCCCGATTTTTACACGATAAGCTCCCTCCTTCAATTTCTATTTCATCAATTCTTTTCAGAACAATTTCTCTGGGTATTCACCGGCAGCAATCAACGCATGAATTTTGTCGACAACCGACTGCCTGTCGGCAGCATAAGTTACCCCGAACCATTTCGATGGAGTATCGAGAACCGTTACAGAGGCCTTGCCAGTTTGAATCAAATCATTTACCAACAAAGGTATAAAATACTCAGCTTTAATATTATCTGCATTCTCTTTCAAGAACTTAACGAAATACTCTTCGGAATATTTGAAATAATCGGGTGTGAATCCCCACATATTCATCGAAACAGGAGCATTGTCATCGATAGCAGTCCAAGTATCCCCTTCTTTAAACATCACCTTGCCGTCGCGACGTTCTATCTGAGTACGCTCTACAACAGATGTAAGATGTTTCTCGGCATTGGTCTCGCACACGCCACGAGCAACAGAACCGCTCTCAGACAGCGTATTTCCCACGCGATAACCCACCATACAATACTCATTTTTCTTTCCTTCCAGACCTTTCAAATAATCGGCCAAAATAGCAAAACTTTCGCGACCGTAGAAATCATCGGCATTAATAACGGCAAATGGCTCTTTAATTACATCTTTACCCATCAACACGGCATGATTAGTTCCCCACGGTTTAGTACGTCCCTCGGGACACGTGAAGCCCTCCGGCAAATCGTCGATAGACTGGAATACCAATTCACAAGGAATATGACCTTCATATTTAGAAAGAATCTTATCCCTGAAATCTTGCTCGAAATCCTTACGAATTACGAAAACGACTTTACCGAATCCTCCGCGTAAAGCATCGAAAATCGAATAGTCCATAATCGTTTCACCGTTAGGACCAAGACCGTCGAGCTGTTTCAGTCCTCCATAACGACTACCCATGCCGGCAGCCAATACAAAAAGAGTTGGTTTCATAGCAGTTACTTATTTTTAGTTTTCCATGAATTGCAAAAGTAATTATTTTTTATGATAAAAATCAGCAATACACCTTCAACTTTCACCCAAGTGTTCCTAAAACAAATATTATCTACCTGTTAAACCCCAACGCTCAATAAAGAGAATCCATTTTGTTCACGAGAATAATGTTAAAAATGGAACGATAGGTCGAAAAAAATTCCTTTTTACTTTCTGATTTGAAAAAAAACATCTTTATTTGCAACGAATAATAATTATCGAATCACTCTAAATAAAGATTGCCTATCGACAAAACATTACGCTTGAATCAAAAAAAAGAGAGGTAGTAATGAACGATTTATTCGATCGCACCGACGAAGAACTGGTTGCGTTGTATGCCGAAGGTAATAATGGAGCTTTTGATGTTCTGCTTAAACGACATCAGGTCCGTACTTTCAACTACATTTATTATATTGTAAAAGACAAAGAATTGGCGAATGACATCTTTCAGGAAACTTTTGTCAAGGCTGTCATGACTATCAAGCAAGGACGCTATACCGAAAACGGTAAGTTCCCTGCATGGATTTCCCGAATCGCCCATAATCTCATTATCGATTTTTTCCGACAGGAAAAAGCCGATAATTATGTTATCACCGATAATGAAAACATGGATATCTTTAATCGCAAAGAATTGAGCGAAGGAACCGTCGAAGATACAATTGTACAAAACCAGATCGAAGCCGATGTTCGCAAACTTATCAAGGCCCTTCCACACAGCCAGAGGGAAGTACTTGTCATGCGTTATTACAAAAACATGAGCTTCAAAGAAATTGCAGACCATACCAAAGTCAGTATTAACACAGCCTTAGGGCGGATGCGCTATGCCATTCTCAACCTGAGAAAAATGGCCGAGGAAAACAACATCGTACTGACATTATAAAAAAACAAGCAGGTACAGATAATAATTACAAGGCTACCGACGTTTATAATACATAAACATCAATTTTTATTAGCCTATGAAAAAAATCTCTACCTCTAAAAACACAACGAGAGTACAAAACGCAAAAGTATTACAACCAACGGCCTCGACAATCGATTTTATTAGGCAATTTGCCAGAGTATATTCATTCGATTCCCGATTGCCGGCCTCGTTAGGAGGATTGGTAAATAACTAAAAAGAAAAGGGGAGCAGATAATCTGCTCCCCTTTTCTTTTCTACTCTATTAACCTCAGTAAGAAAACTTTCCCGTAACCACTCCTTTTTTCTCCTCTTTTCTTTCTTTATATAATACTATAATTTTTTATAAAAAAAGAATGTAAGTTTTCTTTTTTATCTTATAATATTAGTATATTAGTACTGCGATTTTCTTTATTTCTCATTACTCATAAAGCCCTAAACAACTGAATATCATGTAACAAAAACCATATTTAACACGATTATTGTCTCCATACTATTTTTCAGACAAGCTATACATTTTATTTTAATTTAAAGTTGAATGACATTAGTTACTCAAGAAGATAGTGATTTCACAAACATTTTTAGAAGTTCTAAAAATGGATTTATCCAGTTTGCATATTCCTATCTTGGGAACATGCAAGACGCAGAAGACGTAGTCATGGAGTCCTATATCCAATATTGGGAGAACAAGGACAAAGCGACATTCCAAACTTCCAATATAAAAGGATACATCTTTACAATTATAAGAAACCGATGTATCGATATTCTGGAAGAGAGAAAATACTTATTACAAAAAAACGACGAGCTCTATAAACACATAATAGGTGAAATAGAACTCAATATATCCTCATTGAAAGGATGCGATCCCTCCGAACTATTCACCAGCGAAATAGAAAATATAGTAAACGATACTATCAAAACACTCCCTAATCGCACCCGTGAAATTTTTTACGAAAGATACCTCGAACAAAAATCCTACAAAACCATTGCCGAAAACTTCGGGATTTCGGTAAAAGGCGTAGAGTTCCACATCACAAAAAGCCTGAATGTCCTAAGGAAAAAATTAAAAGACTATTTATAAAAATTCCGAGCCACGCTGTAACGAAATCCGACCAAAATACCACGAGAATCAACCAACCAACTATAAAAACACAAATCCACACTTCATTTTTCTCAAAAAAAATTTATTTTATTACTAGGGATATACCCTGTTTTTCGGTTTATATAATGTATGGAAAAGAAAACATTATATAGATATTTCGGAAATTGCGCAACCGAAGAGGAGCGCATTCAAGTTTTGGAGTGGACAAAAGCCTCGCCCGAAAACCTCAAAGAGTTCTGTCGTGAACGCAACATATACAATGCCATTTTATTATCGACTGACAATATACAGCGTACCAAATACGACTTCCGCCGCCACTACCGTGCACAACTTCTACGTATTGCCGCCGTTGTCATACTATTGTTGTCGGTAGCATTCGGCAGTTTCTATCTCACGATGGGCGATCGCATCGTTCCCCTCTATTCATTGACCGTACCGGCCGGTAACAGCAATACCCTGCTCCTGCCCGACGGTACGAAAGTATGGCTCAATGCAGGTTCCACGATAAAATACCCCTCGTCGTTCTTGGGAATGCAACGCAATATAGAAATAGAAGGCGAAGCCTATCTCGAAGTCGCCCACAACCGTTGGAAACCATTTATCGTAAATACGCCTAACGGAAAAGTTAAAGTGTTGGGAACCAAATTCTACGTGACTTCCACACTCAAAGAAAAAGACTTCATGGTCTCGCTCATCGAGGGTTCTGTAAAAATATCGTCGGGCGAAAAAAGCGCGATGCTCAAACCCGGATACCGGGCACAATTCAAAGATGGCGAGTTCAAGCAATCGGTAATCCGCACCTTCGAAACCGAGCTGTGGAAAGACGATATCTACTACTTTAAGGACAAATCGTTCGACGAATTGATGGAAGGATTCGAAAAATCTTTCGGTGTAAAAATCAGTATCGACAAAGACATCAAAAGCACCGAGCACTACACCGGTAAGTTCTATCGCTACGATGGCATTCAACATGCGTTGCAAGTTCTTCAACACGAATTCGATTTTGATTTCAAATGGGATAAAGAACTCAATACGATACAAATCATTTCTAAACATAAATAATTCCCGAAAGCCTATGAACACATAAAAACACACCATCTCTTGTCTATCATTTTAAAATCAACAATTTATTTATTTCAGTTACAAAACTTTTGAATACCACAAAACACACGTATGTATAGAAAAAGTTTAAAAGCAATTATTGCAGCTTTAGCACTGGCTTACGCATTCGAAGCAAGTGCCGATGCGTATTCACGCATATCCCTATCCGAGGCAAATACTCCAATAGACGAAGTTTTGAAAAAAATCGAGAAAGAAGCTCATTGTCTGTTCGTTATCAACACCCAAGTGGACACGAAACGCAAAGTAAACCTTAACGTTCAAAATAAGACGGTCGGCGAGATACTCGATATCCTATTCAAAGGGACCGACGTTTCTTACTCGATACAGAACCCCAACATCATGTTGTCGAAAAAAGCCGCATCTGCGCAAGGAAATGTCGCTAGCGCAAGTGCGACGGCTCAAAGTGCCAACACGAAAATTATAACCGGTAACGTTACCGATGCTTCCGGCGAAACACTCATCGGCCTCACCGTAAAGGTTACGGGAACCAGTGTAGCGACGGCAACCGATATCGATGGTAACTACTCTATCAAAGTACCGGCAGGAAGCAACGAATTGGAATTTTCCTACATCGGTTACCAAACTATCAAACGCCCCATCAACGGACATGATAAAATCAATGTAGTGATGCAAGACAACACGAAGTTGCTCGACGAAGTCGTAGTCACGGCTATGGGTATCGCTCGTAAAGAAGAAACCCTTTCCTACTCGACGCAAACCGTCGGAGGCGACGAACTCACTCGCGCAAAAGAAGCCAACCTCATCAACTCGTTGCAAGGGAAAAGTGCAGGTTTGGTCATCACGCCTAACTCCGGGGGAGCCGGTGGAGCCTCTAAAATCTTGCTTCGCGGTAATGCATCCATGATGGGTAACAACTCGCCGCTTATCGTTATCGACGGTGTGCCCATGCAAAACAACGTGGCCGGACAAATGGATATGGACACCGGTGGCGCCACTATGATGGTCGACGGTTCGAAAGAAAGTAGCGATGCCCTTTCCCAACTCAACCCCGACGACATCGAATCGATTACCGTGCTGAAAGGAGCAAACTCCGCAGCGCTTTACGGTAGCGCCGCCTCCAACGGTGTACTTATGATTACCACAAAAAAAGGTAAAGAAGGGCAAATCCGTATCGATGTATCGAGCAGCACGACATTCGAGACTCCTTTGAAACTTCCCAAATTACAAAACAGATACGGAGGTCTAATGACCGGATCGGTTGAAAATGGTTTCACCATGGGTTCGAACAGCTGGGGACAACGCATCGATGCCCTCGGTGACGAATACTTCAACCCGGCCAACTCGCCCTACCGACTGTCGCGCAACCCATACGACATCAGCGACTTCTACCGCGTCGGTTCAAACTTCAACAACTCGGTTGCATTGAGCGGAGGTACGAAAGTGGCACAAACCTATTTCTCTTACGGAAATACCACGGCCAACGGTATCGTCGACACCAATAAGTTCATGCGTCACAACATCTCGTTGCGTCAAAGTTTCTCTTTCTTCAAAGACAAACTCAAAATTGACATTTCGGCCAATTACATCAACCAGAAGACCAAAAACCGTCCCACCGGTGGTACGTTCTTCAACCCCATCTACCAACTCTACACTTCGCCGAGAAACCTCGACATGAATTGGTACCGCAAAAACTATTACGACACCGAGGCTACTTGGTTGTCAAAAAAATACGATTACATCGTTTCCGAAACCGGTCCCGACGGGCTGCCTACTTCGGTAATACAATCGGGTAAAGAATCGATACTATTCGACAAACATTATGGTAAACAAGTATGGTATAGCGATGCCATCAACCTCAATAACCCGTGGTGGTTGATCAACCGTATGACCAGCGAAGAAGTGATTAACCGCACATTCGGTAGTATCGCTGCCAACTGGCAAATCATCGACGGTCTCAATTTGCAAGCCCGTATCAAATATGATTACAACGAACGCAACGACGAGAATCGGCAATACGCCACCACTTGGGGTAACGCCGAAATGATCGACCGGGGTCGCCTCATTCTCGACCACACCAAGACACAAGACTTCTACGGAGACTTCATGTTGAGCTACAACAAAACGTTCAAAGACTTCACCATCGGTGTCAATGCGGGTGGTAGCATGATGAACTCTTCCTACGATCAATGGATGATCACTCCTATCGCAAAATCGGGCGCTCCCTATACCGAGGATCTCTCGTGCAACCAATTCGTCCTTTCCAACATATACCTCAGCGGTAACGAAAACTTCGGTGGTCTCACTACCAAAAATTGGGAACGCGCCATTTTCGCTACGGCACAAGTTACTTGGCAAGACAAGGTAACGGTCGAGGGTAGTTACCGTGACGACTGGTATCGTGCCTTTACACAATTCCGCGATATGGATCCCCACTTTGCCTACTATTCGGCAGGAGCATCCGCTCAGATGAACAAATTGCTCACCTTACCCGAGCAAATCAACGAATTGAAACTACGGGCTTCGTACTCCGAGGTGGGTAACTCCATTCCTAACAGCCTTTTCCTCGCATCGGCAAAACGCAATCCGGCGACGGGAGCTGTCATCAACAGCGGTATCGTGAACTTCAAAAACCCGAAACCCGAAACCACGCAATCGTTCGAAGCCGGATTCGACATCAGTTTGCTCGATCGCTCCATCTCTTTGCAAGCCACCTACTATAATGCCGTCATGAAAAACCAGTTCATGAAATACAAAGGTTCGGGTGGTAAAGACGTGTATATCAACGGTGGTAAAGTCCGCAATCAAGGTATCGAGTTGACCGCATCCTATATCTTCGCTCCCAACAACGATTTCAGCTGGATCACCAATCTCAACTATGCCTACAACGACAACAAAATCCTCACGGTGGCCCGCAAGCAAAACGGTCAAAAATATATCCACGAAGTCGACATGGGTAACCTCAGCGGGTTGAAAGTCAAATTCGAAGAGGGCGGATCTTACGGAGACCTCTATGCCGTAGGGTTCATGAAAGATGCCGCTACCGGCGAAGTGGCTGTAAGAGAAGACACGGGTGCTCCCATGAAGCAAAACGGTGTAGCCGACGAATACCTCGGCAACATGAATGCCAAGCACACTCTCGGTTGGTCCAACACCTTTAATTACAAAGATTTCTCTTTCTACTTCCTCATCGACGGTAAGGTAGGCGGTAAAGTCATCTCTTTCACCGAGGCATACCTTGACCAATTCGGAACTTCCGAACGTACCGCCGATGCACGGGACTACGCCGTTGCCAACAACCTCTATTGGACATCGAACCGCGGACAAAAATTCCCCGGCATGTATATTCCGGGAACCAGCCAAGTGGTTCCGGTAGAGCAATATTACCAGACCATCGGTGGTGGATCACCTGTAGGACGCAACTACGTGTACGATGCCACGAACTTCCGCCTGCGCGAAATATCGTTGGCCTACACTTTCCGTAATCTCTTCGGTGTAAGCAAGAACCTCACGATTTCGGCCAATGCCCGCAACCTGTTCTTCTTG
>OJJV01001028.1_pt1 | contig 13294 bp, 18 predicted proteins | sample 1596391 | NCBI WGS metagenome assembly OJJV01 (sample SAMEA4350164, study PRJEB24818) | metagenome | biome: human; feature: gut; material: faeces | place: Denmark | collected 2013-09
CCTATTCCCTTGGGCATCCTGCGGTCGGGCCGTCCCGTGATCGCCTGCGACAATGCGGGGGCGCAACTCATCACGAAATGGAACATGCTACCCGATGCCATTGTCGGCGACGGCGACTCGCTACCCCAGCAGTTTAAGGACCGATACAAGGACATCATCCACTACGTCGCAGAGCAGGACTACAACGACCTGACGAAGGCCACCCGCTTCTTCCTTGAACACTACCGAAGCCCAAGCACGAAGCATCCGCGAATCTGCTACATCGGATGTACGGGCAAACGGGAGGACCACACGCTGGGCAACATCTCGCTCCCCACCTTCTATCGCCAGGAGTTTGGCGTCGAGGGGGTGCTGCCTACCGACTTCGGATGGTTTGTCTATTGTCATGGCGCATGCGAGTTTGAGAGTATTCCGAACCAACAGGTCAGCATCTTCAACCTCAATTGCTCCTCCCTGACAAGCCAAGGACTGCAATGGCCCATCTACCCCTTTGCCCAATGGTGGCAGGGGACGGTCAACAACGCTCTGGAAAACGCTTTCTCCATCGACGGTAACGGCGACTATATTGTCTATCGCACCTATGAGGCGAAGAGGCAAGCACACGCCAAGGAGGACTAAAACAAACCGCCAAGACAGCACTTGCGTCTTGGCGGCATTCATATCGTAACTTACGACCATTTCCCCCTTATAAAGGGGAAAGGATCAAACCATTGTTTACTCCGGAAGGCTTATTTCAACTTGAAGGCATTCTCAATCGTACCAAGCTCGGCACTAAACATCTTGTCGGTCTTCAATCGCTTCTCCACTTGTGTGCAACTGTGGATGACCGTGCTATGGTCGCGATTGCCGATGAGTTTGCCAATACGAGATGCCGGCATCTTCGTGTATTTTTGCGACAGATACATGCTCACCTGGCGGGCCGTCACGATGTCGCGCTTACGCGAACGGGAGTTGACAGCCGTAGTAGTTACACTAAAGTGTTCGCACACACGCTCTAAGATCTCATCTACCGTGAGCGGTTCGTTGTCAACCTTCACGGCACGCTTGATGACTCGTTCGGCCAACCGCATGTCGATGTCGCAATTATAGACGACCGAATAGGCCAATAGCGAGTTGATGACGCCCTGCAAGTCGCGAACGCTTCCATTGGCCGTCTGGGCTATATAGCGGATAACGTCTTCGGGGATAGTGAGACCATCGCGACGAATTTTGTTGTGCAGGATATCTACACACAGTTCCACATTGGGTTTCTCGAGCTCGGCAATGAGTCCACAGGCAAAGCGCGTGAGCAGTCGCTCGTTCATGCCTTTGAGGTCCACGGGCGGGCGGTCGGAGGCAAGGATAATGCGCTTTCCGTTGCGGAAGAGGTGGTTGAAGACATGGAAGAACGTATCCTGCGTCTTGATGGCCGTCATCCACTCCTGGATATCATCCACGATCAAGATGTCGATAGTCTGATAGAAGTTGATGAAATCGTTGGTCGTATTGTTCCTCACCGAGTTGGTGTACTGCACCTGAAAGAGGCGCGCGGAGATATAGAGCACACGCTTCTGCGGATAGAGCTGCTTGGCTCGCATACCGATGGCATTGACGAGGTGGGTCTTTCCGCAGCCCGACGGTCCATAGATAAACATCGGGTTAAATTGCGTCGTGTTCGGATGCTCGGCTATGGAGAGTCCGATGGAGCGCGGTAGCTTGTTGCTATCGCCCTCCAGGTAGTTATTGAAGGTCTTGTGCGGATCCAGCTGCGGATCGAGGTCCTGCGGAGCAGCATCCATCGGCGTGGGACTTTGGTTGGCGCGGTCGGTCGGACGACGCGTATCCACCTTGTTGGAGGGCTCCCCCTGCAGGTCCTGCGTCAGATGATGGGCCTTGTCGGTAACAACACGGTAGGTCAACTTGATACCATGACCAAAGCAACGGGTAAGGACCGAGGACAGCAAACTGACATAGTTCTCCTCCAGGTACTCATAGAAGAATGCGCTGGGTACCTGCAGAAGCAACGTCTTCGTGTCGGCATTATACGACTCAAAGACGAGGGGCTTGAACCATGTGTTATACTGTTGCTCTTCGACGTTCTCCTTTATCAGTCGCAAGGAGCTGTCCCATAGAGCATTTGAGTTTACTGTCATTAATCTATACTGGTCTATTTAATTGCCAAGACGGGCTTAAAGCCCAAGTTGCGGATGCAAAATTACAAAAAAAAATCCGAACCGTAAAGTCGGCATAAAAGCCGCCACGAAGAAAGGAAAACGTAAAATGCGTAGTTACCGACACTTAGGCTACAAATAAAAAAGCCTTATAAAAGAGATTTTTGGCCGTTTCAAAGGTCTTGATAATCAAAGGTTTCGAAGGGTTTAACGCGTTTGTAACAAAATGGCGCAAAGAAACGAGAAAAACGCTATAACTATCTGACGCACAGAGACGTTAACCGTAATCAAAGTTAGCTATTCGTTATCCTTTTTATTTAGACCATATTTAAACTAAGAAATATTTTGGTATCGCAAGAGGAAAAAACAACTCGCCCAAGCTACTTTCATGCTTCTATCTGTCTATTCTACCGAGGGTATGATTGACACGCTGCCAACCCACCCACCAAATCGTCTCAAAAACAGAGACAATATGATTGTCTATATAATATAGGTATAAAGGGCGATATTGGGCTTGCAATATCACACTTGCACAGATCTTCATCAAGAAGCAGCGGCGATCATTTATTTGCTCTCCTTGCGCAGCTCGTCACGAATCTCGGCAAGCAACTTCTCCGTAGGCGTAGGCTCAGCAGGGGCAGCCGGCGCGGGAGTTTCCTCCTTATGCTTGGCCAGTTTGTTGACGGCCTTGATCATCACAAAGATACAGAAAGCGACAATCAGGAAGTCGATGACATTCTGCAGGAACATACCATACTTCACCTCTGCATCTTCGACCTTGAAGCTCAGGTTGGAGAAATCGACTCCACCCGTGATGACTCCGATGACAGGCATGAAAACGTCGTTCACGAGAGACGAGACAATCTTGCCGAAAGCACCACCAATGATGACACCTACCGCCATGTCCATCACATTGCCACGCATGGCAAACTGTTTAAACTCTTTCAAAAACGCGCTCATTTTCCCTTGCTTTGATTTTTATTCACTTTAAAACCATTATTAGTTCATACGCGGATAGCAAAATCATCAGCTATCCGTGTTTTTAGTATTTTTAATACTCGTTCCGAGTGCAAAGTTAAAAAAAAAATGTAACTTTGCGGCGCAAACAGATAGAAAAATATACTTCAAATAGTAAATAGGTATTTATCAACATTTATAATTACATTCAAAAATGGTAAAAGTAGCAATTAACGGATTCGGTCGTATTGGCCGTTTGGCTTTCCGTCAGATGTTTGAGGCTGAGGGTTATGAGGTTGTAGCAATCAACGACCTTACTTCTCCTAAGATGCTCGCTCACCTTCTCAAGTATGACACGGCTCAGGGTGGTTTCGCTGGCAAGTTCGGCGAGAACAAGCACACCGTTGAGGCAACCGAGAACTCCATCATCGTTGATGGCAAGGAGATCACGATCTATGCTAAGCCGAACGCTGCTGAGCTGCCTTGGGGCGAGCTCGGAATCGACGTCGTTCTTGAGTGCACAGGCTTCTACACCTCTAAGGAGAAGGCTTCTGCCCACCTCGCTGCTGGTGCTAAGAAGGTGGTCATCTCCGCTCCTGCCGGCAAGGACCTCCCCACGATTGTTTACAACGTTAACCACAAGACGCTGACCGCCGAGGACAAGGTGATCTCAGCCGCTTCCTGCACAACCAACTGCCTCGCTCCGATGGCTGCAGCGCTCCACGCTTACGCCCCGATCCAGTCTGGTATCATGTCCACCATCCACGCTTACACCGGCGACCAGATGATCCTTGATGGTCCGCAGCGCAAGGGCGACCTCCGTCGTTCACGTGCCGGTGCTCAGAACATCGTCCCCAACTCTACGGGTGCTGCCAAGGCTATCGGCCTCGTCATCCCTGAGCTCAACGGCAAGCTCATCGGTTCTGCACAGCGCGTTCCGACGCCGACGGGATCTACGACGATCCTCGTCGCTGTTGTCAAGGGCAAGGACATCACTGTTGAGGGTGTCAATGCTGCTATGAAGGCCGCCACCACGGAGTCCTTCGGCTACACCGAGGAGCAGATTGTCTCTTCCGACATCGTCGGCATGAAGTACGGCTCACTCTTCGACGCTACGCAGACGATGGTTGCCAAGGTTGACGATGACACCTACCACGTGCAGGTTGTCTCTTGGTACGACAACGAGAACTCTTACACTTCTCAGATGGTTCGCACCATCAAGTACTTCGCCGAGATCTAATCTCCCGACATGCTTGATGGATAGCAGCGCCCTTTTGCCCTCAGGGCAAATATCGCGCCTATCGAAGTGATTACAAGTCTAAGAAGCCATTCCTTATTGCGAGGGATGGCTTCTTTTTGTATCATTTCCCCATCAATCCTTAGGGACCGCATAGTACATAGCCTTAGGACTTCTATAGGGGAAAATACCAGCCTGAGGAACACAAAGAAGTACGCAGTCGGGTTTTTCTTTCGTAAGGGTTGGGTAATTCATGGAAATAATGTAACTTTGCAATCGAAAAGAAAGAAAGCTGAAAGATGGAGAAAGATACAATGATAACAGTCACGGTAAGCGACGCAGCCCTGCGCCAAGCAGCCGAAGAAGGGATGGACGAGTTTGTCAAGGTGTTTATCGATGGCATCCAGAAAGCCATCGGCGGCCAACTGACCAACGAGAACATGGCACGGCTCAATGCGGACCAAATCACGCTTCTGGGCTGGAGCTATCTCCACGAAGAGGTGTCGGACGGCGGCTATGTGCAGCTTATCTACAACGGGCTGGGCGCATTTATCTTCAAAAACCCCTTTGCCCGCATGATGCGCGAATGGGGACTGCAAGACCTTTACTCCCATCTGCAGCGATGCAAGAAGTGGTACACTCAGTATCATGAGCAACTGGAGCACGAGATGAGCGACGACGACTTCATGGCCATCTACGAGCAGATGCCAGAGTTTGACGACTTCGACGACGACTTTGTGGTCAACGAGGAGAAGTGGACGGCACAGATAGCAGCCTACATCGACGATCATATCGACGACTTTGCCAAGATCGTGACCCCATAACCAACTTCTTCGGCAAGACCACGGGACGGCTTCAAGATGAAAGCTTCGCCCATTCGGCCTTACAAGGAGGCCAACATCACTATCAAACGACAAAGAATGAACAAGGAAGAGCAAGAAAGAAGAAAAAAAAGCCCCGTGCAAATTCGCAACAAGAAGGCTTCGTTCGAATACTTCTTCGTTGATACCTATACGGCGGGCATCGTGCTCACGGGCACGGAAATCAAGTCGATACGAGCGGGCAAGGCTTCGCTCACCGACTCTTTCTGCTATATTACCCGTGGCGAAATGTGGGTGGAGGGCATGAACATATCGCCCTACTTCTACGGTTCCTACGCCAACCACGAGGCCCGGAGAACCCGCAAACTGCTGCTGAACCGCAGGGAGATCAAGCGACTGGAGGCAGAGATCAAGACGCCAGGCTACACGATCGTTCCCATACTGGTCTTTATCGACGAGCACGGACGCGCCAAGATGGACATCGCCCTCGCACGCGGTAAGAAGATGTACGACAAGCGTCAGACCCTTAAAGAGAAGGAGGACCGACGGGAGATGGACCGTGCCGTGAAGCGATATTAGGCCGACAAGGGCACAAGGGACTACATACAACGAAAAGGAGATACATAAAATGATAAATTTTAAGAAGAAAAAGAGATGGCATTGCCTCGCCGGACAGCAGCCGACGGAGATGGACTTGAAGATCATGGAGTGGGAGCGCAAGGGTAAACTGGTGCCTACGCGTGAACTGGTCAAGACCCCCGAGCAGATCGAGGGCATCCGTGTGGCAGGCAAGATCAATAGTGGCTGCCTCGACGCCGTGGCGGAAATGATCCGCCCGGGCATCTCCACCAAAGACATCGACAACGTCTGCGTGGAGTACTGCAAAGCTCACAACGCCATCTCCGCCACGCTTGGCTACGAAGGATTCCCCGGAAGCCTGTGCACCAGCATCAACGAGGTGGTGGCGCATGGCATTCCCAAGGAACAGGACGTTTTGGAGCCAGGCGACATCGTCAACGTGGATATCACGCTGGGATACAACGGCTACTATGGCGACGCCTCACGCATGTTCATCATCGGCGGCGAGACCACACCCGAAAAGGAGCAGCTGGTCCGCGTGACCAAAGAGTGCCTGGAGATAGGCGCAGCAGCAGCCAAACCCTATGGCTTTGCCGGAGACATCGGCCACGCCATCCAAAAGCATGCCGAAAAGCATGGCTATGGCGTAGTACGCGACCTCTGCGGCCATGGTGTAGGACTGAAGATGCACGAGGAGCCCGAGATACTCCACTACGGCCATCGTGGCACAGGCATGCTCTTGGTACCAGGAATGGTATTTACCATCGAGCCGATGATCAATATGGGAACATGGAAGGTCTTCATAGACGCCGACGACCCCTATGGATGGGAGGTTATCACGGGCGACGAAAAGCCATCGGCACAATGGGAGCACACCTTCCTCATGACCGAGAATGGCGTGGAGATTCTCTCCGAATAATGTGGAAAGATTCTCTTCGAATAACATGGAAAGAATTTCTCTGAACAACATGAGGGATTCCCTTCGAATAAAATGACAGAGGACAAGAAGATTCACATGAGCGACATATATATATTAGGTATAGAGAGCAGTTGTGACGACACGTCGGCTGCCGTCTTGCGCAATGGCGTGATTCTGAGCAACGTCACGGCTTCTCAGGAGGTGCACAAGGCCTACGGAGGCGTCGTGCCCGAGTTGGCCTCAAGGGCTCATCAGCAAAACGTAGTGCCCGTGGTCGATCAGGCCATCAAGCGAGCAGGCATCACCAAGGAGCAGCTTTCCGCCGTGGCCTTTACGCGAGGACCCGGACTGATGGGCTCGCTATTGGTTGGCGTGAGCTTCGCCAAAGGATTCGCCCGTGCCCTGGGCATACCGCTGATAGATGTCAACCACCTGCAAGGACATGTGATGGCCCACTTCATCAAAGAGAACGAAGAGGACACCAACGTGCCCCCCTTCCCCTTCGTCTGCCTACTTGTAAGTGGCGGCAACTCCCAGATCGTGAAGGTCAACGCCTACAACGACATGGAGGTGCTGGGACAGACGATCGACGATGCTGCAGGCGAGGCCATCGACAAATGCTCGAAAGTGATGGGACTGGGCTATCCAGGCGGCCCGATCATCGACAAACTGGCAAGACAGGGCAACCCGAAAGCCTACCAGTTTTCAGAGCCCCACATTCCAGGACTCGACTACTCCTTCTCGGGACTGAAGACGTCCTTCCTCTACAACCTGCGCAAGTGGGTGGCCGAGGATGCCGACTTTGTGGAGCATCACAAGGAGGACCTGGCAGCCAGCCTGGAGTTTACGGTAGTCGATATTTTGATGAAGAAACTGCGCCTGGCCGTCAAGGAGACGGGCATCAAGCATGTAGCCGTGGCGGGTGGCGTGTCAGCCAACACCGGCCTGCGCAACGCTTTCCACGACTATGCTAAGCGATACGGATGGACCGTCTACATCCCCAAGTTCAGCTACACGACGGACAATGCGGCCATGATAGCCTGTGTGGGTACGTTCAAGTACCATGACCACGACTTTGCCTCAATAGACCTGCCCGCATACAGCAAGGTAACGTTCAAGTAAAACACTTAGCACCAAGGACCATGGAGTTTGAAACCAAAATTATTTCTCGCCAGATCGGCGACATGTTATACGCCTCGGGCCTCTCGCTGGGCACGGCAGAAAGCTGCACGGGCGGCTTGATAAGCGAGGCCATCATCGCCACCCCTGGCGCCTCCAACTACTTCAAGGGAAGCGTGGTGAGCTACACCAACGAGATCAAAGAAAGACTGCTCAAGGTGGACCACCAACTGCTGGAGGAGAAAACTGCCGTCTGTGAGGAAGTAGCCCGACAGATGGTGCAGGGAGCAATGGACCTGCTGAATGTCGATTTCGCCATCGCCTCGACAGGAATAGCAGGCCCTGGAGGCGGAACCAAGGACACACCCGTCGGGACGATATGGCTCGCCTACGGCAATCGTGAAGAGATACGCACCCAGAAGCTCACCGACGACTTCGGGAGGGATATCAACATCGCCATTGCCACCAACAAAGCCATGCGCCTCATGCACCATTTCTTGGAGGAAAAACTCCCCCAAGACCTACCCGAAAGCATCGAAAGTCGCTGGTAACTAATAAAAAAAACTTAATTCCACACTTTTGGGACAAGAAAGTTTTGTGCATCAAGGAATTTTCATTAACTTTGCACCCTGTTTGGAATAGGTATCAATTAACGAATAAGAAAATTAAAGATAGCAATGTCTAAGATTTGTCAAATCACGGGAAAGAAGGCACAGCTGGGCAACAATGTGTCTCACTCGAAGCATCGCACTAAGCGCAGCTTCGACGTAAACCTTTTCAGCAAGAAGTTCTACTATGTAGAAGAGAATTGCTGGATTAGCCTCAAAATCTCAGCTGCCGGCCTCCGTATGATTAACAAGGTCGGACTTGATGCCGCATTGAAGCAGGCCGTTGCCAAAGGATATCTCAACTGGAAGGACATCAGAGTGATTGCCGAGGGCAACGAGGATGCTAACAACTAAAGATAAGCGAAGGAGAACGATAAGACAATGGCAAAGAAAGCAAAAGGCAACAGAGTCCAGGTGATTCTTGAGTGCACCGAAATGAAGAATAGTGGCCTGCCCGGTACAAGCCGTTACGTCACTACCAAGAACCGTAAGAACACTCCGGGTCGTCTTGAGTTGAAGAAGTACAATCCGATCCTCAAGAAGATGACCGTTCACAAGGAGATTAAGTAATCCAATAAATAGGAACATAAACTATGGCAAAGAAAGCGGTCGCTACCCTCCATGAAGGATCTACGGATGGTCGCGCTTATACGAAAGTGATCAAAATGGTCAAGAGCCCCAAGACGGGCGCATACATGTTCGATGAGAAGATGGTGCCCAACGAGGCTGTTCAGGACTTCTTCAAGAAGTAATCAGATCTACTTGAGATAATATCATCAGAAGGCTGCAACTTGTGTTGCAGCCTTTTGGTGCTTATAGGGCCTACTAATTTAAGACAAGTTATTGACAACTAAGAAATTAACTTGCAAAATATTTGCTCAGTTCAGATAAAATGATTACTTTTAGGTGTTAAAACTCGTAAGTGCGACATGAAATACTACTCACAATACCGTATACACGACTTGTTTGAACTCCAAGAGTCTCTCCCGGGATTGAGCAAGTCCAACCGCTGGGTCAAGCTTGCCGGCCGCCTTCCCTGAACCAAGATCGAAAAAGAATACAACAAGCGTCTGAGGAACAGCAATTGTGGAGCAGGCAACAAGCCCGCTCGCATAATTGTTGGTGCCTCAATAGCGAAGCATGTGGAGAATTTGAGCGATGAGAAGACCATCCAGGCTATCCAGGAGAATCCGTACATGCAGTATCTGCTTGGGCTTTCCAAGTTCACGGCAAAGCCTGTGTTCGTATCCGAGTTGTACGTTTTGATCCGCAAGCGCCTTGACTAGGACTTCTTCAATACGCTGACCTTGATACTGGCCGAAGCGGACGGGAACAAGCACAACATGATGTTCGAGCAGAATGTCCACAGCTTGCATATTCCGGTGATAGCCGTTCACAGCGCTCCTTGTTGATTGGTAACTTGCGGGCTATGCCGCGATTCGACTCGCCCAGTTGCTTCAGCTGTAGGACTTGTTTGATTAGACTCATTTCCTTTACTGTTCCTGCCATATCTGTACTGGTGTTTACTGATTTTCCAGTACAAAGATAGATGAAGAATACATAAACCCAAATCGGTCATTAGGATTTCTCTTTGCCGTACAACATAGAAAAATTCTAATGACCGATTTGGGTTAAATCATTGTATCTTGCTTGTATTGTATATAAAGTTTATGTATTTGTCCTATGGTTATAATTAGGACAAATATAGACAAAGCTCCAACTAAATACAATGCACTACGTTTGTATTCTTGTGGCAAGAATCTAAAAGAGAGCCAACTTAATGTGCAGTTTAACAGAGATACACATAAGATGGCAAACACCCATCTGTTTACAGACGCCATTTTTTTGATGACTTTTACCGTAATTTGGTGCCGTCTTCTCATTAGTGGGTCTGAATGCCCCAATTTCGCCTGTTCTGCATAAACTTCAAGTTCGGAACGTTTTCCTAAAATCACAGAATAAAGTAGTGTGATTATTGAAATTAAGATTCCACAAAATGTCATATATACAGTCCAGGCATCATTGAGCAGCGTTGAATAGAATTCGTTCGTTTCCATATTACTCATATCCACTTATGTAGTTTGAAATTATTGCATTCATCTTCTCTTTCATGAAGTCGATGTTATGCACTTTCTCTTCGAGTTCTTGTTGGGTGATGGCTGATTGGGCATTGAAGATTTTCTCTGCTGTCTCTTTCAGTTCTTCACCAGCTTCGGATATTAACTGCTTGGCAATTTTGTACTCACGTTTTCCGTGATGTATTAATGTCTCTTTTTTCTGATAGTTACCATCCTCGGAAGTATCCGTTATCAACTGTTTCATTGTTTCGAATGGCATGTCCTTGAAATTACGGAATTCTTCTTTTTTAAGCTTGGTACTATCAAGATAGCTGGCATACTTGACATCGATGTTATTCTCAGCCTCAGTGAGACTAAAGTATCTGATGCTTAATTCTGGTATATTCCCAATGGATTTGAGCTCTTTAAGGATCATTTCCAATTTGATATTTTGTACAGGAACATTCAGGATTTTGTTTGCCACAATCTTTGCAAGGCGACTTACCTCGCCTGTATCTTTAGTTGGGTCTTCATATGCCAACATCAAGAAGTAACAGGTATAATTTCCTTCTTGCAGTCCAATGATACGAGGATAGAACAACACAAAGTTGGAGTCACTTCCGATTTTGTTGTCTTTGGAAAAGGCAATTTTTTCAGAAGCTTCAAAATATCCATCATACAGATTTGTATTGAAGGCATTTATCTGTAAAAGTAAGGACGGAACATCCCCAATAACAACGTCTATCGGTGTAATTTTATTGATGACCATCTTCTTAGTCTTGTTTCGATTATCCGTTGAAATTGGAGAAGAGAAAGATTTCAATCTTTCCTTCAGTAGAGAAATCATATCTTGGTAGGTTACCCTACCAAACAAGCCTTCTTCTTGTTCCATCATAGATGTCGTATATACTGGCATCTTGATGTTGTATGTTTTGGGAGCCTTTTGCGTCTCCTGTTTGTGTCTTCTTTCTGCCATTCTGAAGATAATTATTACATTTCACCTTTTAAATATTCCGACAAGTCATAATCTGTTTCTTGTAACCTTACGGCACTTTCTATAACAAAGTTTATACAAATATTACACAAGTCTTCTGAAATATTTACTCTTTTGGATAGAGACTCTTCACTTTCTATGCTATCTCCTTCTCCTATGAATCTGATGATATGAGGAGTGACGGCTTTGAATAAAGCATACTTTTTGAAATCAATGCCCAATGCTGTGATTTTTGCCACATCCCTCAATTCATTCGTAGTTTCGGAAATTTCCTTGAACCATGCCATATTGTTATTGGCATTTTTCAAAGAGGCATTCTTAACAAAGTTTTTGTATTTATCACCTTGTTTCTTGCCGATTTCCAAAATGCTGTGATACCAATGCATTTTAGTTCCTTCATAATCTTCCAATAAATTACTAAAAGCAATACGTGATTGTACCAATGAATCATACAATTTGCCATCAGCCATATTCTGAACTGCAATTGATAGAGGACTTCTTACTGATTCATATGAAACCAAGTCAACTAATGAGATGGTGTCGAAATCTATGCCAAATTGATTTTGGACATTTTCGTGTAAGAATGTTCCTACGTTGATACTACATTCCACAACATCATCATGCGAAGGGAATGAACCATGATGCTTCAAGCTGACCCTTCTTTGCTTCATGGTGTTCATTGCGTCACGCATTGTCAAAGTGCCAATCTCTGTCCAATATTGCATAAAAGACCATTTGGCGTAATCTTTCTTACCCAAATTCTCTGCAACAAGGAGAAGAAACATTTCTATGCAGTCATGGAACTGCATAAGAGCAAAGCCTGCAATGACTTCTGGTAACTTTGATTGCTCAACCCCTTGTTGATAGAGATACTTTATGTAAGTGAGCCTCTTGGTTATGATAGTCTTATCTAATGCCATATATCCTACTTTTATGAGATTAAGCGTATCTTGCCAGTAAGTAACTGTTGCATCATGCCTTGTTTAATTGCCTCGTATTTAGCTTTCTTTGTTTCGAGAGCGGTGATTTCGTTATCCATCTTGTTGAGAATGGTAGCAATGGCGCGTTGTTCAGCCAAAGATTGTGGGGCAAAAAGCATAACATTCGCTACTTTCTCTTTATTCAAGTTCTTAACACTACTTCCTGCAGCCATAGCTATATATTGTTCAAATACGGTATCTGAACGTAAAATGTAATATAGAAAGTCCATGTCATAAGTGTTGGAATAATCCTTTATGACCAGCCATCCATCATGTATGCATCCATCTATGTCAAGAATATATGGTCTGCCAAAACTCATAGAGTTTGAAAGGATGAAATCTCCTTTATATACTTGTCGTGAGTGAGATATACCTTCTGGGATTATTTTCTCCACTGTATGTCTTATAAACTTGTCATTTGGACGAACATCGCCAATTTTTATCCAGTTAATACCATCCCGATTTGTCGTAAGGTATGCTTCTATAGGTCTTGGTGAACCTCCACGTTGAATGGTAGCGTTATCTCCCAACTTTCTTTTTACCCACAGCTCACTAAACCCTTTGAGACGAGTTTTGCCAGTTAGAAGTTGTTGCATAGCTCCTTGCTTGATATTCTTTTTTTTCTCTATCTGTTTGCCGAGAGAAGAAATCAAGTTGTCAATGCTTGTGAGGGCAGAGGCGATGCGATGCTGCTCATGGAGTGGTGGAAATGACACCAATATGTTTGAAATATTCTGAGATGTTAAATGGCGAAAACGGAGCATTCCCACCCACTCGGGATGGTTGTATCCACTCACTTTCGATGCGGGAAAGGGGTTAAAAGAGGCTTAAAAAACGGAGCATTGCCGTTCAACATCGATTAAAACGCCCAAA
>OJJV01001036.1_pt1 | contig 13207 bp, 12 predicted proteins | sample 1596391 | NCBI WGS metagenome assembly OJJV01 (sample SAMEA4350164, study PRJEB24818) | metagenome | biome: human; feature: gut; material: faeces | place: Denmark | collected 2013-09
GATTTTGTATTTGGGATCTAACCGCTATTTTTATGCACTTATATTACAATTATATTAGAAGTATGTAATTTAATCAGTATTATAGTTGTAAAAATAGCCTTTAGTTTTTATTTTATTTGTTTTTTACGCCTAGCTTCATAGACTTTTAAAAAAGAAAAGAATTATAATTTAGCTGATCAAATACGTGATGAATTATTACAAAAAGGAATCATTTTGATTGACACAAGGGAAGGAACAAAATTCAAAGTAGAATAGAGGTATAAAATGAATTATATGACATTAGGATATGAAAATCTTTTAACCATTTTTATTGCAATAATAGGATTTGTAATAGTATTATTTTCACAAATAAGCATTAGTAGCAATTATAACAAATATAAAAGAATAAGAAATAACAAAAAAATAAGTGGTCAAGAAGTAGCACGTATGATATTAGATAAAAATGGTTTAACTGATGTACATGTCGTATCTGTAAACGGTAATTTAACAGACCATTATGATCCAACTAGAAAAGTTGTAAGACTTTCAAATGAAATTTTTGATGGAACAAGTATAGCAGCGCTTTCTGTAGCTGCTCATGAATGTGGTCATGCTATTCAAGATAAAGAGAATTATACATTTATGAGAATACGTAGTGCACTAGTACCGTTTGTTAATTTTGTAACTTACTTAGGATATTTCTCACTAATAATCTCATTAATTGCGGGGATTACAGGTTATTTAATCGTTGGTATTTTAATTTTACTTGCAACATTACTTTTTCAAATAGTAACATTACCAGTTGAATTTGATGCATCAAATAGAGCTCAAAAACAACTTATAAGTTTGCAACTCGTTGATAAAGAGGAACAAAATGGCGTTCATAATATGTTAAGAGCTGCAGCTATGACTTATGTTGCAAGTGTTATATCAACATTGCTAAATTTATTACGTTTAATAATAATGTTTAATGATAGAGATAATTAATCTCTTTTTTTGTCAACTAAAAGTATAAAATATTGACAAAGAAAATAAAACAGTATACGATTATTATAAGGATAGGTGATAAGATGTATCATTTTATAGGAATTAAAGGTTCAGGTATGAGTGCTTTAGCGCAAATAATGAAAGAACTTGGATATGAAGTTCAAGGTAGTGATTATGATAAACATTTCTTCACACAAGTTGGGCTTGAAGAATTAAATATTAAAATCTTACCATTTGATGAAAATAATATTTCTGAAAATATGAAAATAGTAAAGGGAGCAACTTTTAATAGTGAAAATAATTTGGAAGTAAAAAAAGCTGAAGAATTAGATTTAGAAATATATACATATTCAGAAATGGTTGGAAAACTTACCGAAAAATTTAAAACAATATGTGTTTGTGGATGTCATGGTAAAACAACAACTACATCAATGTTTGCTCACGTTTTAAATAGTACTATTGGTTGTAACTATTTAATAGGTGATGGAACAGGTTATGCTAATTCTAAAAACGAGTTTTTTATCTTAGAATCTTGTGAGTATTGTCGTCATTTTTTAGATTATAATCCTTACTATGTAATTATTACTAATATTGATCTTGACCATGTTGACTATTTTACAGGAATAGATGATGTAATTGATGCATATCAAACATTTGCTAATAAAGCAGATAAGATGATTATAGCTTGTGGTGATGATCCTTATACACATTCATTAGAAGTAAATAAACCAATCTTTTATTATGGATTAGATGAAGATAATGATATTCGTGCTATAAACGTTGAATATAAAGAAACAGGAATTTCTTTTGAAGTAGAAATAGAGGGTAATTATTACGGTAATTATGATTTACCTATTTATGGAAAACATAACCTTTTAAATGTCTTGGCTGTAATTGCAACTTGTTATTATGAAAGAATGGAAGCAAAAGTGATTTCTAAAGTATTAAAGACATATCAAGGAGCAAAAAGAAGATTTAGTGAAACAAAAGTTGGAAACTCAATCATTATTGATGATTATGCTCATCATCCAAATGAAGTAAAGGCAACACTAAAAGCAATTCGTCAAAAATATCCTAATAAAAAGCTTATAGCCATTTTCCAACCACATACATATTCACGTACTAACGAATTTAAAGAAGATTTAGTAAATGCTTTTAAAAATGTAGATGAGGCATATATTATGGATATTCATGGTGCACGTGAAAAACAAGAAGATTTTGAAGGAATAACATCAGATGTAATTATTTCTAAATTAGATAATGGTCATCACATTAATTTAGATGAAGCAAATACTCTGGCTAAATATGATGATGCTGTGTTTGCTTTTATGAGTCCAAATGATATATCAAAATTAGAAGATGATTTAAAATCTTTAATTGAACATAAATAAATATTTATGTTTCAAATTGTTGACAAACTACTTATTTTGAAAAAATTAAGTTTTTAATAAAATCAAAGTGGACTAAAATGTCTAAAAAAGAGCAAATATTAGGTATTTAATTCCTAAAAAGCACTCTTTTTTATACTTTAGTGGGAGAAATATAAAAGGCTGTGACAAAGCCGATTTGAAAAATCGACTTTATCAACAGCCTGAAAAATACACAAATAAGTGTATTTTTTATTATCTTTGATAACGACTTATATTTAATAGAACACCCATACTAATTAGAGTAATTAATAGACTAGACCCTCCATAACTTAAAAAGGGAAGAGTAACACCAGTAACTGGTATTAAACCAACAACGACCATTAAATTTAAAATAGCTTGAAAAGCAAGACCAAAAGTTATTCCAAAAGCTAGAAATTTAGCAAACTTATCCCCACTATTTTGAGCAATTTTAAAACCTTTAAAAATAATAATTGTAAACAAAGTAGCAACAATTAATATTCCTAAAAACCCAAATTCTTCACTTATAATAGAAAAAATAAAATCAGTTTGAGGTTCTGGTAGATAGAAATGTTTTTGTCTTGAATTCATAAAACCTTGCCCAAATAAACCACCAGGTCCAATAGCATATAATGATTGAATAATTTGAAAACCACTTCCTAAAGGATCACTCCAAGGGTTTAAAAATGATAAAATGCGCTCTAAACGATAAGGAGCAATAGCTATAAGTAAAACAATACCAACTACACCAATTAGTCCTAAACGAATAAAAAATTTGAAATCAACGCCACTTACAAAAAGAAGACCAATAATACTTACTAAAATAATCATTCCTGTTCCAAAATCTGGTTGTAACATAATTAAACCAAAAACAAGAATAACAATACCTAAAATAGGTAAAACACCTTTTTTAATATATTTTAAATTTTTTTCATTTTTTGTTAAATATTTTGAAGTAAAAATAATTAACGTGAGTTTAGCAAATTCACTTGGTTGAATACCAAAAGAACCAATTCCAAACCAACTTCGACTTCCATTTCTAACTGTTCCTATACCAGGAATTATAACTAAAATTAAAAGAATAATACTAATTAGTAGAAGAGTGTTTGCTTTTTCAAAATAAACCTTATAAGGAATTTTGCTAGTAATTAACATCATAATAATTCCTATTATAAAAAACAAACCTTGGTGTTTAACAAATTTAAAAGGATCATTAAATTTGTATTCAGCCCAAATATATGAGGCTGAATAAATCATTATTATTCCAAAAAGAGAAATAGTTATAATTGTAATAAATAATAATAAATCAAATTTTTTCAAAATATCACTCCTTTACATCCAAACACCATATATAATTCCTATCATTGAGCCAATAAAACCAATAATCCAAAATAATTTAACAATGTCTTGTTCTCTCCAACCTAGTTTTTCAAAAGTGTGGTGAATAGGAGTCATAGGAAAAAATCTTTTTTTAGTTAATTTGTAATAATATCTTTGAATTAAACAGGTTATTGTTTCAATAACAAAGACTATTCCAATAACGATAAGTAGAATTTCATGTCTAGTTAAGATAGCTATAGTACCAAGAGTTGCACCAAGACAAAGTGATCCTGTATCACCCATAAATACTTTAGCAGGACTGACATTAAAAACGAGAAAACCTAAAATAGAACCTGTTAAAGTAAAACAAAAAATGGCGATTTCTTCATAACCTTCTAGCCAACCAGTATTAAATGATAAAATTCCAAAGGTACAAATAGCAATAGCTGATAAACCACCCGCTAAACCATCTAAGCCATCAGTTAAATTAACAGCATTACTGCTTGCTACTAAAACAAGTAGAATAAATAATCCATAATACCAACCAATATCTAATTTGATATTTAATGAATGAATCCAAAGAAGAGGTTCATTTCCAGAAATCATAAATAGATAAAAGAAAATAACAGCAATAATAATTTGTAATAAAAATTTTGCTTTTTCACTTAAGCCTTTATTATTGTGTTTAATAATTATTAAACAGTCATCTATAAATCCTATTAAGAAATATCCTAAAAAGGTAAAAATAACAATTAATAAATTATATGAAAAATTTATCTTTTTAGTTAGATAGAGAATAATCATAGTAATAATAGTTGGAAGAATAAAAATGATTCCTCCCATCGTTGGTGTTCCTTGTTTAGAACGATGTTTTTCACTTAAATAGACACTTAAATTTTGACCTGCTTTTAGTTTTTTTAGAAGGGGAATTATTATGCTAGCAGAGAAGATAGACAATATAAATCCAATCATAAGTGATAAAGTAGATTTTGTTAAAATAAGCATATTTCACCTCTAATCATCTAAGAGTAATCTTATTGTTTCACCTTCATATATTCTTTCTTTTGGACTAGGTGATTGATAAGTTACTTTTTTACCAGTTCCAGTATATTCAACTTTAAAGTCTTTTAAATTTTTCATAGCATCATCTAAATTCATATTTATAACATTAGGTACAGTTACATATTTTTTTTCATTGAAGTTATAATTTTTTTCACTCGCACCTTTTGGTTTTTTAATATTTAAAATATCAATTGAGTCTTTTAAAATTGTTCGTGCGATAGGTGCGGATATTGTTCCACCATATTGAGTTATTCCTTTGGCATTATCGATTGCGACATAGACGATAACTTCAGGATCATTTGCTGGTAAAAAACCAATGAATGATACAATATAGTTTCCAACCATATACATTCCGTTTTGAACTTTTTGGGCAGTTCCTGTTTTTCCTCCAACACGATAACCGTCTATGAAGGCATTTCTACCAGTTCCATTAGTGACAACGCTCTCAAGAGCATATCTGACTTTTTTACTTGTTTTATTATCAATAACTTTGCGAACGGTTTGTTTTTTATTTTGTTTGACGACGTTATTTGTTTCTGGTTCGTTTAAGCTTTTAACGATGTATGGTTTATTTAAGTAACCACCATTTATGGCTGCACTAACGGCTGTAATTTGTTGAATAGGGGTAACACTAACTCCTTGACCAAAGGCTGTTGTTGCAAGTTCAACTGGTCCTACTTTATCAAGTGAAAATAAAATTCCTGAACTTTCTCCGTTTAGATCGACGCCTGTTTTTTTACCAAAACCAAATTTGTTTATATATTCAAATAGTTTATCTTTTCCAATTCTTTGTCCTAAGGTAACAAAACCGGGGTTACAAGAGTTTTCTACGACTTGAAGAAAGGTTTGATGTCCATGGCCTCCAGCTTTCCAACATTTGATTCTAGCATTTTCAACATGAATGCTTCCACCATCATCAAAAGTGTCTTTATCAAGATCAACTAATTGTTCTTGTAATGCGGTTGCTAAGGTTATAATTTTGAAAGTAACACCCGAAAACGATACCTAAACAAATTCAAAAAAAAGACTAGATTACCATATATAATTTATATACGATAATCTAGTCTATATCATAACTTAAATACACATTTATTCTAAAATTATTTCTTTGAAAATCGGCTCTACCTAAATCTAAAGTTTCAACTTCTTTAGTAAATATTGGCGAGTATTTATCATCATCTACATGTCTAGCACCTTTTCCAGTAGGAATTGGTTTTTTCAATAAATTCAGATAAATTTTTAACATTAATTTATGTCTATCATTATCTTCTTTATAAACTATAATTTCTTCTAAAAACTTATCTACAAATTCACTAACATTTTTTTTAGAATCAACCTGTTTTTTTATAGCATCTTCAATAACTTTGATATTGCCAAAACTATCTGACATAATTTTTCTTTCTTGTTCTATTTTGCCAATTCTTATATTTAAAGATGATATATCTTTGTTGTACTTATCATTTCTTTCTTTAAATTCAAGGTTATTAATACTACCATCAATATTTAATTCTAATAACTTTTCTTTTTTTGTTTCAATAGTTTTGATCTCGTTTTTTAATTTTGAAATTTCAAATTGATAATTATTATCTATTTTCAAATTAGAATAGTAACTTAACATTTCTTTTATAATTTCATTTTTATTATCAAATACTTGCTCCATTATAATTGTAAATATATTATTCAAATCCATCTCTGCAATTATCGGACTTTCACAAGCCTCCAATCTATATTTTACATAATTACCACAAGCCCATCTTGGCTTTGTCTGTTTTCTTTTATTTGTCATTCTTTGATAAGAAACATTATGATCACTACAAAATATTTTTGTTGTATAACAATATTTTCTTTCAGTTTTTTTGGCATTGCCATTACTTGCTTTCATTAGTGTACTTCTGCTATCTAATATCTCGTTTGCACGATTCCATAATTCTTCACTAACTATGGCTGGTATACTTTCATCTTTATATATTACTTGTTCTTCTACTGGTATATAAACTCTTTGTTTAGTTCTATAATCAATCGTTTCAGTAGTATGTCCACGATAAAAGCCTTTATATTTAGGGTTCTGTATAATTCTTTTTAATGTATCTTTATCATAAATATTTCCTTTATAATTATTTATGCCTTGTCTATGTAATTCCATTGCTAATTTATAAAAACCATATTTCCCAGTAGCATATAACTCAAAAATTTTTCTTATTTTTTTTGCTTCTTCTTCCACAATTACTAATTTAGCATCATCTTTTTTATAGCCAGTGATTGTATTAGAACCTAAAACTCTACCTTTTTTTATTGCTTCTTTATGTCCCCATTTAACACGAGATGAAAGCCTTTTGACTTCTTCTTGAGCAACGCTTCCCATCATATTAAGTATAAATTCAGAGTTAGGATCATAAGTATTTATCCCATTAGACTGAAAATACACTCCAACATCATTAGCAAGTAATTCTTGAGTATATTTAATACTATCAGATAGATTTCTAGAAAATCTAGAAACTTCTTTTGTAACTATTAAATCAAAATAACCAGATTTTGCATCATCAATCATTTGTAAAAATTTTTTTCTCTTTTTAACAGTGCTACCACTAATACCTTCATCTATGTAACCATTAACATAAGTCCAATTTTTATTTGACTTTATAAAATTTTCAAAAAAAGATATTTGATTATCTAAAGAGTTTAATTGTTCATCAGTTTCAGTAGAAACACGGGCATAAAAAGTAACCCTTAAAGGTAGTTCGGCAATATTTTTGCCTTTTAAGATTTCTTCTCTGACTTTATAGAATCTCATAATCTACCTCCTTAGCAACTTTTTACTTCTTTACTACAACGATTAATTTTCTCATAAATAATTTTACAAACTTCATCATATTGTTGTTCAGTAATTACACCTTGATCATATAATTTTTTATTTATTATCAATTCATATTCAAGGATTGTTATTCTTGGAGTTTTCAATAGAAAAAGCCTCCAAAAATAAGAGAAAAATTATCATTTAATTTTTTGGTTGATTGCATGGTAGCTCTCTTGAAAAGGATTGTCAAATCATTATGGGCATATTTGCAAAACTTTTTTATTTTTTTCAAAAAAACACCTCCAACTAGTAGAAGTGTATGAAAAGCAATTTCATTTAATGAATCAGAAACAAAATTAGACATTTTTATTTCCTTTCGTTAGAATCAAATCTTTTTCATTTTCAATAATTTCAAAAAAAAATTACCACATGAAATTATATGATAATTTTAAATTAACTTAATTATTGTTTCTATCTTTTTTTAGTGATTCAGTTGTAATATATGCAGTTATAGGTATAACTATAATACAGCCTACTGCACTAAATAATATTTTAATAATTTCTGAAACAAATGTCTTTGCATTTACAATTTCTAAAAATGAATAATCTCCTTTATAAAACCAGATCAATAATGTCATAAATTCACCTAAAAAAGCAAACATTAAGGTATTATTCGTCGTACATAATATATCTTTTCCTATATTCATTCCTGATAGAAATAAATCTTTTTTTGATAAGTTTTTATTATTATCATACACTTCATATAAAGCAGATGAAATTGCTATTGAAGAATCAACCGTTGCTCCAATTAAACTAATTAATATCATAGAAATTGCAATGTTAGTAAAATCTATTTTTACATCATAAGAAAACATATTTATCTCTTCATACGATTCGTATCCAAAACCAGCAATTCTTGATATTTTCGTTACAAAAAATATGAGAAATGATAATATAATTAGAACGATAATAACTGATTTCAAACTAGATTCTGTTTTTATGTTTCTTTCGTTTACATAATATAGTATTATATAACTTATTATAAAGCAGCCTATTAAAGAACAAATTATAGGGTTTAATCCAACAGCAATTAGATAAAAAATAATCATTAAAATAATAAAATTAAATAATATAGATAAAAACAGTTTTATTCCTCTTTTTATATCAATATAAATCATTAATAAGAATAATAAAATAATTAATATTATATTCATTTTGCACCTCTTTTCATCAATTTAATTGATGTATATGCTGATACTGGAATAGTTAAAACAATACCAATGCTACCAATTAAAAATCTAGTTAATTCTAATGTAAAATTAGTTGAAATATAATTATACATTGAAAATCCGTTGCGTAATGCTAACACAAAAATTGGAAGTCCTGAACATAAATAAGTAAAAAATAAAACATTACTCATCGTACTCATTATATCTTTTCCTATTTCTCTAGCAGATTTTTTCAGATTTTTAACAGATATATTATTGTCTTTTTGAATAAGTTCCGATATAGAAGATGAAATTGTAATCGCCACATCCATGATTGCTCCTGTAGATCCAATTAATAATTCCGGCAAAATAATATCTTCAATAGGAACAGTCAGAAATGATAATTCATTGAAATTTATCCCCTTATATCCTGTAAAATTTATAATAATCACAATTGAAAAGAGCATTACTAATGTTGATATAATTACAGAAATAATTGCTGATAATGTTTTTTTGTTAAAACCACTTGCTAATATCAAAGAAATAATAGAAAAAATAATCATTTCTATTACACATAAAAATAATAAATTAGCACCTTTAAAATACAATGATAAACCAATATAAAAAATTACTAAATTCAAAACAACACTTAATACAGACAACAGCCCTTTATAAGAACCAACTATATAAAGTAAATTCAAAAATATGACAATCATTAAAGTTAGATAGAAATCTCTTTTTAATTCAATATCACTTACATCTATTATTATTTTGTCATTAATTTTATATTTATCTGTAATAACAGATGAATAAGATTCATCGTATGAGATGGTTTTTTCTTTTCCTTTCTGGTTACCATTGGTTATTATACCAGTTATCTCTCTTGTATAGTATTTTTCTTCTAATCCTAATGAATTTTGAGATGTTTCTTCATTAATTGTGTCAATTTTTGTGATTTTAATAATTTGATTAGAATATAAGAAATCATCATTATAAACAAAAATCAGAGAAATTATAGATAACATAAATATTACAATAAAAATTATTTTTTTTGTATTAGACATTTTATCACTTCCAATTTATATTGTACCAAATTTCTGACGAAAAGTCTTTGGCTTTAAGTAAATTTTCATTTACAAAAAAAGCACTTGAGTTTAGTATATATGTCATTCAAAACAAAAAACAAATCAAGTGCTGCTTATATTATATACATTTTATAAATTAAATAAAGCCTTTTTTGTGATTTGGTTTGACAAATTAAAGAAAGAAGGTATTTTTTATGACTAAAGACATGCAAAAAGTCAAAGATCTATTATTACTAAGAAAATGTTCAGATAGAACTATTTCGAACTATTTAAGTTATATTAATAGATTCAAAAATTATTATAAGAGAAAGGATTTAGAAAAATTAAATGAGGATGATATTTTAGAGTATTTAAAGAAAAACTTTATTAATATTGGGTGTTCTGCTACCACGATTAATGTTAATCGTGCTGCTATTAAATATTATTATTTAGTTAATTTTAATAAAAATTTTAGTAATGTTTTACTCCCTCAAACTAAGATTCCATCTAGATTTCCTAAAATTATTTCTAAACAGGATTTCATTAAAATGGATATAATTAATTTCTTAAATATTCTTAATAATCCTAGTCATTTTCTCTTGCTATTATCTTCTCTAAAAACTAAAACTATGAGCAAAGCATTTATAACTTTTACTGGTATTGAACAAAATCATAAAAGAAAAAAACTTCTAAATAAAACTACATTTATAACTACCAGTTCTAATCCTTGGACTGAATTTATGGACTTTATATGCAAAATATAAGAACATTAAAGTATTAAGTGATGCAGGTACTTGGATTGTTAATGGAATTTCTAATTTAAAACTATATCCCGAAAATGAAATAATGCATTGTCTATGTGAATTTCATGTAAAACAAAAAATTAATAGGATTACTAAAGATAAAAATCAAGTCAGATTATTAATTGATTATATAAATAATAATAACAAAAAAGAATTTGTCTCATTAATTCAAAATATAATGAAAGACAAAGATGAAAAAAGAAAAAGAACAATCGAAGGATATAAAAACTATCTTATAAAATATTGGAAAGCATTCAAAAATATGTTGAATAGTAAAGTTCGTTCTTCTATGTAATCACATATCTCACATAATGTTGCAAAATATTTTTCATATGAACTAAAGGCTTATTCCAAAAGGAAAATTCAAAAACTAATAAAATTGCAAGAGTATAAATCAAATGGAATAAATATATTAGGACTATATTTAAAACCTTACAAGACTAGCCCTAAGAGGATTAGCTTGCTAATATTCAATCCAGTCAATAAAATTTTACACTATCTTCTTTATGCATATTTACACCAAATATGAATATCATTAATTAGGTATCGCTTTAGGGTGGTACAATATTAAAGGTTGACCCAGGTTCGTATGTTGCCCAAATAGGGAGGTTTCTATTTATTTGCTCAGTACTATATTTTTTATAATTACTTGGACTGAAATTAGGACGAGAAGAAATGGCTAATATTTCACCAGTTTTAGGATTCATAGCAATAGCTAATGCTTGATCTGGATTGTATCTTTTAACAGCGTTATCTAGTTCTCTTTCAACGACAGCTTGTAGTTTGTAATTGATTGTTAGACTCATATTAATTCCATCTTGAGGTTTTTCATAGGCTTCTGTTAGTTTTAATTTGTTTCCTTTGGCATCACTTAAATATTTGATAGCTCCATATTCACCTGTTAGATATTTATCATACATAAGTTCTAAACCACTTAAACCTTGATTATCAATTCCAACGAATCCTAAAGTATGTGACATTAAGGAATCGTATGGATAATATCTTTGTGATTCTTTAATTAGGTAAACGCCATCTAATTTTAGTGAATTTATTTTGTCTGCTATCTCATAAGATAATCTTCTTCCTTCGGGGTGAACTCTTTCAATTGATGTTTTTTTATTTACGTGTTTATACATATCATCATAGCTTACATTTAAAATCGCACTCAGTTTTTTAGTAGTTTCTTTTTTGTTTTTAATTTGATTTGGAACTAAAACTAGGGAAGTCGTTGTTTTATTATCCGCAAGAACAACACCATTTCGATCATATATTTTCCCTCGATTTGCTTCAATTGGTAGGTTACGACTCCAAAGGCTAGATGATAGTTTATTTAGCTTTTTATAATCGATAACTTGAATGTAGAAAACTTTTCCAATTATGATAATAAGAAGGATAATGATGATTATAAAAACAATTTTAATACGTGTATGAATTGCTTTGAAAAACATTTAAGTCACCTCTTTTTAATATATATGCATGTCCATAAAAAAAAAGAATTAAACATTTGACTATAAATACAAAATGTTATAAAATTAGTGGTAGATAGAATAGGGGAAATATCGATGAAAAGAAAAGAAAATGGATTTGCAGCAACAGGAATACTTTATACAATTTTACTTGTTTTTTTAGCGCTTATGACAACATTACTTGCGACGCTTTCATCTCGTTCAAGAATTTTAGAGAAGTTAAAGAAGGATGCAAAGAGTGAAAGTGCAGAAGTCAAAAATGTAGTATATGCAAATGGAATAGCTGTATTTTATAATCCAGAGACAGGAAAGAAATGTACAACGGCAGTAAGTACCCCAGGAACAAATAGTGGATGTATGAAATGGTATGCATTTAATGATGATGATAAAAGTTCAACCGTAAATGTTATATTAGATCATAATACAACAGCTAGAGTAGCTTGGAATTTAACTGGAAATAATAGTGAAATGAAAGAAGTAAAAATAAAATTAGAAAATGATACAAGTAATTGGAAGAGTGATTTAAAGCCAAGATTAATAACAGCAAATGAAGTGGCTAAGATAACAAAACATCCAACATTTGATGCAAGAAAGACAGGACAATCTAGGTTTTATTTAGATAGTAATAATCAAACACAAACAGCAAATGCAAGTAATAAATCAACATATGCATGGTTATTTGATTATACAAATGGATGTGCAAATTATGGATGTAATAAAGCAGATTCAAGTACATATGGATATTGGACAAGTACATCATATAAAGATAATTCAACACAAGCTTGGCACGTCAATAGAGGCGGCGGCTTGGGCGGCAGCGATGTGACTAATACTGGCGTCGGCCTCCGCCCAGTTATAACCATCTCAAAATCTAATATCTCATAAGAAGTATGAAAGAAAAAAGTTATAGTCATAAAATAAAAAGTATGAATAAATTAAAGCAAATTAATAAGTAAAAATTTTGAAAAAATTTTTGTCAGGGGCAAGCTTGACTTGTCCTAAAAGGCAGGCGTAATATGAACAAAGTTCGTATTGTGCCTTGGTGTTAAAGTCAATATAAAAATGTAGAAAATAAATTTTTGTAGTAAGTAGTAATTTAGTATGGAGGTAATATATTGAAAGAGCAGTATATTAAA
>OJJV01001039.1_pt1 | contig 13198 bp, 4 predicted proteins | sample 1596391 | NCBI WGS metagenome assembly OJJV01 (sample SAMEA4350164, study PRJEB24818) | metagenome | biome: human; feature: gut; material: faeces | place: Denmark | collected 2013-09
GCTTTGAGGAAGCGGAGCTGCTGTATACGAAATATGACCCTTACGCGATGCAGGACGAATGGACGGCGAAGAACGGGACGTTTCCGGGCTATAACTGCCGGATCACCGCCATGAGCCTGTTTGGGGATTTCCTCTCCGTGAGCGCAGACTCTCAAATCAATGCCGGTGAAGATGTGCTGTTTGTAGACGAGGAGACGCTGAAAGCAGATCCCGATGCGCTGGGCGGAAGCAGTCTTGCGGATTTCCGCGCACTGTATTCCTCCATGAAGGCGGAGGACACCACGGAGATCCGGCGTCATGTGCAAACCGTACAAGAGGAATGGGCCTCCCGCGGCGTTACCTTTCGGGAGAATGAAAGAATCCGCCTCATCACGGTATTCTTCCATGATAAGCCGACCGAGGAGGAATCTCTGCTGTTTGTCGGGCATGTCGGTGTGCTGCTGACGGCGGAGGATGGGACACTGTACTTTGTAGAAAAGGTGACCTTTCAGGAGCCGTACCGGATGCTGCGCTTTGCCGACCGAACGGCACTGAGCGATTACCTTATGGGGAAATATGACACCTCATGGGGACAGGATACGGCGAGCCCCTTTATCATGGAGAATGACCAGCTTATGAATGGCTGGCGTACAAACCCGGCAGGTCATATTTTATGAAATTGGTACAAACCGCATCAGCAGCAATCGGACGAAAAGGGTATAAGAAAACCCCGGAAAATGCGGATTTTCCGGGGTTTTTGAGCTTTTGAGCTGTGAATTTGCGTCCGATCAGCGCTTGCTGAACTGCGGAGCGCGGCGGGCGGCTTTGAGGCCGTACTTCTTACGCTCTTTCATGCGCGGATCGCGGGTGAGATAACCGGCGGCCTTGAGCGTGCCGCGGTAGTTCTCGTCGACCTTGAGCAGCGCGCGGGCGATGCCGTGACGGATCGCGCCGGCCTGGCCGGTCATGCCGCCGCCGACGACGGTGGCTTCAACGTCAAACTTCTCGGCCGTCTCGGTGGCGGCGAGAGGCTGACGGACGATGAGCTTCAGAGTCTCGAGACCGAAGTACTCGTCCAGCGTGCGGCCGTTGATGGTGATGCTGCCGCTGCCGTTGGGGATGAGGTGGACACGGGCGGTGGAGGATTTCCGACGGCCGGTGCCGTAAGCGTAGGGACGCTTGCTCTGATAGGTAGCCATTCTAAAATTTCCTCCTTTCCTTATTCGACCGTCAAGACTTCGGGCTTCTGCGCGGCGTGCTTGTGCTCATTGCCGGCAAAGACCTTCAGACGACGGAGCTGCCATTTCTGGATGGGGTTCTTCGCCAGCATGCCGCGGACGGCGAGCGTCATGGCGAGAGTGGGGCGGGTCGCCATCAGGCGATCGTAACGGGTCTCCTTGAGACCGCCGGCGTAACCGGAGTGGGTGCGGTAGTACTTCTGGGTGAGCTTGTTGCCGGTGAGAACGGCGTCCTTCGCATTGATGATGATGACGAAGTCACCGCAGTCAACGTGCGGCGTGTAGTCGACCTTGCGCTTGCCGCGCAGCAGGTCGGCGGCGAGAGCGGCGGTCTTGCCCAGGGGCTTGCCGGCCGCATCGAGAACGTACCACTTGCGGACGACGTCCTCTTTTCTGACCATCGTAGTGGACATTGATGTGCCTCCAATATCATTGTTTTTTCTTGCTTTTTCAAGGCGCGGCGGGTACAATATACCCTCAAGACGCGCTCTATTTTTATAGCACAGCGCTCCTTCGGTGTCAACCCCTGTTTTCCAAAATTTTTATTTACGGCAGGGCAAGCTCGTAAATGCTTCGTTTTTCTCGCAAATGCTCCGTTTCTCTCTGTTTCGATTTTTAATTTTTGAGGTGCGAATTATGGATTCTCTCAATGCGTTTACCGGCGTTGTGCGCCGGTGCGTGGACGATTACGGCATGATCTCCCCCGGCGACCGCATCGCCGTGGGCATTTCCGGCGGCAAGGATTCGCTCGTGCTGCTCGCCGCGCTCGCGTATCTGCGGCGGTATTACCCCGCGCCGTTCGAGCTGGAGGGCATCACCATCGATACCGGCTTCCCCGGCATGGACTTTTCCGGCGTGGAAAAAATGTGCGAGGAGCTCGGCGTGCCATATACCCGCGTGCCGACGGATATCCGCGAGATCGTGTTTGACGCCCGGCAGGAGGAGAACCCGTGCTCGCTCTGCTCGAAAATGCGGCGCGGCGCGCTGAACACCACGATGAAGGAGCACGGCTGCAACAAGCTCGCGCTCGGCCACCACTTTGACGACGCCGTGGAGACGTTTATGATGTCGCTCGTGTTCGAGGGGCGGCTCAACTGCTTCAAGCCGGTGACATATATGTCCCGCGCGGACGTGACGCAGATCCGCCCGCTTCTGTACATCGGCGAGCAGCGCAGCGCGAATCTCGCCGGACAGCTCGAGTTGCCGGTCGTGAAGAGCACCTGCCCGATGGATCACACGTCCAAGCGGCAGGAGATCAAGGATCTGCTCACGACGCTCTCGGCACAGTACCCGGATCTGCGCAGCAAGGTATTCGGCGCGATGCAGCGCCTGCCGCTCGACGGCTGGGGCCCCACGCCGCACGAGCGCGTCAAAACGCGCGAGAGAAAAAAAGAGGAATAACCCTGCGGGGGCTATAATATAATAGTATAGGGGAATATGCCCTCTCGGCAGCCGAGAGGGCATTTAAATCGCTTCCGGCAATACCGGGGGAACCACAAGGTATAGCGGTTTCTGCGATAAGTAATCACTACCTGTACAAAATGTTAAAAATTGTTAAGAGTTTGTTACAAATAATGAAATGTTACGTAAACCTATGGAAAAATTCCCCGGCATTGTGTAAAATGAAAACAACATAGTAGGATAACTATACCCATGCGCAGAAAAACCATGTTCCGGCACAGAAAAAGCCGTACATTTTCTCCCGAAATTGTCCGACAACGAGGGAGAGGTAAGTGAAAACAGGAGGACTGTATGAAAAAGAGGAATCTGATCGCGCTGCTGATGGTAGTATGCATGATGTTCTCCCTGCTCCCGGTGAACGCGATCGCCGTTGGAGACGAGGGGACCGTCCCGGCAGAGGAAACGCTTCTTTCCGAAAATGGAAACGATTCCGCGCCGGCTGGCAGCACCAACCCCGCCGGAGACAAAGAATCCATTCCGGACACAGGCGAAAAGCCCAGTGCGGCGGAAGAGCCTGTGAAGGGCGAAGAGTCCGGCAAGGACGAAGAGCCCGGCAAGGACGAAGAGCCCGGCAAGGACGAAGAGTCCGGCAAGGACGAAGAGCCCGCGGAGGGCGAAGAGCCCGGCAAGGACGAAGAACCCGCGGAGGACGAAGAGGGCGGCAAGACAAACGTTGTCCCCATGAGAGTTGTCCGGCCGGATACGGACAAATATCTCACCTATGTCTTTCGGGTAGACGGCGCGGAAGTCTCGCGCCAGATCGTCAAGAAGGGCGACACGCTCTATCAGCCCGTTTCCCCCGTGAAGGACGGCTATAAATTCACCGGCTGGTTCGTCGGCGCGTCCGAGCTCGCCTTCGGTACCGTGGGCGAGATCAGCGAATCGGCGCAGATCAACGTGGACGCCGGATTCACGGAAGTGCTGTACGTGTTCTTTGCCGACACGAACGGCCGCATTGTCCATACCAAAGAGGGCGTGAAAGGCGACGTTATCAAGACTGACGATGTGACCTACGGTCTTGAGAACACAACGCACGCGATCACCGGCTGGTATCTGGAAGGCAGCTACCAGACCCCTGTCGACTCCGTCACGCTGGACAAAGAGAATATCACCGTGTACGCCAAGGTCGAACCGGGCCACTGGCTCCACTTCGATTCCGACGGCGGTACATATGTCGCGCCCCAGTTCTACAGCGCAGACGCAACCACGGCAAAGCCCAATGTGGAGATTACGAAGCCCGGCTACACGTTCAGCCACTGGGAATACAACGGAGCGCAGTTCAACTTCGGCAGCCCACTGACGGAGAACATCACGCTCAAGGCGCACTGGAACGTCAATACCAGTACGCGGTACACCGTCATCCACTGGCAGGAGGATGCCGATGACGACGGCTACTCTTATGTGGAAAACGAGACGCTGTATGGTACGACCGGCGCGCAGACGAGCGCCAGAGCTAAGACCTATAATGGTTTTACCGTTCAGGCGATTACGCAGGAAACCATCAAGGGCAACGGCGCTACCATTGTCAACATATATTACAAGCGCAATGTGTACGAAGTGAAATTCTACCGGAGAACAAGCGGGTTTTCCGGTTGGAGCGAAATGACCAACAAAACAATCAGCGCTAAGTACGGTGCGAATATCCGCGACCAGTGGCCTGGCGGACAGTGGAAGGTCAGTCCGAGCGGCAGTGTTTACCAGACCAATATAGATGTTATGCCGCTGGGCGGCACCAGCTTCTATGAGACGAGCCAGTACAATGGTTCCGCTAAGTACTATCTGGAAGATCTTAACGGCAACTATGTGCTGGATCACACGGATACCGGTGCGAGTACAACTGCCAATATTTCAAAAGAGGATCGCTACAATATCACCGGCTTTACCGTAAATGAAAGCAAAAGTGGAAAGGACGGCGAGCGCTATAATGGCGCCAGCTTCTACTACGACCGCAACAGCTACAATGTAGTGTATATAAGCCACGGTCAGACGGTCAACACGGCATCGTATAAATACCAGCAGAGCATTGCCGACGCTGGAAATTATAAACTTACGACCCCGCCGGTCGGCATGGAGAAATATATTTTCGCAGGCTGGTGTGCTGATCCCTTCGGTCTGCCGGAATATGTATTTGATGGCAAGACCATGCCCGCGCAGAACATTACGGTATACGCCTACTGGGCAGCGCCCACGGTAAGCGGCGTTGCCTACATCACCATGGAAGGCACCGGCGGACAGAAGGATCTCACCATCCCCTACGGCGGCACCATTGACGAGAGCATGCTCCCCAATCCGCAGAAGCCGGCGGGCGAGGGCTGGACATTTGCTGGCTGGGCGACGAAGAACGGCGATACTTACACGCCCTTCCACTTCAGCACCAAAATTTACGAGAATATCGAGCTTTACCCCTACTATACCAATAAGAGCAGCTACACCGTGACATATACTGACGGCAAGGATACTGTCACGGATATGAAGCGCTATGCCTCCGGTGCGCACGCCGACGTGCAGGCCAACTCCTTCGCCGTTCCCGAGGGCAAGGTGTTCCTCGGCTGGGCGGAAACGGCGGGCGGGGCGGTCAAGTACCAGCCCAACGACAAGCTGCGCATGGACGCGAGCGTCACGCTCTATGCCGTCTGGGGCGATACCGAGGGCGTCCTCTCTCTCGTGTATATGCCGAACGGCGGCACGGAGAACGCCGTGACGGAGGAACAGATCCCCAACAACAGCAAGGTGACGCTCAAGGGCGCGATCTTCACCCGCCCGGGCTACACCCTCACCGGCTGGAACACCGCCGCCGACGGCAGCGGCACGAGCTTTGCGCTCGGCGCTTTTGCCCGCGTGACCCGCATCGACTCGAACGTCCTCTACGCGCAGTGGACGGCGAACAACGATACTGCCTATAAGGTCGAGTTCTACTGCGAGCAGACCGACGGCGCCTACACGCTCGCAAAGACCGATCCCCGCACCGGCACGACGGACGCCACCGTTTCCGTCGATTCCAAGGACAAGGAATTCGACGCGCCCACGTATGTGTACGATGCGGCCAATGAGAACAACGTCGAATCCGGTATCGTGACCGCGGACGGCTCGCTGACGCTGAAGCTGTACTTCAAGCGCAACACCGCGGGGTACACCATCCACCATTACCTCAAGGGTACGGAGGTGCAGGTCGCTCCCGACCAGACCGGCACCATGACGATCGGCGATACGCTGACGGCGAGCGCCTCGACCGCGCTGGGGGCGGAATATACGTCGGCGCATGTGGACAGCTACTCCCCCAGCCAGTCGCTGGAAATGAAAGCGACGGGGAACGTCATCACCGTTTATTACACCGTTCCTCTGACGATCACCGCAGAGAGCGCGAGCAGAGCCTACAACGCCCAGCCGCTCACGCAGCCGGACTTCAAGGTCGAGGGCCTTGTCAACGGCGATCAGAAGACGGATATCACCCTCTCCATGACAAAGGAGAGCACCATCACCAATGTCGGCAGCGTGCCGAACGTCATCGATACGACCACCGTCCGGTTCAAGGGCGGCGAGCTGCCCGGCGGCTACTATGAACTGCCGACCTATCAGCCCGGCACGCTGACGATCACGGCGGACGCGACCGAAGTCGTCGTCACCATCACCGGCAACCATGACACCCGGGTCTATAACGGCGGCGAGCAGTCCGTCACGGGCTACACGACGGACGTCGGCGAGAAGACCATTACCGTCGCGCTGAAGGAAGGCTCCAAGGCGGAAGCGAAGGGCACGAACGCCGGCGAGTACTACATGGGGCTGACGGAGGATAACTTCACGGTCACGTCCCAGAACTACAGCAACATCAAGGTCGTTGTTGTGGACGGCTATCTGAAGATCGATCCGATCACCGAGAAAGTTACCGTCACCGTCACCGAGAAATCCGACACCGTCACCTATAACGGACAGGAGCACTCCGTCACGGGCTACAAGTCCATATCGGCGGACAACACGCTCTACGACGTGACCACCAGCGTCCGTGCGACCGAAACCGAGGCGTGGACGGCGAAGGGAAAGTATGTCGGCACCTACCATGTCGGCATCAAAGCGAGCGACTTTAAGAACACCAGCGGCAACTTCACGAACGTCGAGTTCGTGATCGTGGACGGCGATCTGGTCATCACCCCGGCGAGCGTCGCCGTTGTGAAGATCGCGGGCAACACGAAGACCGTCACCTACAACGGCAAGGAACAGACCGTCGAGGGCTACACCGTCACGAGCAACCCGGCAAACGCGACCGTGACGCTCGTCGGCAATGCCGTCGCTTCCGGCACGGACGCCGGCACCTACCCGATGGGTCTCAAGCCCTCCGACTTCACCGCGACTTCCCCGAACTATAATAACGTCACCATCGAAGTGACGGACGGCTATCTGGAGATCGATCCGATCACCGATAAAGTTACCGTCACCGTCACCGAGAAGTCCGGCTCCGCCGTGTATGACGGGAAGGAGCACTCCGTCACCGGCTATGAGACCATGACGGCGGACAACACGCTCTACGACGTGAAGAAGAACGTCACCGAAACGCCGACCGCGGCGTGGACGGCGAAGGGCACGGACGTCGGCGAGTACCCGGTGGGCATCGTCTCCGGCGACTTCGAGAATACGAGCAAGAACTTTACGAACGTCGTGTTCACCGTTGTGGACGGCGCTCTCACCATCTCCCCCATCTCCGAAAAGACCATCACCGTCACCGCGGCGAGCGACAGCAAAAAGTACGACGGAACGCCGCTCACGAACAACGGCTTCAGCTGCACCGAAGGTGTGCTGGTGCCCGGCGACGTGCTGACGGCTGTTGTTGAGGGCAGCGCCACGAACGTGGGCGACGAGGGCAAGAACGTCGTCAAGAGCTATAAGGTCATGCGCGGCGGCGCAGACGTTACGGGCAACTACACCTTTACCGACAGTGTGGACGGCAAGCTGACCATTCTGCCGCGCACCGTGACGCTCACGTCCGAGACCGCGAGCAAGGAATACGACGGCGCGCCGCTGACCCGCCCGGACGTTTCCGTCACGGGTGACGGCTTCGTCTCCGGCGAGGTGACCGGCATCACGGCCACCGGCAGCGTGACTTATGTGTCCGACGGCACGGTCGAAAATACCATCACCTATACGACGGGCGCGGCCTTCCGCGAGGAGAACTACAAGATCACCAAGAACCCCGGCCAGCTCTCCATCACGCAGAGCTCGAACGCTATCGTCATCACCACGGCGTCCAGAAGCAGAGTGTATAACGGCGAAAAGCTGCTGGACGACCAGACCACGCATACCGGAACGCTGGCGAAAGGCGACCGGCTGGTCGTGGAGTTCCCGGCCGACGCCGGTCTGACCGACGTGGGCACCAAGCGGAACGAATATAAGTCCTACCGTGTGGAGCGTTCGGACGGCGCGGACGTGACCGCCAACTACACCTTCGGCGAGCCCGTCATCGGTACGCTCACCGTCACGCCGGTGGCGATCGAGCTGACGGCGAACAGCGCCGCCAAGGCGTACGACGGTACGCCGCTCACCGACAGCGGCTACACCATCAGCAACGGCAGTTTCGTGGGCGAAGAGGGTCTTGCGGGCGTCACGGTCGAGGGCAGCCAGACGGCTGTCGGCAGCAGCGCCAACACCATCACCGGCCACAAGCTGAAGAGCAACACGAAGGCCCAGAACTACAATATCACCTATGCGGACGGCACGCTGACCGTTTCGAAGAACGAGAAGGTCATCACCGTCACGGCGAACAGCCGCACCTGGGAGTATGACGGCAAGGAGCACTCCGACGGCGGCTACACCGTTCGCTACGACGGCGAAACATATACCGTGGCCGCGGGCGAGAGCCAGAAGCTGCCGACCGGAGGCCTCACGCTGACGGCGACGGTCGTCGGCACGGTAAAGAACGTTGCGGACAGCGCGAAGGACAATAACAAGATCACCGTTGTGGCCATCACGGACGCAGCGGGCAATGTCGTGAACGATCAGTTCAAGACCATCACACTCGTCCCCGGCACGCTCACCATCACCAAGCGCGGCGCGGGCGAAGAGAAGGTCATTTTGGAAGCCGCGAACAACGCCGTCGTTTATGACGGCCAGCCGCACGGCGTGTGCCTGACCGCCGACGGCAAGGTCGAGGCCGGCACGAGCTACACCATCACCTATCTGGTCGATGGTCACAGTGTGAAAACGGTCATCACCGGCAGCCGGACCGAAGTGGGCAAGTACCCCGGCATTCTGGTGCCGGACAAAAACAACACGCACATCGTGGATAGAAGCGGCAACGACGTGACCGATAACTATGAGATCACCTACAGAAACGGCGATCTCGAGATCGTCGCTCCGGGAACCGTGGTCGTGGAGATCAAGGGCATCCGCGACAGCGTGGTCTACGACGGCAGCAAGCACGAAGTGAACGGCTACACGGTCGTTAGCATCAGCAACCGCGCGTATACTAAGGCGGACTTCAGCCTCGCGGAGGGCAAGAGCGCCCATGCCGAGGGCACGAACGTCGGCGAGTATTACATGAATCTCAAGCCCGAGAGCTTCGTGAACAACAACACGCAGAACTTCACGTCGGTACAGTTTGTCATCGTGGAAGACGGCCTGCTGGAGATCACGCCGATCACGGATGAGGTCACCGTCACCATCAACGGCAACAACGACACCAAGGTGTATAACGGCAAGGAACAGTCCGTCACCGACTACACGACAGACGTCGGTACGAAGACGATCGACGTTGCGCTGAAGGATGGCGTCAAGGCAGAAGCGAAGGGCACCGACGTTGACACCTATTATATGGGTCTGACGAAGGATAGCTTCAGCGTCACCTCCAGGAACTACAGCAATATCAAGGTCGTCGTGAAGGACGGCTGGCTCAAGATCGATCCGATCGCCGATAAGGTCACCGTGACCGTCACCGAGAACTCCGCCGCCGTTACCTATGACGGCACGGAGCACTCCGTCACCGGCTACAAGTCCATGACCGCGGACAACACGCTCTACGACGTGGAGAAGAACGTCGCCGAGAAGCCGACCAAGGCGTGGACGGCGAAGGGGACCGACGCGGGCGAGTACCCGGTCGGCATCGTCTCCGGCGACTTCAGGAACACCAGCAAAAACTTCACGAACGTCGAGTTCGTGATCGTGGACGGCACGCTGAAGATCGACCCCGTCAGCGACAAGGTCACCGTCACCATCACCGAGAACGCCGATACGGTCATTTACGACACGAAGGAGCACTCCGTCACGGGCTACAAGTCCATGACCGCGGATAACGCGCTCTACGACGTGAAGAAGAACGTCGCCGAGACCTCGACCGAGGCGTGGACGGCGAAGGGAACGGATGTCGGCGAATACCCGGTGGGCATCAAAGCGGACGACTTTGAGAACACCAGCGGCAACTTCACGAACGTCGAGTTCGTGATCGTGGACGGTGCGCTGAAGATCGCCCCGGCGGAGAGCATCGTTGTGAAGATCGCGGGCAACACGAAGACCGTCACTTACAACGGCGAGGAGCAGTCCGTCGAGGGCTACACCGTCACGAGCAACCCGGCCAATGCGGATGTAACGCTCGTCGGCAAGGCCGTCGCCACCGGCACGGACGCCGACACCTACCCGATGGGTCTCACCGCCGCGGACTTCACCGCGACTTCCCCGAACTATGAGACCGTCGTTATCGAAGTAAAGGACGGCTGGCTGAAGATCAATCCCGTCAGCGACAAGGTCACCGTCACCGTGACCGAGAAGTCCGATTCCGTCGTCTACGACGGGCAGGAGCACTCCGTCACCGGCTACGAGACCATGGCGGCGGACAACGCGCTCTATAACACCGCGGACGTCGCCGAAACGCCGACCGACGCCTGGACGGCGAAGGGAACGAACGCCGGCAAGTACCAGGTCGGCATCAAGTCCGGAGACTTCAAGAACACGAGCGTCAACTTCACGAACGTCGCGTTCGTGATCGTGGACGGTGAGCTGGAGATCACCCCGGTCACCGATAAGGTCACCGTCACCGTCGTGGAGAAGTCCGATACCGTCACCTATGACGCCGCGGAGCACTCCATCACGGGCTACGAGACCATGACCGCCGACAACGCCCTCTACGACATCGCCAATGTCGCCAAAACGCCGACCGCGGCATGGACCGCGAAGGGCACCGAAGCGGGCGAGTACCCGGTGGGCATCGTTTCCGGAGACTTCAAGAACACCAGTAAAAACTTCGCGAACGTCGAGTTCGTGATCGTGGACGGTGCTCTCACCATCACGACGGACGACACCGAGGTCGTCGTTACCGTCACCGGCAATACGAAGACCGTCGTTTACGACGGCACCGAGCACTCCGTCGAGGGCTACACGGTGGACGTGAACGGCCTGCCCATCACCGTGACGCCGAAGGCCGGAACCGAGGCGAAGGCCAGCGGCACGAACGCCGGTACATACTACATGGGTCTGACGGCGGACGACTTCATCGCGGAATCGAATAACTACAGCAACATCAGGATCGTCGTGACCGACGGCTGGCTCAAGATCGACCCGATCACCGACAAGGTCACCGTCACCATCACCGAGAACGCCGACACCGTCGAGTATGACGGCAAGGAGCACTCCGTCACGGGCTATGCGTCCATAGTTTCCGATCACGCTCTCTACGACGTTGCGAACGTCGCCGAGACACCGACCGATGCGTGGACAGCGAAGGGCACCGACGCCGGCACCTACCCCGTCGGCATCAAGTCCGGAGACTTCAGGAACACCAGCGGCAACTTCACGAACGTGGAATTCGTGATCGTGGACGGCGAGCTCGTCATCACGCGCCGCGGCGAGAATCCGGGAAGCCCGGTAACGCTCCGCGCGGATGACAGCACCGTGATGTTCGACGGCGATTACCACGGCTATGTCGGCCACATCGCGACCAACCTTGCCGAGGGCCACAGCGTCCGCAGCGTGAAGAGCGACTTCACCGCGCGCAACGTGGGCCGCTACGAGGATAAGATCGACCTGCACGACGCCATCATCGTGGATGCCGACGGCAAGGACGTGACGCGCAACTATGTGCTCACCTACCAGCCCGGCACGCTGGAGATCACGCCGTTCGAGGGCGAGGTCGTCGTTACTGTCACCGGCAACACGGGCCTCTTCCGCTATGACGGCAAGATCCACACCGTTGAAGGGTATACCTTGGAAGCGACCGTGCCGTTCTTCACCGAGGACGACATCCGCTTCACCGGTGACGCAACCATCAGCGAGGTCCGCCCCGGCGATTATGTGATGAATCTGAAGGATGAGGAATTCTCCGCGGCGAACGATAACTTCACCAGCGTGAAATTCGTCGTCATCGACGGCAGCATGCGCATCTATACCGTGCGCTACACCGTCGCGTGGATGTTTGACACCGACCAGATGCTCACCGGCGATTCTCCGAACCGCTACTTCACCTCCATGGCAAATTACATCGACCGCTCGGACATCTCCCTCGTGCTCCACAGCGGCAACGTTGTGGCGGACGCCGGAGCGCAGAGCCAGTGGGATGTGTTCAACAACGCGATGCAGCCGCTCTACGACGATGAGGAAGTGGACGTTCTCATGATCGCCGCCGAGAAGGAAGCCGCCTCCGGCAGCCTGTTCCTGCAGCAGCCGGTCCGCGAGGACTTCAAGGAGGAAGACCTCTTTGAAAACGGCAAGGGCTTCGTGCGCCGCTTCAACATCGGCGAGAAGAGCGTCATCCTCGTCGGTCTCGGCGCGGATGCCATGACCGAAGAGGGCTACAAGTGGGCGCGCGAGAAGTTCAACTCCGACAAGGACGCCTCCGGTATCCTGCTCGTGAACAACTACCTGCTCGAGGATATGAGAAAGCCCGATAAGATCGACGAGCGCGCTCTCGATCTGGAGAAGAACGTCGTCAAGGCGTGCTCCAACGTGCGCATGGTCCTCAGCAGCAGCGGCGGCTACTCCAGCCACTACGAGTTCTATTACGGCGAGCGCAAGGTGATCGCCATCAACTCGGACATCGAAGCGGCAGCCAAGGCTGGCTACTTCACGCAGCTCACCTTCAACGAGGATCTCAACATCCTCAGCGTCACCAACCTCTGCCCGTACACCTACGACTTCGTGTATAACGAGAGACAGGCGTATAAGGAGTGCTATGTGCTGAACAACGTGCTCTGAGACCTCGCGGGACGAACGTCCCAAACCCCATAAGCAAAACGATCCCCGGCGGGCATGCCCGCCGGGGATCTTCCTTTGAAAAACTTTCCGCAAAAAGAAAGCTGTCAACGGGAAACGTCGTCCCCGTTGACAACTTTTTTGCGTCACGCCGTGGCTGCGCTCTCCTGCATCGCGCGGAGAGTCCGGGCGATCAGCGTGTCCGGCTCCCGGCCCGGCATGGCCGCGCCGATCAGCCCGGTTAGCTCGTCGGCGGCGTAGAGCGCCTTTTCCGTTTCATGCTCCGGTGTCGGGAACATTTGGATATCGCGCCTTTCGGAAAGTAAAAGGGAGACTGCCGTGGAAGGCAGCCTCCC
>OJJV01001045.1_pt1 | contig 13155 bp, 9 predicted proteins | sample 1596391 | NCBI WGS metagenome assembly OJJV01 (sample SAMEA4350164, study PRJEB24818) | metagenome | biome: human; feature: gut; material: faeces | place: Denmark | collected 2013-09
ACTCTCGAAAGATGAAATCAGAGCGCGCCTGACCGCGGGGCCGTCGGCGGAATTTCCCTACTACCTGCCGCACAAAAAGGCGCTGTGCCTGTTTACAGTCGAGACGGCGGACATTCCGGAGGAAGCGATATGAAGAGACATCTTTTGATCTGCGGGGAGCGCGGCGTCGGCAAGTCGACGCTGATCCGCCGCCTGCTGGAGCATAGCACGCGGGAGGTCGGCGGCTTTGTGACAAAGCGGCTGCCGGTCGCGGATGAGAACGGCTTTTTTCCGATTTACCTCTATCCCGCATCGCAGAGTGAGGGCGAGCGGCGCAACGAGACGGCGAATCTTGTCGGGACGTGCGACAGCCGCTCGAGCATCCGCCATCCGGAGGTCTTTGACGGCCTTGGCGCGCAGCTCATTAAGTCCGCACCGAGCGGCGGCATCATTTTGATGGACGAGCTCGGCTTTCTCGAAAATGACGCCAGGGTGTTCCAGTCCGCGGTGCTGTGCGCACTGGACGGCGACACGCCGGTGCTGGCCGCAGTCAAGCCGAAGGACACGCCGTTCCTGCGCGCCGTGCGCGGGCATGAGAACGCGGAGCTTGTCTTCATTGACGAGCAGAACCGTGACGCGCTTCTTGAAAAGCTCCTGCCGCACATTTTGCGGTGGAATGAAGCTTGAAGCAGCAAGCTCGCCGTGCAATAGAGAAGAAGTTTTCAAGCGAACACTTGTTTGACTATCAAAACCGTGCTATAATACCGCCATTGAGAAATTTGCAGAGGGGAGGGGACAGCGCATGGAGCATCTGCTTGCGGGACTGAACCGCGCGCAGCACGAGGCCGTCACGGCGACGGAGGGGTATGTCCGCGTCATCGCGGGCGCGGGCTCGGGTAAGACGCGTGCGCTGTCGCACCGCTTTGCGTATCTTGTCAACGAGCTCGGCATCCTGCCGGGGAACATCCTGTGCGTGACGTTTACGAACAAGTCAGCCAACGAGATGCGCCAGCGTATCCACGCCTTGACCGGCGACAACGACACGGGCTATATCAACACGTTCCACGGCTTCTGCGTCTCCGTTTTGCAGGAGGACAGCCATGCCGTGCAGTATCCGAAGAGCTTCCTCGTGCTGGATAATTCCGACATCGACGCGATGCTCGGCATCATCTACGAAGAGCGCGGCCTCACACTGCGCGACATGACCTATTCCGCCGCACGGGACATGATCGAGATCCGAAAGCTCTTTAAGGAGCCGGAGTATTACAAGGACATGATCACGATGTCGCTCGACACGCTGCGCGAAAAGTACGAGCGCGCCGACACGGCGGGGGACATCATCTTCTACGGCTATCTCTATCAGGAGAAAAAGTGCTTCGGCCTCGACTACAACGACCTCATCAAGTTCTCGCTCTATATTTTCGAGCAGCACGAGGACATCAGGCTCAAGTGGCAGCAGCGGCTCGAATACATCATGATCGACGAGTTTCAGGACACCAGTCAGATACAATGGCGCAACTTCAAGGTGCTGCTCGACAACTGCATGGCACAGGAGGGATCGCGCAACCTCATCGTCGGTGACGTGAAGCAGAGCATCTACCGCTGGCGACAGGGTGACTGGCGACTGCTGGCAAACCTTTCGCAGTCTTTTGGCAAGGAGGCCGTCTGCGAAAAGACACTGGCGACCAACTACCGGTCGTGGGAGCGCATCATCCAATTTAACAACGCCATCTTCACCCGACTGGTGGAAGAGACGGTAGGCGAGTTGTCTGCCGACAAAACCCCACAGGCAACGCTGCTGGCACGCGCCTACGACGACGTCAAGCAGGGGAATGCCAAGGGGCAGGGAAAGGGATATGTGGAGGTGGCGCTGCTCCCGTCGAAGGACTACCGGGAGAACATCCTCGCACGCTTGGCGGACACCGTGCGGCGGCTGATCGAGGGAGGGGCACGACAGAAGGACATCGCCATCCTCGTGCGCAGCAAGTCGCCCGTACAGTATATCGCCGACTATTTCGTCGAGGAGTTTGGACAGTCGGTGCGCATCGTCTCTGACGAGGCTTTCCGTCTTGACGCCTCCCTCGCCGTCAACGTGATGGTGCTCGCCTTGCGGCTACTCGCCCATCCCGAGGACAATCTGACACGGGCGGCACTGGTCAAGGCGTATCGCAACGACGTGCTACAGGAGGGCGCTCCCCTGCCCCACCTGCTCGTCACCACACGGGATGAGGTTGTGGGAAAGACAGAGAGACCAGGACGGCCCAGCGACGAAGAGATAAGAAAGAGGCTCGAAGAATCGCTGCCCGATCGCTATGTCAGAGAGGCTGACCAGCTACGCCACCTACCGCTGCTCGACCTGGTGGATACGCTCCATGCGCGCTTCCAACTCGACCAACTCAAGAACCAAAGTGCGTATGTGTGCCTCTTCTACGACAAACTCAACGATTATCTCCGCGACCGACCAGCTGACATCGACGACTTTCGCACCGAATGGGACAACACCATCTCGCAAAAGACGATCCAAAGCGACGAGGTGGAGGGCGTGCGCATCATGACCATCCACAAGAGCAAGGGACTGGAGTTTGACAACGTCATCATCCCCTTCTGCGACTGGCAGTTGGAGAAGGGAAACACACTGTGGTGCGAGAAGGGAAAACGCGAAAAGCCATTTGACGAGCTGCCCATCACGCCGGTTGATTTCAGTAGAAACAACCTGGTAGGCACGGTCTATGAGGACGACTACCGCGAGGAGCACTTCCAGAACGCGGTGGACAACCTGAACCTCCTCTATGTGGCCTTCACGCGAGCAGGAAAACGGCTCTTCGTGACGGGAAAGCGGATGTCGGAGAGTCAGAAAAAGAAGTTTACTGGACTGACATCGCAGCGCAGTCAGGGTTTGGAACTGTGTCTCGAGCAGGTGGCTGCCGACTTGGGGGCCGACTGCTCATTCCAGGGAAAGGATCAAACCGAAGAGGCGCTGGAACTGGTCTATGGCACGCTGGAGGGTGAGGACACCGTGGGCAAAGGAGACAAGACGGCAAGCGACAACCCCTTTGAGTCGCCCTCGGAGACGCAGGAGATCAGAATTGAGACCCACAAGACGCCTATCGGCTTCCGACAGAGCAACAAGAGTGAGGAGTTTGTGCGCGGCGAGGAGACGGACGCGCCCACGAGCTATATCAAGATGGGCACCATTCTCCACCAGCTCTTCTCCTCCATCCGCACAGAGGAGGACATCGAACCACACATCAGCCAACTGGTATCGGACGGTATCATCACGGACGATCGACTCATCGCACAACTGCGGAAACAGGTGGAAGCCTCACTCGCCAATCCCACCGTGGCCGAGTGGTTTCGCCCAGGATGGAAACTCTATAACGAGTGCTCCATCCTCCAGTACAATCCCGCCGACGGGACGACCATAGAGCAACGACCGGACCGCGTCATGAGCGACGACGAGAAGACGATCGTGGTTGACTATAAGTTTGCCAAGCCACGCCCGGAGCATGCCACGCAGGTGAAGAGCTACATAGAACTGCTTCGGAAGATAGGACATAAGAATGTCTCCGGGTTCTTGTGGTACGTGCTCCGCAACGAGGTGGTCGCAGTAGAGGTATAAAGAAAACTCGGAGATCAGAAACACCAAGCATCTCCGGCTGGAAACAAAAATTTTTCAAGCCCCCTGTAAAGGAAATAACCATACAGGGGGCTTGAAGTGTCTTTGATTGCAAAACGCAACGGTTCTGTTTGCGCCTTATACCTTATATATATGCTATCATGATATATAGGCTATCATGAAATGGCGAGATTAGTTGATCTCAAAATCCTTGATCTTCGCAGACGGCTTGATGTATTCGAGCTTGAAGTCGATATTGGGCTCTATGTCCGAAGTAAGGGAGTTGACATAATCCAGTCCGGCCTTGGTGATATCCTCGTCGGGAATGCTGATATAGACCTTACCGATGTTGCAGGCTACACCGTAGTCGGCATTATACTCGAAGGTCACTCCCTTGGCTTTGCGGAGCGTTTCGGCCAAGGGCTCACCCACAGCGATGGTCGTGCCACCAACCTGCGTACTCTTCACATTCTTCTCTACTGTCTTCTCCTCTTGAGCATTCTCCTGCACCTCAGCCGTTTGTGGCGTATCGATGGCAGCGGTGTCTTCCTTGATGGTGTCGGCCACCTCAAGCGTGTCAGCATTCTGCTGCGGCTGCTCTGTCTTGTTGCCGCAAGCGCTCAGTCCGATGATGCCTGAGAGCATCATGACGGGAATCATTTTTTTCATAAATGGTTAGTTTGCAACACTTTGTTTTAAAAATTGTATAGTTTTCCTGTACCCTATAGGGCCTCGGAGCGGCGTCTCTGCATCCACTCTGCGACCATCGTGTTGCGCTTCATGGTCTATGAAAAGGAAGAAAGACCCAACAAAGGTACGAATAAAACTTGAAAAACTGCACAGGGGATGAAAAAAACTTGATAAACGGCTATGGATAAGACATGAGACTCTGAGCGTATCGGAAACACAAAAGAAGGTAAGCCTGCGACTAAAGGTAGAAATCGGACACCAGCGACTGATACCAAGACGTGGGATTGCCATTCTCCATCATGGTACGAATCTCCTGAGGGAAAGAACGGGCAGAACGGAGCCCCAGGGCCAAAAGGCAACGCTTCGGTTGCTTGCGCTCCGTGGTCCGTATCGCTACCTTGCGCTGAAGGAAGAGTCCAGCGAGGGCTGCTTCCGTCTCCACTTCACCACAACGGTCGGCAGGAATGATGAGACTCATCACCCCACCCTCGGCCAGCAAGCGGCGGCCTCCACGACAGAGGTCGCGAAAGGAGAGACTGTCGGTCTGCCGTGCCATAGCTCTTGCGCAACCCTTGGCAGCAAGGGCATGGGTGAAGAAGGGCGGGTTGACAACAATGGCATCGAAGGGCAGGGCCTCGTACTGCTGCAAGGCAACATGCTCCACCGCAATGCGATCGGAGAAAGGACTTGCTGCTACGTTTTCCTTGGCCTGCTGGGCCGCCGACGCATCGAGTTCGATGGCCGAGACCTGGGCATCAGGAAAGCGCTGCGCCATCATCAGGGCTATGACACCCGTGCCAGTCCCGATGTCGAGGATGCGCTGACCACCCTCGGCCCACGCTCCGAGAAGCACACCATCCGTACCTACCTTCATGGCACAACGGTCTTGACGTATGGAGAACTGCTTGAAAGAGAACACGATGAGATTTACTTCAGGTTCAACTTCCGAAGCAGTTTTAGATTGGTAGCCTGGATGTTGCGGCCCTGGCGAGTGATCTGCGTGCGGATGCGGTCCATGTTATAGAAGAGCTCTGAGGCAGCAGTCTGCATCATATTGGGTTGACGCGCAGCCTCGTCGGCATGGGGATTGACCACGACGCAGATGCTCTTGGGTTTGACCTCAATCTCTACGTCGGCATCGCTCATGAGCGGGTCGCCGTCATAGTGGATGAGGCCCGGCTTGCTGCGGTGGATATGGACGTGGCGGGCCTTGAAGGTGCGGATATTGACGTTCTTGTCAATGGTCTTGTTGAGCATCTCGAGCGTCACCTGCGGCGCTTCGATGAGACTGAAGGGCTGCATGATGATGACATCGAGCAGACCGTCGCTCATGGAAGCGTGGGGAGCGATGTAGGCGTTGTTGCCATACTGCGAGGCATTGGCCGCGCTGATGAGAAACGCCTTGTAGGTCTTCGACCCCATCTCGTCCTCTATCTCATAGGTCTCGGGCTTGTAGGACAGTCCCTCACGCAGCATCTGCTCGACATAGGTCATGAGGCCGCGCTTGCCTGCCTCGGCAAACTTCATCGAGATGAAGGCGTCGAAGCCCATTCCGCAAGTGCAGAAGAAGGGATGGCCGTTGATGACGCCGGAATCGAGCGTCTCCACGGTGTCGAGGTTGATGATATCGAGGCAACGCTTCAAGTCCATGGGCAACATGAGATGGCGCGCCAGGCCATTGCCAGAACCACAGGGAAGGATGGCCATAGCGGTCTCTGTGCCAAGGAGGCCGCGTCCTACCTCGTTGACCGTCCCATCGCCTCCGATGGCACAGACAATATCCGCACCACGGGCTGCAGCCTCCTGGGCCAGCAGCGTGGCGTGTCCAGCATACTGTGTCGAGACAAACTCGTAGCTGAATCGGGCGTGGTCGAGATGCACTTCGACAAGCTCAGGTATGCCTGCTTTGCTGATCGTGCCCGATATGGGGTTTGTGATGAAGACGATATGTTTCATAAAGGAACCGTACTGTTACATTTCTTGACGGCACAAAATTACGAAAATAACATGAATTATGCTCGTTCGAAGCGCTAAAAATTGAAATAAAGGAAAGATTTCTTGCGAAATAGGGCGTGCTATGGTAGTTTTTTCGTATCTTTGCAGCCTAATAATAAAGAAGTAGCTTCGGCTACGCCAAAAAGTAATGGGACAATTACAAGAAAAGTACAAAAGCTACCGAACGCCTCAGAAGTTTATGAAGGCTGGAGTGTACCCTTATTTCCGCGAAATCACAAGTATGCAGGGTACCGAAGTAACCGATATCGACGGACATAAGATTCTTATGTTTGGCTCCAACGCCTACACAGGCCTTCCCAGCGATCCACGCATCATCGCCGCTTCCCACGCTGCGCTCGACAAATATGGCACGGGCTGTGCAGGCAGCCGATTTCTCAACGGCACACTCGACTTGCACATCAAGCTCGAAAAAGAGATAGCCAAATATATCGGCAAGGAAGACGTGCTGGGCTACTCGACGGGCTTCTCCGTCAACGAGGGCGTGCTCTCCGTCGTCGTGGGCCGTGGCGACTATATCATCTGTGACGACCGCGACCATGCGAGTATTGTCGATGGACGCCGTCTGAGCTTTGCCACGCAGCTCCACTACAAGCACAACGACATGGAAGACCTGGAGCGCGTGCTGGCTAAGTTGCCGCACGAGGCCATCAAGTTGATCGTCGTTGATGGTGTATTCTCTATGGAGGGCGACCTGGCCAAGCTGCCGCAGATCGTTGAACTGAAGCACAAGTATAATTGCTCCGTCATGGTAGATGAGGCACACGGCATCGGCGTCTTCGGAAGAGAGGGACGCGGCGTTTGCGACCATTTCGGACTGACTGATGAGGTCGATCTGATCATGGGCACTTTCTCCAAGAGTTTGGCTTCTATCGGCGGCTTCATTGCCTCCGACTTCGACACCATCAACTGGCTTCGCCACACCTCACGCACCTATATCTTCAGTGCTTCCAACTCGCCTGCAGCCACGGCAGCAGCATTGGAGGCTCTCCATATCTTGCAGAAGGAGCCGGAGCGCATCGAGCACCTGTGGGACGTGACCAACTACGCACTGAAGCGCTTCCGCGAGGAGGGCTTCGAGATCGGTGACACAGAGAGCCCGATCATCCCGCTCTACGTCCACGATGTGGATAAGACATTCCTCGTCACGAAGCTCGCCTATGATGCGGGCGTATTCATCAACCCGGTTATTCCGCCTGCTTGTGCCCCGCAGGACACACTGGTGCGCTTCGCCCTCATGGCCACGCACACCAAGGACCAGGTGGACCAGGCCATCGAGATCCTCAAGAAGATCTTCATGGATATGGACTTGCTGAAGAAGTAAGCTACAAAAAGCAGCAGACAAAGACTGTAAAAGCATAGACGGTCCCGCCATGGGACTACGCAAGAGGTCGGAGACTATCCTTCGGGGTGCGGATCCGACCTCTTGCTTTTTCCTCCCTCTGTAAGCAAAAATGGCCCGTTGACCTGACAACAACGAAAACACTGCATTGCTATTCCTTTAATAAAGGAAGGAGCTACATAAGACTGGCGTGGAGAGAGAACAATGGAAAGAAAACAAAGGGAAGAAGGTAAGAGAGGAAAGAAAAGGGAGGAAAAGACGAAAAGGAAAAGATGGAAACAGAAGAAGAAGGAGAAGAAAAAACAAAAGCGATGGCCTTCACAGGCGACCGCTTCCACTTCAATAGGTATTAGTCCTTCTTTAAGGTAAAAAGATTGTTTTCAGGATAACGATGGCAAAGTTAATGTTTTCTGCTGACTAATGCAAACATTTGAGGTCTTTTTTTGCAACTTTTTCACCGTGTCCCCACACAAATCTCTTTCACCTCATGGATAGGATGAAAAAGCGGCAGACTTGTGAAGTCTGCCGCTACCAATCTGTTATATAGGGAAGGATTAGAACTCGATGGTAATGCGACCATTGATTTGGCGCCCCGTGAGGTAGTTGGGCACGGCATACTGTTGGCCCGTGACGTCCGTGATCCAATAGTAGCTGTTGACATTGTTGATGCCAAAGAGGTTGAGGCAGTCCAGTCCCAGCCACACATTGCGGAGGATGGACTTCTTGTCGCCCTCGTGGTTGTCGAAGAGGCGGTAGCTCATACCAATATCGGCACGCTTATAGGCTGGCGCACGGAAGGTATTGGACTCCAGTTCTTTGTGGGGGGCAGAGAAAGGCAGACCATCGGCAAAAGCAAGGCGGAGGCTCATCCGCCACTTGGTCGTACCAGGGAAGTAGTCGGTAAAGAAGAGGTTGACGGCATAACGCTGGTCCGTGGGCAGGGGGATGGACTTGCCGCCAATCTTCATCCGCGTACTCATCACACTGAACGTCAACCACGAAGTGGTCTCGGGCACAAACTCGCCGAAGAGTTTCAGGTCTATACCCGCAGCATGGCCCGAGGCTTCCTGGTCGCCGAAGTAAGTCACCTTGACATTGTCCACGACATAAGGGGTAAGGCGCGAGAGCATCTTATAGTAGATCTCCGCCGAGAACTTAAACGGTCGGTCGAGCATGCGGAAACTATAGTCCATCGCTCCCACGAGGTGGATGGAGCGTTGAGAACGTATCTTCTGGTTGAGTTTGGCATAGGTCACACCGTTGAGCGTTGTCGTGTCGCGCAACTCCTTGAAGAAAGGAGCCTGGTAGTAGAGTCCCGTTGCTACACGGAAGGCCAGGTTGCGATTCCATCCCGGAACGATGTTGAGCGAGACGCGGGGTGAGATCAGCGTCTCGCCATTGAAATTCCAATGGGCAAAGCGCACACCGTAGTTGAGTGTATAGAGCATCGGCACGCTATCATTGCCCGTGCGGAAATTCCAGTTGTCCTGCAGGTAGCCCTCGAAGCGATTGGCACGGAGTTCGTTGCGCGCACGCAGCGAATAGATCATATACAGATCCTTGCCCGTATGGGGCACGTTGTAGCCTGCCGAGTCGCGATACTCATACTCAGCAGAGTTTTCCGTGACGCGCTCCATCCTCCAGAGCAGCGCACCCTCCACATGGTGGTGGTCCGTCGTGCGGCGCGTCATGAGTTTGACGTTGCCCACCGTCGCCTTGAGATAATCGCGCGAATGCTGCATATAAGTACCCACACCAAGGTTTTCGGAAGTCTCCGTCTGCGTCAGCCAGTACTGTCCCTGGATGTCGTAGCGTTCTTGCTCCTTCGTGGTGAAGATCGACCCGATGAGAGAGACGGAAGTCTTGTTGTCCTTCAGTTTGTGTGTCAAGGCCAGCGATCCGAAGAAGGTGCGGAAGAGGTCCTTCTCCTGTCCGTCGAAATAGACCTGGAAGTTCTTCACGTTCTCCATGGTACCGAAGTTGGTATTGCGGTCCTCAGGACGGAAGTTGTAATGGTTCTCCGAAATATTGCCGATGAGGTCGAGTTGCCACCGCTTCGTCGGCTGCCAGGACAGATAGGTCTGATAGTCGAGGAAGTTGGGTTTATACTCACCGTTGGTCTCCAGCGATCCCAGCACGTAGCGGTTGGTCTTATAGCGGAGGCCGTTGGTCCACGTGAACTTCTTCGCCGCAAGTCCAACGTAGGCACTGGCGCCAAGGAGCGAAGCTGACACCTTGGCCTCCGTGCGCGTAGGTCGCTTGTAGGTGATGTCAAGCGCAGAAGACATCTTGTCGCCATATTTGGCCTCGAAGCCACCCGAGGAGAATCCCACAGAGGCCACCATATCGGGATTGATGACGGAGAGGCCCTCCTGCTGTCCACTGCGCACCAGGAAGGGACGATAGACCTCCACGTCGTTGATATAGACGGAGTTTTCGTCGAACGAACCACCGCGCACGTTATACTGGGAGGTCAACTCCGAATGGGTGGAGACACCGGCCTGCGTCTGTACCATCTCCTCGACGGCGTTGCCCGAGACCGAAGGAGCCTGCTGCGTAGTCTGAAGGTCCAACTGCTCGGTTGTGCCCTGGCGTTTCTTCTTGCCCTCCACCGTCACCTCGCCCAGCGTATTGTCATCGGCCAACTGGACCATGAGGGTCTGGCGCCCACGCGGACGGCGCAGGACGCGCGTCTTGGTGCGATAACCAACCATCGAGAAACGGACGGCCACACTGTCGGCACTGTGGAGCTCCAGGCTAAACTCGCCCTTGAGATTGGTCATGGCGAGCTTGCCCTGCGAGACAACCATCACCGAGGCCAACTCGATCGGATTGCCATTGGTGTCCGACACCTTGCCCTGGAGTGTGAACGACTGGGCCCGGACTCCGAGGGCACAGCACATCAGCAGGACTGTCCACAGGACGGAAATAGTCCATCGGTGTGAGAAAGCCGCCTGCTTATTATCTCGTATGGTTTTCTTCTGATACATCATAAATATATAACGTCCCAATGGGTGGTTTATTGTTTTCCCCCTCCTTATTCTATTGCACGAGAGACTGTCTTTTGTAGTGGAATATAAAAATCAGACGGGGATACAGAATCCAAGAGTCTTATAGAGACCAAGAGTCATATAGAAATAAATAGCCTTATAGAAAAAGAGCGGCCACTCGTGCACGTTCATGCACTGGTGGCCGCTCCTTCATCTCTTGTCACTATCAAGTGGGCTTGAAAAAGTCATTTCTCTTACTTGTCGTTCTCCTCTTTCATGTCGATAAACTGGCGGTTTCCATCGTAGAACTCATACTGCAGGAAACCCAACTTCTGAGAGGGAACGACGCGGACGCCGATTCCATACTTCAACTGCCACCTCAACTTCAGGCTCATCAAGCCCTGGTTGATATAGGCAGCCACATAGGGATGGACGTGCAGGTAGAACCTCTTCACGCCGACTTTGTTAACCAATCGGTCAATCTTTCGCTCCAACTGATCCGTGAAAAGAATACTGGAACGGATCTTTCCAGTCCCGAAACAGGTCGGGCAGGTTTCGTCAACGTCGATATCCATGGCCGGGCGCACACGCTGGCGCGTGATCTGCATCAGTCCAAACTTGCTCAGCGGCAAGATATTGTGGCGTGCACGGTCATTCTGCATGTTCTTGCACATGCGCTCGTAGAGCATCTGCCGGTCTTCGGCCAGGTGCATGTCAATAAAATCGACCACGATGATTCCTCCCATATCTCGCAGTCGCAATTGGCGCGCCAGCTCGTCGGCTGCACCGAGGTTGGTGTCGAGGGCGTTCTGCTCCTGACCCTTCTCCTTGGTACGGTTGCCACTGTTGACATCGACGACATGCATGGCCTCAGTGTGCTCTATAATAAGGTAGCAACCGTGGCCATAGTTGATGGTCTTGCCAAAGCTGGACTTGATTTGCTTGGTGACGTTGAAGTTGTCGAAGATGGGGACCTTGCCCGTGTAGCGCTTGACAATGCCCTCCTTTTCCGGCGCAATGAGCGATACGTAGTGCTTCACCGCCGTGCAGATTTCGTCATCGTTGACGTAGATGTTCTCGTAGGACGGATTGAACAAGTCGCGCAGCATGGCCACTGCCCTACCCGTCTCCTCGAATGCGAGCTGAGGACGCTCCTGCGTCTTCTGCGCCTTGGTGATGGTCTGTTCCCATCGACGCAAAAGCACCTTCATCTCCGCATCAAGCTCTGCGACGCGCTTGCCTTGCGCCACGGTGCGTACGATCACGCCAAAATTCTTCGGCTTGATGCTTTGGATGAGCTGCTTCAGACGTGCACGCTCCTCCGAACTCTTGATTTTAGACGACACATTGACCTTTTCTCCAAAGGGCATGAGGACAAGGAAGCGTCCTGCGAAGGACAACTCCGTCGTCAGACGGGGGCCTTTCGTAGAGATGGGCTCCTTGACCACCTGCACGATAACCTCCTGACCCACAGAGAGCGTCTGCTGGATGCTGCCGTCCTTCTTGAGACCGGGAAGGCGCGAGGCCTTGGTGATGGGGAAAAGTCGCTTGCGGTCTCCCTGAACCTGCTTCAGGTACTTCGCGTAGGAGTTGAATTGACTTCCAAGGTCAAGATAGTGAAGAAAAGCGTCGCGCTCATAGCCTACATCGACGAAGCAGGCATTGAGGCCGGGCATCAGTTTCTTTACCTTTGCCACATAAATGTTGCCCACAGAGAAACTTGCCTCGCGGGGCTCGCGCTGGTACTCCACCAACCGCTTGTCCTCAAGCAAGGCTATCGAGATTTCCTTGGGCTGAGCATCGATAATTACTTCGCTGGTCATTTTTTCTTTACTTATCCTGATGAAGTTGGTTAATGGCTGAGCCTGTCCGTCCTGGCAGCGGTTGCATCCCTATCATATAATACCTATAATAAGAAGCTTCGCTCCGCGACGATTTGCAGGCCTCGCCTGACTCAAAAAAAAAGTGGGCGGGGCTTGCCGACATTATTCCAAGGGATTAGAACGTCGCGCCGACAAGCACCGCCCATACTCGAAGACTGTGTGAGACTTCGGCTTTCAGCCTATAAGATGGGCTTACTTGCTCTTATGTCTGTTCTTTCTCAGTCTCTTCTTACGCTTGTGCGTAGCCATCTTGTGTCCCTTTTTCTTTCTTCCGTTTGGCATTGCTTAATGATTTTAAATTGTTTTACTTATCTTAATTATTGAAATTGACTATTCCACTTCTCCTAAGTCTCTCATGCGGTCGATGAAAGACTTGGCCGGCTTGAATGCCGGGAACTTGTGAGCGGGGATGGTAATCGTGATGTTCTTGGAAATATTGCGGGCGGTCTTCTCGGCACGCTGCTTGACAACGAAGCTGCCAAAACCACGGAGATAGACGTTCTCCTTACGCTCCATCATGCTTTCCTTGATGCACGACATGAACTCCTCCACAACGGCGGCCACGTCCTTTTTGCCCACACCAGTTCTTTCAACAATTTCGTTGATGATATCTGCCTTTGTCATTCCTGTTGTTGTTGATAA
>OJJV01001046.1_pt1 | contig 13148 bp, 19 predicted proteins | sample 1596391 | NCBI WGS metagenome assembly OJJV01 (sample SAMEA4350164, study PRJEB24818) | metagenome | biome: human; feature: gut; material: faeces | place: Denmark | collected 2013-09
GTCATGACCACACCCATAAGATCGCACTAACGGTCATAAATGTCACAATTGCGATCCAAATTTTAAACGACAATCTGTCTAAATCGCAGTCTTCCAATTCAATTCGAGACCACACCAAAAATAAAATTATCCCCATCGCTATAGTGGCTGCTCTTATTGACATTTTCAACTCAGTGACATCCATTATCAATCACCTCCGATCCTGTCAATGATCAGCACCGCAACCACAAACGCGACGGCGAGCAGCGCGGGGATCATTGGTCGTCGCTCCAATCCAACGCCTGACCGCAATGCCTGCAATACAAGTCCCCATCAAACGGATGTACTATTTCGCAACATTTTGCACAGCGGTATATCATTACCGTCGTTGGATAATCATTTATAAATTCAGCAGTGGCCGTTTCTTCGTTGGGCTCCATGGGCATTGCTCTGTCAATAAGCTCCTGTAGCACGGACTTATTTGTGTTAAGTGTTTCTTTGTCTAAAGGGTAATAATCGCCGCAATCATACTCTTCCCAATCGAAGTCTTCAATGTACTCCATTGCGTGATCGCAGAGAAAATCCAACGCTTCTTGATATTTATTCATTTTTTTCTCCTTCTCGTCCCCTTTTTAGGGCTCCGGATGTTGTAAATCATCGTTTTGTTTTAACGGACACCACCTGGGCGCTGTTCTGATATCAATAGGACTTTCTGCTGAATTAATTCCAAAAGCTATGAAGGCTTTCATATGGTTTGATCGCCGATCTGGTTCAGATACTTCTGGATGCTTACAAAAATAACGTTTTCTTCCCCATGACCAGCGATTACCATTGCTGCGGTATATAACAACACACCACTTACATTCACTGCATTTCATCTCTTTGCTCCTTTTGCTCTCTTGCCTTGAGCTCATCCAGAGCAGCTTTAACCGTTAGCTCCATCTTGTATCCTGTGTCCATGTCATTGATGCGTACCGGTCGCATGTTGGTGCCCATCCAGTTGAGCGCCTTGTAGGCGTCGTCTAATGTCTTGCTCATGATATCTCCTCCACTTTGATATAAATCCCTGGTATCGTTGCCCAGAATTTCTCGCAGATCTCACTGGCCACCTGGGCATCATCTCGCCAATATCCGCAAGTAGTCATGCAGTCCTTGAGCAGCTTTTGCAGATTGTCAGTGTCTGGCCGGGTGTCCTTGTACGTGCCGTCTTGGTGTTTACCTGCTGGGAAGCACCACTTAACCACAAGCCTCAGAGCTCCTCTGAGCGGTGTATCAGGTCTGTGGTAGGCAAGTGCCCCAGTCAGCTTGTTACGCGCCGCTTTGAGCTCTGCTGGGTCGTAGAATCGCGGCTTACCGTTGACCACAGTAACCTTGTGTTCCTGGGCAGTTACTGTCGGCGGAATTATCGGTAGAAAAAACTCAAGCATTGCCACTCCGTATCGCGCACTCCGTGCAGGCTGCTTTAAGCTCGGGATCTTTTGACATGGCCTCTACATGCCCAGGTGTGATCCAACATTCGCACCCACAAATTGGGCAGGTCGTCTTTTTCCATCCTTCCCTTCCGTTTGGGATGTTTTTAAGCATCGGCAAGCAAAGGATGCCACCCTGACCAGGGCGATGCGGTGTAATGTTCACTTTCATTTTTTTCAAGTTCTCCTTCCAGGGTCAAATTTTTTTGTCAGTGAGTTAGGGGACAGGGTTACAAGGGGGCGGACGTCACACGCCCCTTGTTCCTGTACCCCTTACTGACCCGTCAGGGACAGGGACACTAATATATTACGTAGTAATATATTTTGTCCCGATTTTTGTCCCTAGGGACAGACAGACAAAAACATATATTTGTCCGTCCCTGCAATTTTCTAGGGACAGGGACAAAAACGTAATTTGTCCCTTTTGTCCCCCGATGAGACAGGGACAATTTCTAATTTTGTCCCTTGTCCCTCAGCTTCACAATGCCATTTTCAATCACAAAACTATCATGTTCTTTTAGCTTTCTGCGGACTGTTTTTTCTGATGTTCCCATGTATTCCGCAAGGGCTTCGACGGTCACATCACCATCGATCGTACATGCGCTATAAGCTGTTTCAATGGCTGCCTTTCGTTCTGCTTTTTTCTCACCTGGTGGCTTCCGCTTCTCCTGGGCTTTCTTCCAGGCCGGCACTTCTCCGTCCGGTTCTACATCCGCCAAAACCCCAACATTGTCCACATGATGCACGGGATAATCAAACCAGAGGTTGACTGGCGCAAACTTAGGAAACTCTCGTAATGTGCCCTCGATCCGCCACGCTGTGCGCCCCTGCATTGCCGTTCTAGCGGCGTTAATCTCATCACAGATACATTGATACTCCCGATCGTCAAACGTCTCCCTGCAGGTCTGCGTCATCCGCGAAGCGCTGCACTGATCGTCCTGGGATAGCTTGTACAGCTGCCCAGCACGCTGCAGGTAGTCTTTGCATATTCGGCAAACCATCTGATCGTCCTGTTGCTTTTGCAGGCTCTCCGGCAGATCAAGCTCAATGAGATCCAGCAGCGCATCAGGATCTCGGGCAAAGACTCCAGATCCAGACGCACGGTCCATACTGCGTTTGCTGCCCTGGCTGCCCTTGCTGTGATGATGGCAGTAGATTACCGCAACTCCCAGCTCTGTGCAGACCTTGTCAAATTGATTACAAAAGTTAGCCATCTGATCAGCTGAGTTTTCGTCACCGGTAATGACCTTATAGATTGGATCAATCACAATGGCGATATAGTCCTTTTTAGCTGCCCTTCGGATCAACTTAGGAGCCAGCTTGTCCATCGGCACTGAGCGGCCTCGCAGGTTCCAGATATCAATGTTCTGGAGGTGCTCCGGCTTTATCCCTAGCGCCTGATAAACGTCTTTAAAACGGTGAAGACAGCTGGCACGATCGAGCTCCAGGTTGACGTATAAGACCCGCCCACGAGTGCATGGCCATCCAAACCAGGATGAGCCCTCAGCGATCGCAATACACAGCTCAATCAAAGAAAAGCTTTTTCCCGCTTTAGACGGACCAGCAAGCAACATCTTGTGTCCCTGGCGCAGTACGCCGTCGATCAGCGGCGCAGCCAATGCTGGCAAGTTATCCCAGACTGATTCCAGCGACTCAGGATCTGGAAGATCGTCGTTGACCGCTTCGATCCACTCACGCCATTCGTCCCAGTTGGCCTTGCCAATATTGGTTTCCATCAGGAATTGTTTTCTGCCTGCACGGATCACGCCCGGCATGCGGGACAGCCGGGATGGATTTTTATTCTGCTGATCGATTTCCAGGCCGTTCTTTTTACATACGGTATAGAGATAGTCGACTCGTTTGCGGTACTCGTCATAGTTGACAGCGTCCACCCTGACGATGGCATGAACGCTCTTTTTGCCTGAAAACACCAGACACGCAACTGGCAGCTCTAGCTCGTGGATAATTGCGTTTTGTTTTTCCAGATCCGTGCTGTCGGACTCGACAAGCGCAAACCGGTAATCTATAACATTATCGTTTTTGACACCTTTGCCATCCAGCGGATTAAACCGGATCCAAGCTCCTACCTCTGGATTGTAATCCCCCAGCACAGCGCCGATATCGCCTTTACATTTGATCAGCGCATCAATGAGCTGTCCTGCAGTACGATCCCAGCAGCCTTTAGTTGGTAAATACTTTCCGTCTCTTTCAAAACTACGGGTCACATATCCCACATTTTCATCGGATTCGAACAAAGTTTCAAGATATGTTATCAGATCCTTGACCGGATCCCAGTTGACAGGCTCTTTAATCTCTCGCCCCTCAACCCATCCTTTGTCCACAATGACAACATCGTCCTGTTGGATCACGCTGTCCCAATCTAAACTATAGCCAGGATCAGAGGATAAAGCTGGAGACCAACCGCGATCCTTTGCCATCTGCACAATCGTCCCGCCAGTTACAGGCGTGCCAGTGCCCTCAAATGTCGCCCATTTTTTAAAGCATTCGCCGGCATGATACCGGTCACCGTCGCGGGCAGACCAGGCATCCCAATCTGCTGCAGTGTGGCCCTCGTGTTTGAGCGCCATGCCGACATTGACCCACTCCTGATAGCTACAATCCGACGGGTCAATATACTCTAAGATTTCTTTTATATCAATCATGGCTCACTCTCCTTTTGGGGTGTATGTTTGCGGATCAACGCCTTGCGGGATATGCCATCCACAAGCAGCGATCCGGTTAATCATGTTGCTGGCCGCTTCAAACTGCCAGGTTCCGACATTCTTAAAACCTCGGCCTTCTAAAAATCGAATCTGTTTCGGCGTTGTCAATCCTTCCGCTTGCCGCTTATGCAACCGATCAAGCAGCATTGTTGCTTTGCCGGCACTGTCGATCTCATCCGGCATAATGCCTAATTTTTCAAGTGCTGCTTTCTGTTTATCGCTTGCCGGCGCACACTCCCAACCAAATGCCGGGACATAGCTTGATAAGTCCTCGGCTTGGATACTCATTTCAAACTGCAGCGGATCCACAAGTTTTCTCTTTCTTGCTCTCATCTGTTTCAGCTGCTCTGCTAGTGCTTGTTCACGCTCTGCGACAACGTCTGACGATGCTTGTTCTTCTGCTTCTTCTAAATCGATCGGACAGCCTGCTGATTTTTCAAGATTCTCGGTCATTTTTTTAGCAACTTCTTCGTTCTCACAGATCAGTGACGCCGGGTGACATAATTCATGACGCTCCGTATGCCAAAGAAAGTCCAGCAATAACAAGTCAGCCTTTTCCGGTGCGAGGCGCGTGCCTCTGCCCACCATCTGACTGTATAGACTTCTCACCTTGGTTGGACGGAGCACAATAATGCAGTCCACCGTAGGGCAATCCCATCCCTCTGTCAGTAACATACTGTTGCATAATACGTTATATCGACCGGCATCATAGTCAGCCAAAACTTGCGCGCGATCGGAACTCTCACCATTCACCTCCGCGGCCCTGAAACCTTTTTGATTGAGGATCTCGCAGAATTTTTGACTGGTCTTGACCAGTGGAAGAAAAGCAACTGTCTTACGATCTTTGCAGTATTTGATCATCTCATCGGCAATCTGGTAAAGGTATGGATCCAATGCTGTGCCCAAGTCACTTGCCTTAAAATCACCCGATTGCATCCCAACTCCTGTCAGATCCAACTGTAGTGGTATAGTCATTGCCTTGATCGGCACCAGGTAGCCGCTCTTGATTGCCTGCGGCAGCGTGTACTCATAGGCTAGTGACTCGAAATATTGACCTAGATTGCGCATGTCGCCGCGATCCGGCGTCGCTGTAACTCCAAGCACCTCAGCGTCTGGAAAGTGCTCTAATACTCTCTGGTAGCTGTCTGAGAGGCAGTGGTGCGCCTCGTCGATAATGATGGTATCAAAATAGTCTTGTTTAAATTTCGCTAGGCGCTGCGGTCGGGTTAAGCTCTGCACTGAGCCAACGACAATCCGGTACCAGCTGCCCAGGCAGGATTCCTCCGCCTTTTCCACAGCGCTGCCCAACCCTGTCGCTTTCATAATCTTGTCTGAGGCTTGTTCCAGCAATTCTCCGCGGTGCGCCATGATCAGGACACGTTTGCCCTGTCGGACACATTCCTCCGTGACTTTGGCAAAGACGATCGTTTTACCACAGCCTGTAGGTAAGACCAGGAGCGTCTTTTTCTTCCCCTGGTCCCACTGTTCAAATATGGCTGTTTTGGCTTCTGATTGATACGGTCTTAATTCCATGACCGATCACCTTTTAAAATGCGCCTGGCGTATACTGATTCCCGTTTGGTGTTTGACCAGGTTCTGGAGCCGGATAAAACTGCTTGATTTCGTTGTATGTATTTCCTTCATATAGCCGATGCCCAAGTTTGCAACGGCCATGCGCCCCAGGGACTGCTGACCAGTTCATCCGCATTGGTTGCCCTTTTTTCTTTTGACCGATTGAAGTAAAGAATTCAGAAAGACGGTACTGTACACGGGAGTGCAGTAATAATTGATGTTTTACATAAGTAATACCTTCCGGCGCAAGTATGCGAATATTCAAAATCGCTTTAGGGCATGCCGGCATTTTCTCGCTTCCTGAAAAATGCTGGCGTTCAAAGGATTCCACAACAAATTCATAATCACCGTCGGGAAGTAAAATGAACTCCCGAGCATCTTCTGTGATTGTGTCATTCCAATCATAAGCTTTTTCTACCTCTTGGTTCTGTTGCGGCTGTCCGTACTGTGTCTGCTGTGCGTAAGGATTATACTGTGTCATCTTTTATTTCCTCCTCAAAATGGTACATCTAAGTGTAAGATCGCATTGACTACCTGATCCCAGGCCGCGACCAACACTGCCTGGATAAACCCAGAATCATAATTGCTTATCGGTGTATCCAAAGGGTAATATCCTTTTTCTGCCACAACACGCTGGATCTGCATCGGCATGATATTGTCCTTTTTCATTAAGTCAACTAATGCTTGCGGTATTCCGCTATAATCAACATCAAACTGCGGATAAGGCTGCACTAGCTGGCCTTCTTGGATTCCTTCTCCCGCGGTGATATCCATCTGCAGTAGCTGTGTTGGCTGAGTGACTGGCTGTGTTGCCTGGACTGGCTGTTGTACCGGTTGGATCGGTGCCTGTACTGGTTGCTGGATCGGCGGCTGCACTGCAGCTTGATCCGCAAATAAATGAGCGATAGCAGTGTAATCAAACGGCAGCTCATCCGGAAGACCATGGCGGTTTTTCGCGTCCCAACAGCTGTGATGGGTCGTGTACATGACCCGCTGGCCTGCGCCCTGGGCTTTGTTTTTACCCTTGATTGCGCCCTGTCCGTCGACATTGACGACGATCGTCTTGTAGTTGGCAAACAGCACCATATCCGCCCACTCTTTGACCATTGGCGCTGTCTTTTTCTGCAGCTTGAGCTCCCAACGATCATAGGATCCCAGCTCGTCAGGCTGCTCGAATTTACGCATCTGGGCATGAGCCGTTACAACAACGTTGATCCCTGATCTGACGACATCCTCTAAAAGATTAAGCAGCTTACCAAACTCTTCGGCTAAGTAAGTATAACCCTTGCCCCAGCCGGCGTCCTCAATGCCGCTCCAGTTTTTTTGAGCGCAGATCTGTTTGATACACATCTGCTCAGCCCAGTCTGCGGTATCAATCACCAGCGTCTTGCAAAGCCCTGGCGTTGATTTAACATACTGGACTTCCTGCATCAGCATCGACCAGCTGGACGGTGCTGGAAGCCGTTTAACATCCATATATTTTGTTGAGCCTTCCGTGTCGATAAACAGAGGGTCCGGAAACCGGGAGGCAAAGGTAGATTTACCAATGCCCTCGGGTCCGTAAATAACTGTTTTAATTGCGGTCTGAATCTTACCGTTGGAAATTTCAAACATCAGAACTCACCTGCTTTCCAGCGCGGCGCTTCTGGTACTGATGCCATTGGCTGCCCGACTACCGTGCCATCCTCAATAATGATTGAGCACTCATCCCCGGTGCTGACCCGTGTCGCAATGGCCTGCAGCCCCTGTGACTCCAACCAACTGCCGAACTCTTGCATCGTCTGCAGATCCATCTGCTCGAGCTTGTCCAAGAGGACAAAACCGCACTGTGGATTGAGCTTGCGGACGATGGCTGTGGCCACCTTGAGCTGATCGGATCCGGACATGTTGTCCCACTTGTACCCCTGATAGATTAGCTCGCCATCCTGCACTGACAACCCAGGCAGCGGCAGATCAGCTCCCTTAAGCAGATCCATCTTTGCCTGTCGGATATCGTTGATCTGCACAGTCAGGGCGTCGTATTGGTTTTTGTAGATCCTAGCGTCTTCTTCCGCTTTTTCTTTATCCAGGTTGGCCCTTACCTTCCGGTTAATCTCATCGATTTCCGTGATATTCCGCTCCAGTTCCTCCGTAGATTCGTCATGCAGATCTAATGCAGAGGTCTTTGCGATCTGCAGGTCTGCTTGGGCCTGCTGCAGCTCGGCTTGTTTAATCTGTAGCTGTTGCTGCAATCGAGCTACTTCCTCTGTTTTAGCGCTTACCAGATACTCATATTGAGATACTCGCTCGCGCTTCCGTTGGTTCTCACCATTTTTGGCCAGGATATCCTGCTGCTGACGGATCAGCTCGGACGCCGAAACTGGTTCCTTCGGCACACCCTCAAAACTCTCCATTTCCTTGGCAAATTTATCTTTCTGGTCTGCAGTACGTCCGATATACAGCCGCTCTTGATAGAGCTTTTGCTCGTCCATCTCCAACTTGGCAAGTTGGTCACCTACGCCGATAATCTGCAGCAGCGTCTGCGCTTTATCTTTGCCCGATGCACTCATAAACTTAGGCAAGTCCAATGCCAGCTGCTCCACAAACTGATTAAGCAGCTGCTGGCCACCTTTGCGTCCGCTTGGATCAATAACCTTGAGGTCACTGTTTTTACCTTTACGCTCCACGATCAGGCCGTTGGACAGCTCGACGTGTAGCTGCGGAGGCAGGACAGATCCGTCCCGTTGTGCCTGCGAAGGCTTGTAGCGATCACCGCCCAGCGCCCAGGCAATGCTGTCGAGGACTGATGTCTTACCTTGGCTGTTACGGCCACCGATGACGGTTAGGCCGTTGGCTGTTGGCTCAATCTTGACCGCTTTGACTCGCTTGACGTTTTCAATTTCGAGCTGATTTATTTTTACTGTTTCCATTGTTATCTCCCTTCCGCCAGCTGGATCATCAACTGGACGATTAAATCCGTGTCTTCGGCCTCTGACCACAGCGAGCGCTGCTGATCTACTGTAGTCAGACCGTTACTGTAATAATCTTGCATGACCTCAAACATGCGCCGAAGACCATCTGTAGCCGTTGAGTAGCTGCAGTATCGATTTCCACACCGGATACCGGCCGGGTTGTGATTATTGAGCCATGCCGATGAGCTTCCCCACCCGGTTTCAAGGACAAACACAGCTGCAGCATAGACCGGGCTGATGTTGTACTCCTCTGCCAGCTCCAGCAGCGCAACCGGCACCACGCCGGCCGCCTTACCTGTTGGCTGCCACTCGTGCCAGCTGACCACCATTTCAGCGGTATAAGCTGGCGGCGTGTCTGGCTGATAAAGATCGATCACAGTCACTGGCTGCGGAGCTGGTGTAGGCGTCTCTGCTTCGGCGGCCGGAAGGTTGAGCGTCAATCCGGCTGTCACCGCAGCCGTGAGGATGACCAGCACCGGGCGTTTAAGGCGACGCATTAGTACACCTCTCCGTCTAGCAGTTCCTGCGCCCGTGCCCTAATCTGCGCCGGTGTGTACTCACACATGAGTGCGTCCATTTGAGCGTAAAGGCTGATCGCGAACATTATGTCGGTTTCCCTAAGCTGTTCAGGAACTGTCGTCAGTGCTACCGCACCATAATCCTGAGCAGCTTTTTTCGTGACCATTTTTTCGCCAGTGCGACCTTTGTTTATGGCGGCATTAGCGCCCTCAATAAGCTCAGCTCCGGTCATGCATGGCATCAGTTTCACCATGTTTTCGCACAGCTTTCGAGAGATGCTTTCATAGTCTGTTGTTCTTTCTTTGACCGGGATTCGGCACAAGGCCACTGCCGCAAGAGCGCACATTTCTTCGTAATTCATTCAGTTACCCCCTTACGAAATACGAGCCAGCAGTTGGAATTTATATCCGATCTCGTTAATCTCATCAATGGTCAGAATTTTGCCCTCTTGCGGTCGACCGTTGAGCTTAAACACAAGGGCTTTTTGCCCAACTTGCTGTGTAAACATCTGACGATTAACAGCAACCTCAGTATCGAGTAATGTAGTCATGATCTCAGCGGTGGATTGATGACCTATAGCAGAATCAATAAATCCATCAGCGTCGGCAATGATTTTACGTGCCGCATCCGTATCGATGTCCTCAAGTGTGTAATTTCCAGCAGTTGTTAAAATCGATGTGTTGAGCAATGCTAATGGAATATTGTCTGGCTTGGCATGCTTTAAAGCTTCAAGCGCTTCGTCTATCGTTTCGATTTCTTCACCTTTAATGAAGATATTCATTTCTGCCGGATTATCTGCGATATCATAGCAACTGTCGACGTAAGCTGTGAATGTTACGTCAAGATCGTCGCAATCTCTAAATATAGCATAAGCGCCATCGCTATCTCCGTCATAGCAACGTTCAATGGAACTATCTTCAAATAGTTTATAGATAGCTTTTCGTTCGCGTTTTCGCAATTCCTCGAAGTCTGTTTCTTCTCCCATGATTTCTTTAACTCGGGTTAAGATTGATGTGAATTCTGCAATTTCTTTTCTTTTCATTTTTTCTCCCTTCCTTCACAAGTGTTCAAACTTGTGATAAAATAGAGATGATCCTATAGCGATAGAATCATCTTGAATCCCCGACGCCGCCAAGCTATCAGGGGATTCTTTTTTTATTACCTTGATTTTGACTTTTAGATCATCTGTCGACATGATTTCGGACAATGCTTTGATCAGTCGATCAATAGACACTTGATTGTTCATAGTTCACCAGCTTTCAGTACAGATTTGTGAGCATTTGCATTTAATGGTTACGCTTAGATATTTCCTCTAGCGTAATGTTTTTCATTCTTACAAACACGTCTTCCCAATCTCGGTCTAATTTCCTTAGGTAATGTATCCCGACAATGTTACTGATACATACCGATGTAATTAAAGACACAAGAAACGCAACTGTTGTAGTGGTCACTTTCTCACCTCGCTTTCTAGTTCTTTGTTCGTGAGCCACGTAAAACTGGAGTAAATGCAGCAGAATGGCATCTAACATTATCGTGATGGAAACACATATAAAATTCCTCGAGATGGCACTCGGTAAAATGCTAATTGGATGCCATAACGCTCCGTATGGCTGCCAGCCTAAAGGGCTACAAGCTATCAGGGGATTCTTTTTTATTGGTCAATTTGATTTTGACTTTGATTTTTTCCGTTGACAGGATTTCAGCTAATACACTGATCAGCCGATCAACGGATAATTGATTATTCTCCGTCATTTTCCGCCGTCTCTAGCGATGCTCGCATTTGCCCACATCACACTTTCTTCCAGTTTCGTCATGGCCAACGATTTCTCGCGGCTATCCGGACATGCCCTGTCAATTAAGTACGCAAGTTCTTTTGCTTTCTCACGAATCGCAGTGTACTGTTCTGGCTGTCCTGGTTTCGGGGCGTGATAAGTAAAAGCAGATTCAATTTTCTGATTCATCTTCTATTTCTCCTTTAAATAATTTCGATCAAAGAACAACCGTTCCGCTTCGGTGACATTTTCATCACCGAGCGGATGACGAGTTGGGTCTGGGTGATTCCTTGCAAAGATTCCCACGATCACGGCCGAGCATGTACGCCATAACTGCAAGCTCAAACACTTTTTGACCGTCTTCTGGAAGTTTGTTAACATTCTCTACAATAGGGCGCGCAAGTTCTTTTTCTTTTTCTGACAACATTTTCACACCTCCTTAGCTATCTTGCAATCATATATTACCACCGTTAAGGTGCTTTGTCCACATTTAATTTAAAAATAATTTGTGTTAATGTTTACTTGCAATCATTTGTCCTAGGTTGTATAATGTGGTAGAAAGGAGTTAGAAAAGTGAATTATAAAAACATTGATATTGGGGAAAGAATTAAAATAGCAAGAAAAGAATTAAACCTGACACAAGAAATATTTGCAGAAGGTTTAATGATGAAAAGAAATTCAATCACTCAACTAGAGAATAAAGTTAGAAATCCATCTGAAAGAACTTTGAAATTAATTGCTTCTAAATATAATGTAAATATTGAATTCTTATTAAATGGTGAGCTTCCGATTTTGAATCCATTATCGAAGCAAGAAGAACTCGCTGCATGGATGGGAACCATCATAAAGCCTGCGAATGATGGAGATGTCAGGCAAAGAATTATTCACATTTTGAGCCAATTGGAAGATGATGAGTGGGAAGCAATCGGAAAAATCGCTGAACGAATTGCGAAAGAATATAAAAAAGACTGAGCGCGCCCAGTCTTGAATGTTATATCATTGATCTAATAAACGCGATAATGCGTTTAAGTTTAGACTGATCTGTAATCAGCAATATAAGATCAGCGATCTCTTTAATAAGATCTTCATACATAAATAAGCACCCCCTATTGCAGATGTCCGGCCGGGGTTGCTCTGCGAAATTATTCTATCAAATTTCAGCAATTTTTGATAGAAGCCATATACGGCATTAAAACAAATAAAAAAATCCCGCCAGCGCCAACTGGCAGGATCGGCAGCGACGCCAATCGCTGCAGCGCAGTTAAAATGACCACGAATCATTCTTTTTCTGCGCTTTCATTTTACCAAAAATCAGGAAGAAATGAAAGGAAGATTACTATGCTCCGAGGTTTTCTTTATGCCCGAATATCCGTTGAAGAAAGGAATCAAAAGAAGTATTCCATTCCGGCTCAGATCGCACGAATGGAAGAGCATTGCAGAGTCAATCACATCAAAATCTGCGATACGTTCATCGACGATGGAATCAGCGCTGCAACGATTAAAAAGAGAAAAGAACTGTGCCGAATGCTTGATTCTTTAGATAACGCTGATATCGTGCTTTTTACGCAGCTCGATCGGTTTTCCAGGAACGTGTTGGACGCGAACCGGCTTCTTGAACAATTTGAGAAGCACAACGTATCCTTCCGTGCCGTGGATGAAGACGATATCGACACCAGCACCGCAGACGGTCGCTTTATATTTAACCTGAAAGTGAACCTGGCTGAACGCGAGCGGATCAAGACAAGCGAGCGAATAAAGGCTGTCAACGAGTTTAAACGAAAGAACAAACAAGTCACCTTCGGCGTTGGTCCGACCGGCTACGAAGTGAAGGACCACAAGTGGGTAACGAACGAAAAAGCGACCATGATTTATGATTTATTTGACACGTACATTAAAACCGGAAGCCGGCAGGCTGCCAGGGAAATGCTGGCGAGAAAATATGACTATGATTGCGAACCGTCCACCGTTTCCCACTTTTTGAGTCAGAAATGCTATACCGGAGAATACAAGGGGATCCCCGATTATTATCCGCAGATCATCACGATTGAAATGTGGAAAGAAGCAGAACGCCTAAGAAAAGAAATGTGCGTGCGAAATCGCGCGGTCGGTATCGTTTACATTTTTCGTGGTCTGCTGCGGTGCAAATACTGCGGACATATCATG
>OJJV01001047.1_pt1 | contig 13141 bp, 11 predicted proteins | sample 1596391 | NCBI WGS metagenome assembly OJJV01 (sample SAMEA4350164, study PRJEB24818) | metagenome | biome: human; feature: gut; material: faeces | place: Denmark | collected 2013-09
TATATTATCTATTGTTATTTCTTCTAATATTTGTAGTGGTAATTCACTTTTATTTAATATTTTTAAAAATGTTGATATTAATTTGTTATATGATTTTATTAAATTAACTTTATCATTTTCATCCATTTCATTAATTATATATTTGTTTATGTCATTTGTATATTTTTTAGAGTCAAAATCAATGTTAAAAAAATCAACGAATATTTTAATTTTATTACTTATATTTAATTCTTTATTATCATTATCATATATAGTAATGTCTTCTTGAATATCTCCATTAATTATTGAATATAAATTAGATACTATTCTATAAAAATAGCTTTTATTTTCTATTTCAATACTTATTATTTTTTCATTGCTTAATAATATCATATTTTCTAAATAATTTATTTTTATTTTCATAATACTACTAGCCTATCCTCATTATCAATTATTTTGGTGTTTTTTTCACCTATAATATATTCTATTTGTGCATATTGCTTTTCTGTTATTGTAAGTACTTGTATTAATCCCTTTCCTGGGGATTTTTTTCTTAATTTTTGCAATATCAGTTCTGACTGTTGAGAATTTAATACTATTTTAGAATAAACAGATTCTTGCATCATTATAAATCCTTCATTTAATAGAAATTTTCTAAATTTTAAATAATTTCTTCTATCTTTAGCATATATATTTGGTAAGTCAAAAAATACTATTGTTCTCATATATCTATCCCTCATATATACTAAATTCCTTATAGTTTTCTAGATTATCCATTGATTCTAATGTGTTTTTTACATACATTTTTATAATATCTTTTAGCACATAATTTTTTCCTTCATAACTATATCTATTATTAAAAATGTTAATTATGTCTAATTTATATTCAGTATTAAGTTCTCTATTTTGATTATAATAAACAAAATTATCTATTATAATTCTAAACGGTTCCATTAGATCGCAGGATAAGTTAAATTCATTAAATTCATTTTTATGATGTATTCCTAATTGCGTTAAATATCCATTTGATATAACTTCTTTATTTATAGTTGATAACAATATAGCATATCCATAGTTTAATGCTGCGTTTATTTCGTCTAACTCATTTCTTACAAAATCTTTACCAAAAAGTTCATTAAAATATACTTTAGCGGCATGTCCTTCTCTATTAGTTTTATCAGCTGACAGTACATCTTCTATATAACTTAATAATAATTCATATTTATCTGATTTTATTTTATTTAACATTAGAGCTTGATTTATTATTTTATTTTTTATTATATTTTGCCACATCTTATCTTTACTTTCTTTTAGCCAAGTAATTTGTTTTTGTATTTTTTTACTTGTATTATGTGAAGAATAGTATGATGATAATTCCCCAAATGGATTATGTTTTTCATCACAAAAAATTATATTTATTTTGCTATCTGATAATTCTTTTAACAAATATGATGAAATAGATACTGCTATAGAATCTACTATAATAGTATTTATTTCTGACAAATGAACATATTTTTCATCATTATCTTGTTTTACAACTAGAAATCTATTTTTATAACTTAATTTTGATTGATTTGATATTACTACTGTTCTAAAACTCATAGTAATCCTTTTTAATTCCTGTATATGAATTATTTATTATTTTTCCATTTGTTATATTTATTCCTGATAATCTACCTATTCTATCTCCTAATCCATAATCATTTAAGTTAGCATTTACGCTATTACAATGATACAATTTAAATATTTCTATTACTACTTTTTCTAATTGTTCTATATTTAGTTCTTCAACATTTATTTTATTTTCAATTTTTTCTATTGAATTCTTAAATAATGGATATTTGTTTTTATTTTTATATAATTCAATTAATATATTTTTCAATTCTTCTATATATAGGTTGTCAGAATATTCATTGTAATTATTTTTATCGTTTAATAATCTATTTAAAGCATTTTTCCATTTAATTAATTCTTCTTTTTTAAACTTTAATTGTAGTGCATTTGATATTTCACAACTTTTACCCTGTACACCATATCCTTTTATATATATTGGCTGTTCTTTAAATATAAATAATGTTTCAAAAGGTATCTTATTTTTCAATATTTCAACTTTTTCAACTTCTAAATGACTTTTTAAATATTCTTCTAGTACTGTTTTATCTTTTTGACATTTATTTGCCATATTCATAGGTATACCTACTATTTTGGTTTTATTATTATATTTCACTAGTGTAAGAAAGGAAGTTTCCATATTTAAATATCCGCCATATGTTTCTACTGGCATATTTTCTTTAATTTTAATTTTTCCTTTTCCTTTTTTATAAATAGTTTCTTTAAATAGTTTTCCTGTTCTAATTTCAGTTTTTCTACTTACTAATATATCATTTCTATATAATGTGTTTTCTATTTTTTTATTAAATTCCTCAGCATTGAATTTAATTTCACCTGTTTCTTCATTCATATATTTATTTGATAAATCTAGTATGTAATCGTATGATTCTTTATCTAAGCTATTTATAATATAACCATATTTTATTTTTTCTTTATTATTTGTTTCACTTAAATGATTGTTTAATTCTTTTACAACTTCAAAATTAACACTTCTTCTTAAATATTTTTCATTATATTCACCTAACACAGCTGCTAAATATGCATCATGTGCATGATGATAATCGTTTATTTCTCTAAATTTATATAATTTATATCTGTCTCTATAGTCATGAGAAAGTTTAGCCTTTAAGTATATTACTTTTGTATTATTGTAATAACTATTTAATATATTTGCTACGTGTTTAGTGATTTGTCTTGTTTCTACTAATTGTCTATTAATAAAACATTCAATATCTTCTTGCTTATATTCTTTTCTAATTAAGTTATGATATTTTTTAGCTGACATTAAGCCAATTTTTTTAAGATGATTCCACCATTCTATATTTCCTTTATTTCTATAATTTTCAGGTAAAACATAGTTTGCAGCTTTTGCTTGATTACAAAGTTTATGTACAAGTGCTTTATTATCAATTGAATCATCTTTTATTAATGTTCTTGGAATAATGTGGTCTATTTCATAATCTTTTAAGTCTTCTATGTCTAGTGATTTATGACAATATAAACATTTTCCTTCTTGTATAAAGTATAAAAACATTTGTTGCGTGTTTATTTCTTCTTCTTTTAGTTCTTTTCTTAATTTATTGTAATCATTCAATTCTTCTTTTGAGGTATCATATAATTTTTCTAAATATTTTTTCTTGTCGTCTTTTCTTTCTTTTTTATCATCTTCTCTAGCCATTTCAATTGATATATTTTCTGGTTCGTATCCAATATAATTAACTATTTCTTCAACTATTTTTAGTGCTTGATATATTCCTCTTTTTGTAGCTGGTGATGTAGCTAGTGGTTCAACAACATCGTAACTTAGTTTATTAACTTTATTGTCTAAATTATTAAATTCTTTTATCATCTTTTGAAAATTATATTTATCATTATTGATAATTTGCATAAAATTTTCTTTTGTTTCATACATTAAATCTAATATTGATTTTTTTGTACTTGATGTTTTATCTAAATAATATTTTGTGTTTAATAATTTTGATGATAAACTGCCCCATCCTTTATATTTTTTACTAATTATTGATTTTATTTGTGTTTTAGAAAGCTCTGGATAATTTTTAATAACTTTTTGTTCTAGAATATCTTTATCATCAAATATTGTTATCCACTCTATAATATTTTCTGCATCTTCTTCTGTATAACTAGTATTACTAAATATACCATTATCACTAAAAAAATCTATATATGATTGCATATTATTAGCAAATGCTTTATCCCCTGAATAACCTGTTATATTAAGTTCTGTTCCATACATAGGATATTCATTATTATTTAATAAATAATCTTTAAATTTCTTTTCTGTTATTGTTCCATTTGTTTTTTTAAATAATTCTTCAATTATTTTATGTTGTAAATTTTTATCTAATGATTCCCCATTAATTTTTATTTGCTTTAATTCATTTAATACTTTAAAATTATTATATTTAATAGAATTATTAGGTAATGCTGGTTCTTCTAATAGATATGTACAATGTGAAATCATTCTTTTTATGAATTTTTCAGCTGTTAATTCTTTATTAACTATTTTATCAAAATTATATGGTGTTATCTTAATATATTCTTCATTTCTTTCCATCCAAGCATTTTTACTTTGACTGCTATCCACTAATGGACCTACAAAATATGGTATTCTAAATTCTAATAGTTTTACTATTTTATACGTTCCATCATCAGTTTTATTTAATAAGAATGGATAATATTTACCTTGATTTTCTATTATTTTAATTAATTCATCTTTATTTAATTGATATGGATATTTGCCATTTTCTATTGATGTAATTCTTGGTAAAAAGTTTCCATTTTCCATTTTTGGTTTTATTTCTGTAATATATTTATTTGATAAATTATAATCTTTTATATCTATATTTGATATTGTATTATCTATTTTTTTAATAAATTCTTCATAACTTAAATTATTTGTTACATATTGCTCATATATACAATCATCTTTTTTAAAATATTCTTTATATATTTTTCTATCACTTTTAAGTATTGATTTTAGAAATTTAAGATCTTTTGCATGTTCATTATATTTATTAACCATTAATGATGATATATTTGTATCATTAGAACCTTTAAATAATCTTTTTAGGAATACTGCATCATATAATTCTTTCATATTCTCTAATATTTCTATCTTTTCATTTGCAATTTTTTCTATGTCATCATATTTATCATCAAAGTCTGTGCCGTCAAAATTTATTTCAATTTTTCCTTCTTCTATTTGTAATAATTTATTTACATTAAATTTATTACCTACTATTAATTTAATAAATTCTAATATAAAATTATTATCAAATATTGTTGATTCTATTAATATTGATTTAACATCTACTTTTATATCTTTTTTAGAATCTAACATTAATGCATCACTTAATTTTTTAATATCTAATAACTCTTTATAATCACTGTATTCACTATTTATATAATTAAAATACGTATTAAATGTTTCTTCTAACTTTTCTTCTAAATTTAAATTGTTAGTATTGAATCCTTTTGTATTATATAGAAAATTGCCTCTATATTTTATAATGTGATGTATTGCTAAGTAAACTAGTCTTATATCTTCTTTATCAGTGCTTTCTATTAATTTTTTTCTTAAATGATATATTGTAGGATTTACTTTTGCATATTTTTTATATTGTTCTCTTTCTTCTTTTGATATTTCAATTGTTTTATTTGTCTTATCATTTTTTTCATATTTTGATTCTTTTAATTTTGTAAAAAAATCTTTATCAATTTTGTTTATTTCTTCTTTAAATTCTTCTTGTAATAATACTATTCTTTCTCTTCTTCTATCATATCTTCTTCTTGTACTTCTAAAACTTCTTCTTTTTACTGCTGTATCTGCTGGATCAAAAAGTCTTACTCCCCAAAGCGGTTTGTTTCCTTTTTTAAATATTTTTTGTGTATTTGATTCTACTACTGCCCAACCTACTGATGATGTTCCAATATCTAATCCAATATTGTAATTTTTTGATTTTTCCATTGACTTGCCTCCATATTTTTGATATTATGTAGTTGTCTTAATACCATTTAAGATGACATAGGAGTTAAAATAAAGGCTTTGCCCTAAATGTTCACTTATGTGTTCCGCAGCTTAGGCTGCTTTTTATTTGTTTTAAATTTGTATAGTACAACTACGCTTTTCTTAATTATTAGTTTATCAAATTTGAGTTATAAAATCTATAAAATGTTTATAATATTTTTTAATAAATTAAAAGCACTATTTCTAGTGCTTGTTTCTTTATTTAATTCTTGTAAAAGAATCTATTTTATGTGTTTTATTGTCATTTTTAGTAAGTATTAATTTATATTTAGCTACTACTAGTTTATTATCATATTCTGTTACTTTTGAGTCTACTAGTTGTTCATATACATCACTTTCTTCATCAAAATTTATAATATCTACATCAATTTCAATTGTTCTTTTCTTTTCAATTATAGATGTTGCTTTTAATAGAGTATCTGGTGATATTCCAGTAGGAAAAGAACCAAAGAATTTATTATCTCTATATCCATAGTATGATTCACTTTTATTTAGTTCTTCATATTTATTTGTGCTAAAGTCTAATCCAAATAAATTTTTATAATTTTCTTCATATTTTTTAAAATCTATAGCTGCACAGCCTGTTTCTCTTTCTCCACTATAACATTCTTCACTTATATATCCATCTTTTTTAAGAGTTATCATATAAGTTAGATATAATTTAGCATAGTCACTATCAAATATATTAGTTCCAACTGGCGAAGTAGTTAATTTATATGCATAATATGTTGATCCTATACTATTATTTAATTCTTCATTTGCTTTTTCTTTTGTTATAGATGTTTCTATTATTTCATTTTCATTAGTATTTTCTTTTTGTTCTTTATTTTCATCTGTGTTTGATTTATCTGTTTCATTTATATTATTTTTATTTATATATAATTTTTCATAAACTATATACCCTGATAATCCTAGTATTATAGTTGCCATTATAACTATTACAATTATTAAACTTTTAATATTTTTATTACTTTCTTCCATTTTTTACTCCTCTATTTTCTTTATTGCCTCTTTTATCACATTAATTGAATTATCTAATTTCTCTTGTTCAGTTCTATTTAGATCAACTTCCATTTTTTTAACAGCTCCATCTTTATTAATAACAGTTGGTGTACTAAAATATATATCATCTTTTTCATCATAACTAGACACTGTAATAATAGTATTTTCATTGTTTAATATTGCATTAGTTATTCTTGTTAAACACATAGCAATACCATAATATGTAGCACCTTTTCTTTCTATAATTTCATATGCTGCATTTCTAACTTCATTTTCGATTGTTTCCATTTCGTTAACTGTTAAATATTTATCTAATCTTTCACTTCCAATTAATGCAGAACTCCATAATACAAATTCAGAGTCTCCATGCTCTCCAATTACATATGTATGTATGCTTTTTGGATTTATATTTACTTTTTCGCCAATTAAATATCTAAGTCTTGCTGTATCTAAACTTGTTCCTGATCCTATTACTTTATTAGGGTTCATGCCTGAATATTTATATGTAATATATGTCATTATATCAAGAGGATTAGTAGCAACTAAAAAATATCCTTTAAAATCATTTTTCATTACTTCTGTTATTATTGATTTAAATATTTTTGAGTTCTTATTTATTAAATCCATTCTAGTTTCACCTGGGTTTTGATTAGCACCAGCAGCAATAACTATTAATTTAGCATCACTGCAGTCAGTATAGTCTCCAACTTTTATATCTATTTTAGATGGTGAAAATGCTAAGCAATGATTTAAATCAGCTACTTCTCCTATAATTCTTTCTTTATTAATATCAATAAGTACAAGCTCATTAACACTAGTATTTTGATTTAAAAGTGAAAATGCATAACTCATTCCTACATTACCACAACCTATTATAATTACTTTATTCATAATTTTATTCTCCTTATATAAATATTTTATCATATTAAAAGAAGAATTTGTACTATTCTTCTATATATTTCCTATCTACTCTATCACTTATACTACACATTATTTCATAATTAATTGTATCTAAATATTTAGCTATTTCATTAATATGATTATTATCTTTAATAATATAGACAGTATCATTTATATTAACTGTATTATCTATTAAAACAAATAACATATCCATACATATATTACCTATTATTTTATATTTTTTATCATTGATATAAACATATCTACCAGTATTATGTCTTATGATACCATCTCTATAACCAATTGGTACTATTCCTATAATTTCATCTTTAGAAGCTATATATTTACCATCATATCCAACTGTTTCACCTGATTTAATATGTTTAATCTCTATAATTTTTGATCTTAATGAAAAAACACTATCTAAATTTAATTTATCATCAAAACCATACATTATTATACCCATCCTGCATCCATTAACATATTCTTTCTTTTTATAAGTTGTTATATATTTACTATTAGGAATATGTACTATTTCTATCTTAGATAAATCTATATCTTTTGTAATATATTCAAATACTTTAAATTGTTCATTTGTAATGTTTTCATCATCAGCTTTATAAAGATGAGTATAAATACCTTCTAATTTAATATTAGAGTTCATTATAATATTATATACTTTATTTAATTCATCACGAGTACTTATACCAAGTCTATTCATACCTGTATTTATTTTTATATGACAAGTAAATTTCTTATTTTTAATTTTCATTAAATAATCAAGTGAACTAATAGTAAGCGTTATATTATTTTGAATAGCTAAATCAATATAATTTATATCAATTGGTTCTAGAACAAGTATTCTTTCACTTGTAATTTTTCTTACTTTTAATGCTTCATCTAGGGAAGATACAGCTAAGTAATTAGCACCACCTTTTAATATACTTTCTATGCATTTTATACCAAGTCCATAGCAATCTGCCTTTACTACAGCAATATGATATTTATAGTTAGATGAATAGTGAACAATTGTTCTAACGTTATTTTGAAGCTTTTTTAAATCTATTAATTCATATGTTTCTCTCATCATTTATCTTAAATACCAAATATCCTGTCCATCTTTAAATACTTGTTTAATAATACCGCCCATAATACATTGTTCACCTAAATAAATAACACAAGCCTGTCCTGGAGTAACTGCTTTACCATCTACATATTTAACCTTTATTTGATTATTTTCTAAATATTCTATAGTAACAGGTACATCTTCACTTCTATATCTAAACTTAGCAGTAGCGAAAGTAGGATGTTTAGATGATATAAAGTTTACATTTTCAATTAAAGCTTCATCTGAAAGTAAATATTTTGAATCACTACCAAATGCTACATAAAGAATATTCTTCTTAGAGTCTTTACCACATACATAATGACGTTCAGCATCTCCACTTAAACCTACATTTCTTCTTTGACCAATAGTGTAATTCATAAGACCATTATGTTTACCAATAACAACACCAGTTTCAACATCAACAATATCTCCTTCTTTACCTTTCAAATAATTAGCAATAAATTGTTGATAATGACGTTCACCTATAAAACAAATTCCAGTTGAATCTTTCTTATCAGCGACAGGTAAATGATTTTCATGAGCAATGCGTCTTACTTCTTCCTTAGTTAAATCACCTACTGGAAATAACACATCTTTTAATTGTTCAGGAGTAACCTGACTTAAAAAATATGTTTGATCTTTATTATTATCAACACCTCTTAAAAGTCTATTACCTTTTATACGAGCATAATGCCCTGTAGCTATTTTATCAGCACCAAGTCTTTTAGCTTCTTTCTTAAATAAATCAAATTTTATATATTTATTACACATAATATCTGGATTAGGTGTTCTACCTTTTTCAAGTTCATCTAAAAAATACTTAAACACATCATCCCAATATTCTTTAATAAAGTCAACTCTATAAAGTGGAATACAAAGTTCATCACAAACAGCTTTAGCATCCCTATAATCTAGTTCTTGAGGACATACCCCATCTGTAATACCTTCTTTATCATTATTAATATTAGAGTCCCAATTCTTCATAAATAGCCCTACTACTTCATAACCTTCTTGTTTAAGTAAATAAGCTGATACTGCTGAATCTACTCCTCCACTCATACCTACTACTACTTTCATAATAATACTCCCTTTCATCTTATGTAATTATACTACAAATTTTAATATATTAAAACAAATATATGTCTCAATTAAACAAATAATTATTAATATAAATAGTAATATTAAATATATATAAAAGTAATTTAATATGAATTTCTTAATATTGATAGAATTATCTTCTTTAAATGCATTATAACATTTATATGAAAAACTAATACTATAGTAACTTAATAATATAAATATTATACATTTAAGTATATTAGGTAACATTAAAATTACGCTATATAAGATACCTTTTATCTTAAAAGTATAAATTATTGTAGAAATACTAAATCCAATAGATATGCCTTTAAAAATAATTAATATTGGTATAAAAATAGAACATATAAATATAATACCAAATATCCATATCAATGAATAAAATTTAAAATCATTATAAAGATTCATTATAAATCCATTAAGATAATTATAATCATTACTACCAATTAATTTAACATAATTAACAATATTATTATTTACCGCATCCTTATTCATAAAGATATAACTTATAATCCCACATACTATTCCAAACAAAAAAATAAAAAACAACGTTTTAAACAACTTACTTTTTATAATTTTCATATTAAATTATATTTATTTCTTTATTTTTTATTACAAATATATTATAATTTATATGAGGTATTAATTATGGCAACTAAAAAGAAGAAAAAAGATTTAGCAAAAAAAATAATCGCATGGATATTATTAATAGCTATGATAGGTAGTACATTTGCAATAATTATTAGTGCATTATTTAGTTAAAAAGAGATTGAATTTTATATGATTTTCAATCTCTTTTAATTTATTCAAATATCTTTTTAATACTATTAAATATCTTTTTATTTGTTTTTTTAATTTCTTTTAATATCATATTACCACCTAATATATTATATTTAATATTCTTTAATAATTAAGTGTTTTTATCTCTTATTATAACTTTTATCATAATATGGATACTTACAATCACAACAAATATCTACATCTTTATAGTCTCTACATTCGCAACAATTATCACTTTTAGATTCATTTATACATCCTATTATTAATAATACACCTGTTATTATAGATAAGATTATAATTATTATTTTCTTTTTAACACTTTTCTTTACTTTTTTAATAAGAATTACATCTAATGCAAAAGTAAATATTCCAAAACATATATATATCATACAACACCTATCCTATAAAATATTGTATCAAAATTAAAGCAAAATAAAAAGCCCTATATAGGACTAATATACTTATTGGTGGACCGCTAGGGATTCGAACCCTAGACCCATCGATTAAGAGTCGATTGCTCTACCAGCTGAGCTAGCGGTCCATCTCGTTTGTACTTTAAAAGTATAGCACAAAAATTATCAAAATGGAACACTATTTTTGAAAAAAATTGATTTTTTCAGATAAATTATTGCAAATAAATAAAACAAACATAATATTTTAAAAAAACTACTAGTTATTTATATAACTAATAGCTTCATTATTATTAGGATTATAATTTTTAATCTTCATTAAATTACTTATACTTACTACTTCATAATTCATTTTATTTAAAGTTGGAATAAGCATTTTTACCGCTTCAATAGTTTCAGGATATATATCATGCATAAGAACAATGCACCCATCACAAGCAGTACTTAAAACTGAATTATATATTTTTTTGCTATTCTTAACTAGCCAATCTTTAGTATCAATATTCCAAAGTATTATATTATATTCAAGTTTCTTAACAGAATCATTATAAGAACCATATGGTGGTCTTAAATATTTTATCTTATCATTAGTAATTTCATTAAATATGATTGCTGAACTATTTATTTCATTATATATTTCAGTTTCACTAAGAGTCGTAAGTCTTTTATGAGAGTAAGTATGAGTACCTATTTCACTATTTGATTCATATACTTTCTTAACAATATCTTTATTATATTTCATTCTATTACCAAGCATAAAAAATGTAGCACTAGAATTGTTAAGTTCAAGAGCATCTAATAATTCTAAAGTATATTTACTAGGCCCATCATCAAAAGTAAAAGCAATAAATTTTTTATCAGTGTTAGTATAATCAGGCTTTTCATATTCAATAACACTTTCAGTAGATTTAATAGTTATCATTGGTACATAAGTCAAATCCTTAGAAATAATATCATTAAAATATATATCAACTTTATTATCATCTATTATATATGTATGATTATCTACATTTGAATTTTTAACCTTTTCATATACATCGTTTGAATATTTAGAAGAAACAATACTATTTATTTCATCTATTAAATAGTCTTTATCATAAATATTAGATATATACGCAAGTTTTTTATCTTTTAAGTCAATTAATATATTTCTATTTTTAATAATTGTAAGAGTATTCTCAATATAAAATATAACATTTACATAATTATCAAAATAATATAAATCATATTTTATATCTAATGTTTTATTTAATTTATCATAACTTCTAAAATCTTTTACGTAACTATAGATATTATCAGTTATAATTTTAGTTATTTTATCATCTTTAAATCTAGGATATGTTACATTAACTTCTGTTAATTCATCTGTATATGTTATATATGATGTCGTAATTTCTTCATTTTCACCTGTTTCTTTAATATTTGATACATTAACTATAACAAATAATAATAAGAAAACACACGACATATAAATAACATATTTCAAGAAATTATTTTTAAGTCTAAGAAGCATCATATTATCATTTCTCCTATCATACATTAATAATATATCACAATTTTTAAAAAAATAAACAAAAAGATATTGAAAAAGCTAAAATAATGTGTTATTATGAATAAGCAGTGGACCTCTAGCTCAATTGGTTAGAGCATCCGGCTCATAACCGGGCGGTTGTAGGTTCGAGTCCTACGAGGTCCACCACTAATGTGCAGGTGTGGCGAAATTGGCAGACGCACTAGACTTAGGATCTAGCGGAGCAATCCATGGGGGTTCAAGTCCCTTCACCTGCACCACTAAGATTTATTCGAACTAGAAATAGTTCGTTTTTTCTTGTTTAAAAATTTATATCACGCGAGATAAACTTTCCTATAAAAAAAAAGAAGAACTTCTATTTATGTATAGAATTTTCTTCTTTTATTTTTTTAAATTCATCATCTTTTATTTGTAAATCTTTAATAATTACATCTATATTAAATTGTTTATTATATTCAAAATTTAATATTTCATTTCTAATTACATTTGTTTTGCAACCAAACATATAACAATCAGTTTTTGTTTTATAACTATCAATTATTTTAAAGCTATATTCTGAATATTCACTTTTTAAATATGAATTTATTATACTTTTTTGTTTTAGCAATAACTTATTATAACTATTTAAATTTAATTTATCAATAAAAATAATAAATAATGAAGTCATTATACAC
>OJJV01001059.1_pt1 | contig 13013 bp, 10 predicted proteins | sample 1596391 | NCBI WGS metagenome assembly OJJV01 (sample SAMEA4350164, study PRJEB24818) | metagenome | biome: human; feature: gut; material: faeces | place: Denmark | collected 2013-09
TTAGTGGGGGGGGTGGGCTGTGCGTGCAGGAAAGGTAAAATATGCAATACCAGCATATTACATTATTGCCTGTGCGGAGGCGTGCTCAAACCTCTCGAGATATGACGGCATAAAATACGGCTATTCAAGCCCCAACGCCGACACGCTTATGGAGACATACGTGAAAACACGTTCGGAGGGCTTCGGCATGGAGGTTAAGCGTCGCATAATGCTCGGCAACTTCGTTTTAAGCTCCGGCTATTATGACGCATACTACAATAAGGCTCTTAAGGCTAAAAAGCTTATACAGAACGCCTTTTACGACGCCTTCAAAAAATATGATATGCTCTTAGGCCCCGTAGCTCCCACTACGGCGCTTAAAATAGGTGAAAGCCTTTCCGACCCGCTTAAAATGTACCTCGGCGACATATACACGGTTATGATAAACATAGCCGGTATGCCGTCAATGTCCGTCCCCTGCGGATTTGACAAAGACAATATGCCGATAGGTATGCAGATTATAGGCAAGCCGTTTGAAGAGGCGGAAATTATGAGTGCCGCAAAGGCATTTGAAAATGTCACCGACTTTCACAATAAGCTGCCGGATTTAGGCTAAGGAGGTAAAGCTTTATGGAATGGGAAATAGTTATGGGACTTGAAGTCCACACGGAGCTTGCCACCAAGACCAAAATCTTCTGCGGCTGTTCCACCGAGTTCGGCGGTGAGCCGAACACTCACGTTTGCGAAATTTGCTCCGGTATGCCCGGAACACTTCCGCTTCTCAACAAAAGAGTTGTGGAGTTTGCCGTGAGAACCGGCATAGCAACAAACTGCACGATTACTCAAAATAACAAATTCGACCGAAAAAACTATTTTTACCCCGATCTGCCGAAAGCGTATCAGATATCGCAGCTTTATCTGCCTATCTGCCGCAACGGTTTTATAGAGGTCAAGGATAAGGACGGCAATTCCAAAAAGATAGGAATTCACGAAATTCATATGGAGGAGGATGCAGGCAAGCTCGTCCACGATGAATTTGAGGACTGTACTCTTGTAGACTACAACCGCTGCGGCGTGCCGCTGCTTGAAATTGTTTCGGAGCCGGATTTCAGAAGTGCCGAGGAGGTGCTCTCGTATCTTACGGAGCTGCGTTCGATTCTTCAGTACATCGGCGTTTCGGACTGCAAGATGCAGGAGGGCTCTTTAAGAGCGGACGTGAACCTTTCGGTTCGCCCAAAGGGACAAAAGGAATTCGGAACACGTACCGAGATGAAAAACCTCAACTCCTTCAGAGCAATAGCGAGAGCTATCGAGTATGAGGCCGAAAGACAAATCGAGCTTCTTGAGGACGGCGAAAAGGTAATGCAGGAAACGCGCCGTTGGGACGATAACAAGGGATACAGCTATGCAATGCGTTCCAAGGAGGACGCTCAGGATTACAAGTACTTCCCCGAGCCCGACCTTCCGCCGATTGAAATCTCGGACGAATATATAGAAAATGTCAAAAACACTCTGCCCGAGCTTCCGGAAGCAAAAAAAGCTCGCTATATGTCACAGTTCGGTCTTCCCGAATACGACACCGGAATCATAACCTCGGACGTAAATCTCGTAAAGCTCTTTGAGCATACCGTTGAAATCTGCAATTCGCCTAAGGATGCGGCAAACTGGATAATGGGCGAGCTTATGAAAATGCTCAATGACACCGGCACCCTGTCAGAAAATATGTCGTTTAATCCCGATTCGCTCGGCAAACTCATAAATATGATAAAGGCCGGTAAAATCAACCGCGGCACGGCAAAATCGGTATTTGAAAAAATATTCACCGAGGATGTCGATCCCGAAAAATATGTTGAAGAAAACAACCTCGGTCTTGTCACCGACCTTTCGGCTATTCGCCCCGTAATTGAGCAGGTAATAGCCGACAACGAAAAGAGTGTAAGCGAGTATAAAGCAGGCAAAACCCAGGCAATGGGATACATCATGGGTCAGGCAATGCGTGCTCTCAAGGGCAAGGCACCGGCTCAAGAGGTTCAAAAAATACTCAAGGAAATTTTAGGCTGATGAATACCAAATATCTTTTTCTTGACATAGACGGCACGCTCGTAGGTTTTGACGGCGTTATGCCCTCGTCGGCGTCGGAGGCGCTGAAAAAAGCTCACGAAAACGGTCACAAGCTCGTAATCTGCACCGGCAGACAACTCTCGCAGGTTTATCCGTGGCTATTAAAGGAGATCCCCTTTGACGGTTTGATTTTATCGGGCGGAGCTATGGTTATAAATGACGGCAAGGTGGTAGCTCATCACTTTATAAGTCAAAGCAGTCTCAAAAAGCTGACCGATTACTTCGAGAACAGCAACACCGCATATTATCTGCAAACACAGAATTTTCTCGTATCCAAAAAATGGTGCGTCGACCGCACGCTTTCGCTCTTTAATAAGCTTGGATACACCAAGGAGGATTTACTGACGCTCTTCGGAGAAACGGTAATCGATGATAACGCCGGAGGCAGGAGCGATATTGAAAAGCTGATATATTACGATTCGGGTGTTGATTTTTCCGAGCTGCAAAAGAATATAGGCGATGAATTCTATATTGTCGGATACAGCTTCGGCAATCTCGGCAATACAAGCGGGGAGATTGCGGCGCGCGGAGTCAACAAAGCCAGCGGAATTAAAGAATATCTCGATTGCTGCGGCGGAGACATAAACGACGCATTCGCATTCGGCGACGCGGAAAACGATGTCGAAATGTTCAAGAGCGTAAACACGGGCATCGCAATGGGGAATGCCTGTGACGAGCTCAAACACTTGGCCTCGTATATAACCGCCGATATCACGGATGACGGTCTGTACAAAGCGTTTGCGCATTTCGGTTTGATTTGAATTATTTTGATTATAAAGCAAAAAAGCACGTTTGAGTTATTGCTCAAACGTGCTTTTACTGTTTATTTGTTATCTTCCGAGATACGGCATGGGATTAGTTCGTCTGCCGTTTACATAGACCTCAAAGTGAAGATGCGGTCCGGTTACGTTACCCGAGGAGCCTATATTCGCAATAGGCTGACCTGCCGAAACCTTTTGACCGACACGCACCTTAAACGAACCGGGTAAGGTATGTGCATAGAGCGTTGAAAGGCCGTTGCCGTGATTTATGACAATATAATAGCCCCAGCTCGGATGATATGTTGCCGTGGTTACGGTTCCCGAAGCCGCCGCTACTATTGTAAGACCGGTACTTCCGCCGCCCGGCTTTACTATATCTATACCGCCGTGACGTCTTGCTCCGCCGTAGCCCGAAGAAACGGACGTTGCGCCTATTGCCGGCCAAACGAATCTGCCGCCTGTTGTAATGACCTTGCCGCCTGAGCTGCCTTTTCCGGTGATCGGTGCCTTTGTGCCTATCTGTATAACCTCGTTTACAGGCTCCGAAAGAGTCACTCTTGAAACCTCTTTCGATGAAACACGAGTACCGTCAATATAGGTTACAAGCTCCGTAACCTGCTGAACTCCGTTCACACCCTTTGTTGTAACCTTTTTTGTGCCTGTATAGAGATTGGCATTATTTACGTTTGTGCTTGTATAGGCTATTGCTTCATTATGAGTTTCGGTCTTTGTGACCTGCACTCTGACATAGTTTACCTCACTCGAAACAAGCAGCTTGTCGCCGGAACGAATCGTCTCGGAAAGGCCGGGATTCAGCTGTGCCAATTCGGAAACGGTGAGCCCGTTTGCGGAAGCGATTCCCGAAACGGTATCTCCGTCCTTTACCGTGTAATACACCGCTTCGCTCTTTTTTGATTTGAGCTTGGCGGATAGCTTTTCCGCGTCCCAAACCGTGGCCTCATTATCGGGATAAAGCCCCTGCTCATATGTTATGTTTTCAACGAAGCTCTTTGCCGCGTTGGGGTCATCTATTTTATAATCGCTGAGTATCTTATCGAAAACGCTTGTAGCGTCCGTCTCATTTTTAACGGCGCACAAGAAATCGCCGTTAATATATATGCCGCAGGCATTGGTGATATTGCTGTCTGAATTTTCTATGAGCTTATCGCACATTGATGAGGAGTCGGTAAGGTCGGTCTTATTTACGACCTTGAGCTGATACTGCGCAGGCTTAATAAGCTCCTGCTCCTTACCGGAGGCAGACGCAGCGGTTTTGAGCCTTGTTTTGGCCTGCTGCTCGGCGTCAAGATATTCCGACTCGTTTTTGGCATAGCCTATTACGGAGCCGTTATATTTTATCTCAAGAGCGAGCGTGGCTTTGTTCCAATAGCCTATCGTGGAGCAAAGCACACCGAGGCAAATAATCGGGACAAGCAGATTTACAGCAAAAGTAAACACTATGCCATGCCTCGAAAATGCCTTCTTTATATAAATACGCAGCTTCGCTTCGGCGGATTTTCTATCTGTATGGATAAGGGAATTTAAGCCTGAGCTGACTCTTTTTATATCTGCCATAAGGAGCTTGAATTCCGCGTTTACGGTTTTGAAGGTCTTGAGTATAAATTTGTCAATCACAAGAAACACGGCAAAAAATACCGCTCCGACTGTTTTTACGGGACGCGAAAGCCCCCTCGACAACCATTTTCCGAATTTCATAAATCCGGAGCCTGCCGTAAAACCTATGTGATATATTAAGTTGTAAAGCTTTTCAAAAAACATAACAGCCTCACAATAAAATAGTAAAAGTTATTTTACCATACAATGCGACAAATTTCAACCTTACGCTTTTACATACCCGTTGCCGAACATCTTATCTATTTGGCGTTTTATTCCTTTGTGCTCCGGCAAAAGCAAACCGCCGTCTGTCGCAATTATCATTTGAGCACTCTTTTGCGCCTCGTTGAGCATTCCGGTATCCGTCAGAATATCCGCAATCCGCAGCGACGGCAATCCGTGCTGCTTTGAACCGAAGAAGTCTCCGGGGCCACGCATTTTAAGGTCCTCATCCGCTATTAAAAAGCCGTCAGTAGTCTTGCACATTATATCAAATCTGCGTTTTGCCTCATCGTTTTGTGCATCCGACACCAAAATGCACGTGGAGGGCGCGCTTCCCCTGCCGACTCTGCCGCGAAGCTGATGAAGCTGCGAAAGTCCGAATCGCTCGGCGTTTTCGATGACCATAACCACGGCATTCGGCACATCCACACCTACCTCGATAACCACTGTGGACACAAGAAGCTGTATTTTGCCGCTCTCAAAATCGCGCATTATATTGTCCTTTTCCTTGGGCTTCATTTGACCGTGCAAAAGTCCGAGCCTGTACCCCCTGAATGCGGTATTTTGTAAAAGCTTGTAATACTCCTGTGCAGGTATCAGGTCGCTGTCGCCCTCCTCGACAAGCGGACAGACGATATATGCCTGAAAGCCCCTGTCAAGATGCTTCTTTATGAATTTGTATATTCTCTCATGCAGAGCCTGAGACACACAATATGTCTCGGTTTTTTGCCTGCCCGGCGGCAGCTCGTCGAGCACCGACACCGAAAGGTCGCCGTAAATTATGAGTCCGAGCGTTCTCGGTATGGGCGTAGCCGACATAACGAGAATGTTTGGATTTTCTCCCTTTTGGGAAAGCGACGCCCGCTGTGCCACACCAAACCTGTGCTGCTCATCGGTGACGGCTAATCCGAGGCGGCTAAACTCAACGTCGCCCTGTATAATCGCGTGCGTTCCTATGACAAGCTTCGCGGAACCGTCGCGCAACTCTTTTTTTATTTCTCTCTTTTCCTTAGCCGTGCTGCTTCCGGTCAGAAGCACAATCTTTATATCTGTACCGTCAAAGATTTTTGAAAGAGTTCTGTAATGCTGCTCGGCAAGAACCTCCGTAGGTGCCATAAATGCGCTCTGCATACCGTTTTTTGCCGCGTTATATATAAGTGCCGCCGCCACAAGAGTTTTACCGGAGCCGACGTCGCCCTGAAGCAGACGGTTCATCGGCTCACCCGATTTCATATCGGACAGTGCCTCAAAGACCGCTCTTTTTTGCGCTCTTGTCGGAGAAAACGGCAGACGGTGATAAAACTCTTCAGTACAGTCATTTTTGATAACCATCTCGGTTTTTTCTTCACCCGTTCGTTCCTTGATGGATAAAAGTCCCAGCTGCAATATGAAAAGCTCGTCGAAAATAAGCCTTTTTCTCGCCCTGTCAAGTGACTCGAAGCTTTCCGGAAAATGGATGTTGCGTATTGCATAATCAAGAGAGCAAAGGTCGTTTTTCTCAAGTATTTCGGACGGCATAAAATCAGGTATCTCTTTGCAGCCTTTTAATGCCTGCATTGTGCATTTTTCCGTGAGTTTGGAGCTCACATCAGCCGTTTGCGGATAAACGGGACGTATTCTGTCCTTATCCTCTCCTTTTGAAATCAACGGCGATACCATTTGTCTTATGCCGTGCTTATCTACTGTGATTTTGCCGAAAAAGAGATACTCTTCGCCCTCCTTCAGCATACTGTCAATAAACTTGTTGTTAAAAAAGACAAGATTTAATATGCCTATGCCGTCCGTAACGCTTGTTTTTGAAAGCAGCCTGCCTCCGGGTAATCTTACCTTAGAGGGAGTGTAGCTGACAACGGCACGAATACAGCATTCCGTATCAACCGGAGCTTCCCTTATGGGAACAACGCGGCTCCAATCCTCATACGCGCGCGGATAAAAGCGCAAAAGGGCGCCGACCGTATCGACGCCGAGCTTTGAAAATGCCTCGGCACGAGCGGGTCCGACACCCTTTAAATATTGTATTTCGGTTGAAAAGTCCATTATGAACACATCCGAGAATTGTTTTTGAAAACGTCCTGTTATTCGACGGACGAAATGAAGTAGTAAACCGGCTGACCGCCGTTAATGACATTTACCTCAACATTGGGGAAACGCTCCTGAAGCCGCGCCGAAAGGACATTTGCCGAGTTTTCGTCGGCGTCCTCACCGTAAAACACGGTTATAAGCGAGCCGCCGAATTTTTTGACAAGACGGCGTGTAACTCTGTATGCGGCGTTTACAAGGTCATCCTCCACAAGGGTTATTTTGCCGTCCTCCATGCCGAGGTACTGACCCTCCTTGATTTTTTGTCCGCCGAACACGCTGTCACGTGCGGCAAACGTGACCTGAGCCGTATGAACGCTCTCGGCTGCCTTCGCCATATTCAAATGGTTTTCCTTGCTTGAAAGGCTCTCGTCAAAATTGAGCATTGCGGTAATGCCTTGCGGAACAGTCTTTGTTGCGACAACACTGACGCCCCTGTCAGCAAGATTTACGGTTTGCTCCGCCGCCATTATAATATTTTTATTGTTCGGCAAAACAAAAACGTGCTTTGCCGGAGTTGACTCAACGGCATTTAAAATATCATCAGTACTCGGATTCATGGTCTGACCGCCCGAAACAACTACATCACAGCCAAGCTCCTTAAAGAGCTCTGCCATACCGTCACCTGCCGCAACTGCGACAAAGCCGTAATCTTTGGTCGGCTGTACTCTATTGATTTCGGTGTCACGACTTAAATTTTCTTCTTTGTTGTCCTTTTTGGCATCCATACCGACATCGGCATTCGCGTGCTGATAACGCATATTGTCTATTTTTATATTTATGAGCTGACCTATTTTGAGAGCGGCCTGAATTACATTGCCGGGTTCGTTTGAATGGACGTGAACCTTTACTATATCGTCATCGTCAACCACAACAACGCAGTCGCCTATCGACTCAAGATATGCCTTTAATTTGAGCGGTGTGCTCTCCGGATTTTTCGATTTGGTTATGAGGAACTCGCTGCAATAACCGAATTTGATGTCTCCCGAAGCCGCCGCCACGACGGATTTGCTTTCCTCGGCATTGCTCTTTGCGGGCGAGGCATCGTCATTGCTTTCTATAAACTTGCCCTCGTTTATATAGCCTCTGATACCGTCGAGTATATAGAGAAATCCCTGGCCGCCGGCATCTACCACGCCTGCCTCTTTGAGAACGGGCAAAAGCTCAGGTGTTTCGGCAAGAGCCTCCTGCGCCGCGCGGTAAGCCTCGTCGAGAACAGCACCGCAGTCATCTGAGGCGAGTGCCTCCGCCGCTGCCGCCGCCTTGCGTACAACGGTTAAAATAGTACCCTCGGTGGGCTTCATAACAGCCTTATAAGCCGACTCTTTGCCGAGAGTGAGAGCTGCGGCAAGGTCTTTGCCGCCTACCTCCTTTTTACCCTTGAAGCCGTTTGAAATACCTCTGAAAACGAGCGATAATATAACGCCGGAATTTCCTCGCGCGCCTCTCAAAAGAGCTGCGGCGGTTTTGGCCGCGACGATACTCAAATCCTCGTCATCGCTTACCACCTGAAGCTCCCTGACTGCCGCCGAGGAGGTCATTGACATATTTGTTCCGGTATCGCCGTCCGGTACCGGAAATACGTTGAGCGCGTCAACGTCCTTTCTGTGATTCAGTATATTGTTAGCGCCGGAAATGAAAGCGCGTTTAAACTGCTTACCTGTTAACAAAACTTGTACACTCCTATTATTCTTTCATTCCGTCAACAAACACATTGACTTTTTTCACGCCGAGACCCGTTGACTGCTCGACGGTATATCTGACCTTGTTTGTTATGGAATCCACTATGGTTCCGATATTAACGCCGTAAGTCACGATTATGTGAAGATCTATTATTAAATCGCCGCCGTCGGCACGCACGCCGACGCCCTTATCCGGATAATTCTTACGTTTAAAAAGAAGCGACCGAAGCCCCTGTGACGCGCCGCTGTTAGCCATACCCGCAACGCCGAAGCACGAGGTTACGGTTTGACCGATAAGCTCCGAAAAATAATGCTGATGTATCTCAATAACGCCGAGATAATTTTCAATTTTAATCATACATCGGTTTATATTGCAAAATCGCAATATTCTCCTTTCCTGTGATGTTGTTATTATATACCATAAACCACACAAATACAATATTGTATCCGAACGGCGGCTCAGCTTAAGCTCCAGCTGCAAATCCCCGCATAGAGATGGTCGGAGGAATACGAGAAATCCGGCTTTAGGCCCTTTTTATACGCCGCAAAGCCGCTCCTGTAACAAACGGGAACAAACGGCATATCGTTTAAGAAGCTGTCAAGGAACTCTGAAAGCCCTATGCTGCCCTCGCAAAAGGCTTCGTAATCGGTAACCGCACGCAACGAGAAATCTATACCCTTTGACGCAGACCCCTTTTCCGAAAAGAACGGGCGCAAATCAAGATTTTCGGTAAGCTTGATTTCTCCTAAATACAGGTCAAAATCACCGGAAGCGATTTTCTGGTTGTATTTATCAAGCGGAACGGCATCAACTGTCACGGAAAAGCCTATACTTCTGAGGCTTTCGGCTATGCTGTTCGCCGCCGCCGCGCGGAAGCTGTTTTCGCTGTTCACAAGAAGCGACACCTTAAGGTTCTGTGAGCCGTTCGTAAGAGAACCGTCCTTTGCATATTTATTATATCCTGTTTTTGTCAGTATGGACTTTGCCTTGTCGGCATTTGCACTCTCGGCGAAATTGATGTTTGTAATTCCCGAAAGTTCTGAAAACGCAGGATTGAACAGAAGCGGAGCTGCTGTTGCATAGCCCTGATACGACGACGAAGCAATGTCTTTTTTATCTATTGCGTAATATATTGCGGTTCTGACGGCGGACGATGAGAGAACATCCTTTGAGTCGTTAATACCGAGAAAAACAAGGTTGTTCATATTGACCGTACTGCTGTCAACGGAGACATGGCGATAAACGCTGTCGCTCATATCCTTGAAGAGAAAGTTCACATTGCCTATTTCGAGAGCATTTTCGGCATAGGTGAAATTTTCTATTTCATAAAGCTTTATCTCGGGTATATTTACGCTGCCGCCGTAATTTTCATTCTTGGAAAACACCCCGTCCCTGTACACATAAGGGCCGCTGCCTATCGGTATATTTTCCGTCTTATCGGCTGTGCCATTTTTTACAACGGGAAAACTGAGTGCATTCAGCACATACGGGTCCGGTGAAGAGAGCGTAAACGTAACAGCTCCGCCGGACGCCTTTGCCGACTGAATATTTGACAGCAGCTGCCCGTAGCGCGACGACGCCTTTGCCTTATTGAACGAATATACGACGTCCTGCGGCGAAACGGACGAACCGTCCGAAAAGCGCGCACCTGAGAGTGTAACGGTAACCGAAGTTCCGGTAATATCACCCTTTTCGGCTATCACATTTTCGGGCGTATAGTCTGCCTTGACCTTAAAAAGCGGGTCGTAGGCTAAATCCGTAAGGCTTATATTTTCCGTGCCGACGGCAAAAAAAGGATTCAGCGAATCATTATTGGAATACGGCAAAACAAGGTCGTTTGCCGATGAGGCAGTGCTGTCGCCCGAGGCGGCAGAGCCTGTCTGCTCATCCGAGCCGCCGTTGCCGTTATCCTTGCGGCAGGCCGAAAAAATACATACCGCAGAAAGCAAAAGGCATATTGCAGAAAATATTTTCTTTTTCACTGTCGCACTCTCCTTTTAAAGCGATATTCTCTGAATCCGAACGGTTTTTGCCGTGTCACGGCTTACGGTGAATATAACACCGTCAAGCTCGGCTTCACCGTCGGGATTTTGAAAGCGCACCGGCAAATTGGTTTTCATCTTTTCTATCGCAAGCTCGGGGGTAACGCCCAATACGGACATTTTAGGCCCGGTCATGCCTACATCGGTTATATATCCCGTACCGTGCGGCAATATTTGCTCGTCTGCCGTGGGCACATGGGTGTGAGTTCCAAACACAGCCGAAGCCCTTCCGTCAAGATAAAAGCCCATAGCGCGCTTTTCGGCAGTCGCCTCTGCATGGAAATCGACAATTATTATATCGGTTTCTCTTTTCAGCTTCTCCAATACACGGTCTATACATATAAAGGGATTTTCGAGCGGCTCCATAAACACCGTGCCGCAGAGATTTACCACGCCTACCCTGTATGCGCCCCTGTCAACTATCGTATAGCCTCTGCCGGGAGCCTCTTTTCCGTAGTTTGCGGGCCTTAAAAGAAACTCGTTTCTCTCAAGCTCGTCATATATTTCACGACGTCTGAAGGTGTGGTTGCCGCCGGTTACAACATCCGCGCCGCTCGTAAAAATATCATCGGCGGATATCGGCAATATGCCGTTCCCGACAGCGGAATTTTCGCCGTTTACCACCGTCACGTCTATATTATTTTCTCTTTTAAATTTCGGTAAACAATTCCTCAGCTTTTCGCAGCCCGACGCCGATACGACGTCGCCCACGGCGAGGATGTTTATTGTATTTGACATAATGCACCGTTTCTGTTTGTTTTTTCGAAAAGCTAAGCCCCGATAACACTCAAAGTTTTTCTCTTTAAGGCATCAGGGCTTAAAAATTATTTCGCGTAATCGACAGTCCTGTTTTCGCGTATGATGTTGACCTTTATCTGACCGGGATATTCAAGCTCATCCTCAATCTTTTTGACAACTTCGCGCGCAACAAGTGCCATCTGATCGTCACTTATAACTTCGGGCTTAACCATTATGCGAATCTCACGGCCTGCCTGAATTGCAAATGACTTCTCAACGCCCTCAAACGACGTTGCTATTTCTTCGAGTTTTTCAAGACGCTTGATGTAGTTCTGAACATTTTCACGTCTTGCGCCGGGTCTTGCGGCTGAAATTGCGTCCGCCGCCTGAACGAGACAAGCAACAACCGTCTTTGCCTCCACGTCTCCGTGGTGAGCCTGAATTGCATGTACTACATTCTCGTTTTCCTTATATTTCCTTGCGTATTCAACGCCCAAATCGACATGAGAGCCTTCAAATTCACGGTCAAGCGCCTTGCCTATATCGTGAAGAAGTCCCGCTCTTTTAGCCGTTTTAACATCGGCACCGAGCTCTGCCGCCATAAGCCCCGCTATGTAGGAAACCTCAAGCGAATGATTAAGCACATTCTGGCCGTAGCTTGTGCGGTATTTTAATTTTCCGAGTATCTTGACAAGCTCCGGATGTATGCCGTTTACACCTGCGTCAACTACTGCGCGTTCACCGGTCTGACGTATGGTCTGCTCAACCTCGCGCTTTGATTTTTCGTACATCTCCTCAATGCGTGCGGGATGTATTCTGCCGTCGGAAATAAGCTTTTCGATAGTAAGTCTTGCTATTTCGCGACGAACCGGTTCAAAACTTGAAACGGTTATGGCTTCCGGTGTGTCGTCGATTATAAGGTCAACACCGGTTATTGTTTCAAGTGTGCGTATGTTTCTGCCCTCGCGGCCGATTATACGGCCCTTCATCTCGTCATTGGGAAGAGTAACCACCGAAACCGTGGCTTCTGCAGCCTGATCAGCGGCACAGCGCTGTATTGCGGTAGAGATTATCTCACGCGCAAGAGCGTCCTGCTCATCCTTGGTTCTCTGCTCAAAGTCCATAATTTTAACGGCCTTGTCGTGAGTGAGCTCCTCATCGAGATTTTGCAAAAGCAAGGTCTTAGCCTGTTCCTTTGTATAGCCCGAAATTTTTTCGAGCATATCGAACTGGCTCTTTTTGATTTTTTCAACCTCTTCGAGTTTTTTATCGGCTGTTTTGACCTTTTCGTTTAAAGCTTCTTCTTTTGCCTCAAGAGCCTCTGTCTTTTTATCGAGAGACTCCTCTTTTTGAATTATTCTGCGTTCCTGCCGCTGAACCTCCGCTCTGCGCTCTCTGTTTTCCTTTTCAGCCTCGGATCTCAACGAATGGATTTCGTCCTTTGCTTCCAAAATCGCTTCTCTCTTTTTATTTTCCGCTGTCTGAACAGCCTGATTTACGATTCTGGTAGCTTCCTCCGTAGCCGAGCCTATGGCAGACTCCGCCACCTTTTTACGGTGTACCTCGCCGAGTACAAATCCGACGACTCCGAAAACAACTGCAGCTGCGACTGCGGCTATTATAGCTATCGTTACAGGATTCAAAAAGTTCTGCACCTCCTTTTGGTTTTTAGTTTTCCGATTATCATGCTTGAAAATAAGAAAATTTATTGGTTTTTGACAGTGTAACGGTATCATTTGTAATACTGTTCGCATTTTAATACACTATCTAAGAT
>OJJV01001060.1_pt1 | contig 13008 bp, 8 predicted proteins | sample 1596391 | NCBI WGS metagenome assembly OJJV01 (sample SAMEA4350164, study PRJEB24818) | metagenome | biome: human; feature: gut; material: faeces | place: Denmark | collected 2013-09
TGATATCGTCGCGGCAGCCGATGGCGTCGTTGACCGAGGCGGTCTTGGACAGGATCAGGTCTCTGGCGTTGCCCAGCCACACGTCCGTGCCGTGGGAGAAGCCGGAAAGGCGGATGAGGGTATCGAACTTCGTCGGCTGCGTCTCCTGCAGCATGCCTCTGGTGAAGCCCGTGCCGAATTCCGGGATGGCGACGGAGCCGACCGGCCCCAGGATCGGATCGTTCTCATACCCCAGGACCTTGCTGGAGGTGAAGATGGACATGGTGTCCTGATCGTCGAGCGGGATCTTCTGCGCGTCGACGCCGGTCATATCCTCAAGCATGCGGATCATGGTCGGGTCATCGTGACCCAGCATGTCGAGCTTCAGGAGGTTTTCCTCCATGGAGTGATATTCAAAATGCGTGGTGATCCACTCGGAGTCCTTGTCGTCCGCCGGGTGCTGCACGGGGCAGAAGTCCCAGATCTCGTTTTCCTGCGGGATGACGACGAGGCCGCCCGGGTGCTGGCCGGTCGTGCGCTTGACGTTGACGCAGCCGAGCGCCAGCCGGTTCTCCTCGGCCTTGGAGACAGTCTTGCCGCGCTCCGACAGGTATTTTTTCGCGTAGCCGTAGGCCGTCTTTTCCGCGACGGTGCCGATGGTGCCGGCGCGGAAGACGTGCGTCTTGCCGAACATCTGCACGCAGTAGGCGTGCGCCTTGGCCTGATACTCGCCGGAGAAATTGAGGTCGATATCCGGGACCTTGTCGCCGCCGAAGCCGAGGAAGGTCTCAAACGGGATGTTGAAGCCGTCCTTGTCGAGCTTCGCCCCGCATTTGGGGCAGACGGCATCGGGCAGGTCCGCGCCGCAGGCGCAGTCGGCAGGCACGTCGAAGGTCGTGTATTTGCAGTTCGGGCAGCGGTAGTGCGGCGGGTAGGAGTTGACCTCCGTGATGCCGGACATATACGCCACGATCGACGAGCCGACGGAGCCACGCGAGCCGACCAGATACCCGTGCTCGAGCGAGTTCTGCACGAGCTTCTGCGCGGACATGTAGATGACGTCGTAGTGGCAGGAGATGATGTCGTGCATCTCGGTGTCGACGCGCTTCTGCACGAGCTCGGGCGGGTTTTCGCCGTAGAGCCGGTGGAGCTTGCCGTAGACGAGGGATTTGAGGTCCTCGACCGAATTCTCGATCTTCGGCGCGAACAGATTGTGCGGCACGGGCCGCAGCGTCTCACACCAGTCGACGATGCGGTTCGGGTTGTCGATGACGACCTCGCGCGCCTTTTCTTCGCCGAGATACGCGAATTCCGCCATCATTTCGTCCGTCGTCCGCAGATACAGCGGCAGCGGCCGGTCGGCGTCGGGCATCTGCTTGGTGGCAAGCAGGATGTGGCGGAAGATCTCGTCCTCCGGGTCGAGGAAGTGCACGTCGCCGGTGGCGACGACGGGCTTGCCGAGCTCCTCGCCGAGCCTGACGATGGTGCGGTTGAAGCCGCGCAGCTCCTCCTCATCCTCGGCAAGACCCTTGTCGAGCATGAAGCGGTTGTTGCAGATGGGCTGGATCTCGAGGAAGTCATAGAAAGACGCGATGCGCTTGAGCTCAGCCCAGCTCTTGTGGTTCAGGATGGCCTGGAACAGCTCACCCGCCTCGCAGGCCGAGCCGATGATGAGCCCCTCGCGCCACTGCAGGATCTCCGACTTCGGCATGATCGGCACGCGGCGGAAGTATTTGAGATTGCCGTAGGAGATCAGCCGGTAGAGGTTGCGCAGGCCGATGGAGTTTTTGGCGAAGACGATGATGTGCCGCGCGCGGCGGTCCATGATCTTGCTGCCGGAGCGCAGCTCCTCCATGCGCGGGTTGATGGCCTGCAGATGGTCGATGCCCTGCTCCTGCAGCATTTTGAAAAAGCGCATGAGCAGATACCCGCAGGTGATGGCGTCGTCGGAGGCACGGTGGTGGTTGAAATCGGGCAGACTCAGCGCGTCCGCGACGATGTTGAGCTTGTATTTGCCGAGCTCCGGCATCAGATTCTGCGCCAGGATGAGCGTATCGACGTACGTCGGCTGGAACACGATGCCGAGGCGCTCGCACGCTGCCGTCACGAAGCCGATATCAAAATCGGCGTTGTGTGCACACAGCGGCCGGCCGCCGACATAGTCGAGAAACTGCGGGATCGCCTCGGAGATATCCGGCTGCCCGGCGAGCATCTGGTCGGTGATGCCGGTGAGGTCGATGATCTTCGGCTGCAGCGGCCGGTGCGGGTCGACGAACATCTGGAAGGTGCTGAGCACCTCCTTGCCCTTCATGATGGCCGCGCCGATCTCGATGATCGTGTCGTGCAGAGACGAAAGGCCGGTCGTCTCGAGGTCGAAGGCGACGTATTCCTCGTCGAAGGAGAAGTCTCCGTCGCCGTGGACGGCAATGCGGTCGTCGACGTCGTTGACGTAGTAGCCCTCACAGCCGTAGAGGATCTTGATGTTCTGATCCGTCCCGGCGACCTTGGCCTTGCTCGCGGCCTTCATCGCGTCGGGGAAGGACTGGGCCCCGCCGTGGTCGGTGATGGCGATGGCGCGGTGGCCCCAGCTGGCCGCACGCTTGACGGCCGCGCCGGTATCGGTCAGCGCGTCCATGGACGACATCGTGGTATGCAGATGCAGCTCCACGCGCTTTTCGGGGTAGGTATCGCGGCGCTTGGGCGCCTCGATCTTCTCCATGGCGGTCGGCTGCAGGACCATTTCGTTGTCGTAGCGGTCAAAGCTCATCTTGCCCTGCACGCGCAGCCACATGCCGGCCTGCACGTTGTCGATGATGGGCTTGGCCTTGGCGGCCTCCATAAACTGATTGACGCGGACGGAGCTGGTGTAGTCCGTCATGTCGAAGCAGACGACCCACGCCCCGCGCTTTTTGAGCTCCCGGTGCTGCACAGCGAAGACCTTGCCCTCGACGATCACGCGGAACATATCGAGATTGAGCTCGTCCATCCGCACCGCCCGGCCCGAAAACGGCCGCCCGTAGAACAGCGCGCCCGTCGGCTCCTGCGGCGCAGGCGCGCTGCGGGGGGCTCTTGCGGCAGGAGCCGCGCCGGGGGCCTGTGCGGAGGGCTGGATGGCCGGGGTGTTTTTGAGGGCCTCGGCCCGGATGCGGGCCGTCTCCTCAAACAGGGCCTTGCCCTCGAGGTTGCTGTGCGCCTCGACTTCGATCTTCTTCGTCACGCCGAAGCGCTCGCGCAGGAACTGCTCGCCCTTTTTGGCGTTCTGGAGGATGGAATCCTTGCCGTTGGCGCGCAGATGGATGGTCACGGTGTTGTCTTCGACCGTATATTGTGCCCCGGCCAGAATGGCGGCCGAGGGCGAGAACGCGCGGATGAACACCTGCGCCAGATCGCGGAAGTCCATATGTGGCAGCTCCTCTTCCGGATAACGCACCGAAAGCTCCAGCGACTTCAGGCCGTAGGCCTTTTCTACGGCCCGGCAGAGCGTCTGGAGCTGCTTTTCCGCTTTATACTTCTCCGCCTGCGCGTCGAGGCGGATGGTGCGCGCATCCCGGTCGAGCTCGGCGTGGACGACGGCGAGGCGCTCGAGCGCCTGCGCCAGCTCCTCCGGCGGCTCAAAGCCTGGGAACAGCGCGGGGAAAAATACTTCACTCATAGTTTTACAACTTCTCTATGTATTCCAGCAGCGTGGGCAGCAGCTCGTCGTAGGGGAGCTTTTTGAGCTGCTTGCCCCTGACGAACAGAATGCCGCAGCCGTCGCCGCCGGCGATGCCGATATCGGCCTCCCGGGCCTCGCCGGGGCCGTTGACCACGCAGCCCATGACGGCGACCGTGATGGGCTTTTCGCAGGCGGCCAGCGCCTGCTCGACCTGATTGGCCAGGCCGATCAGGTCGATGCGCGTGCGCCCGCAGGTCGGGCAGGCGATGATGTTGACGCCGGTCTTGCGCAGGCCCGCAGCCTTGAGGATATCCTTCGCCGTCAAAACCTCCTGCACCGGGTCGGCCGTCAGCGATACGCGCATCGTATCGCCGATGCCCTGGCACAAAAGCGCGCCGATGCCCATGGCGGATTTGATGGTCCCCATGCGCGCGGTGCCGGTCTCGGTGACGCCGATGTGCAGGGGATAGTCCGACCGCTCGGAGAACAGGCGGTAGGCCTCGATCATCAGCGGCACGGAGCTGGATTTCATCGACACGCAGATGTCGTGGAAATCGTACTTTTCCAGCAGCGCGATATGCCCGAACGCACTTTCGACCAGCGCCTCCGGCGTGGGGCGGCCGTACTTTTCCAGAAGCCGCGGCTCAAGACTGCCGCCGTTCACGCCGACGCGGATGGGGATCCCCCGCGCGCCGCAGGCCTCGACGACCGCGCGCACGCGGTCTTCCCCGCCGATGTTGCCGGGGTTGATGCGGATCTTGGCCGCGCCGTTTTCCGCCGCGCGGATGGCAAGACGGTAATCAAAGTGGATATCCGCGACCAACGGCAGCGGGGACGCAGCGCAGATGGCTCCGAACGTCTCTGCCGCCTCCATATCCGGCACAGCCAGCCGCGCAATCTCGCACCCGGCGGCAGCCAGCGCGCGAATCTGTGCAAGGCAGGCTTCCACGTCGGTCGTCCTTGTATTCAGCATCGACTGGATGGACACCGGCGCGCCGTCACCCACCGGCACAGAGCCGACCATGATTCTTCTTGTGAGTTTTCGCTCCATTTTTATCGCACCAGCTTCCAGATATCCTTAAATGTGATAAACGCCATGAAGGCCAGCAGCAGGATCATGCCTGCCGCGTGGATATAGCCTTCAAATTTCGAGGGGATTTTCTTCTTTGTAATTGCCGTAAACACCGTGTTCACCAGAAGCAAAAATGCGCGTCCGCCGTCGAGCGCAGGAAGCGGCAGCATGTTCATGACAGCCAGATTGATTGCGATGAATGCGCCGAGATACAGCACGTTCAGAATGCCGTCCGCCGTCGTCGCGGCGCTCTGCCCCGTCTGCGCAATGACCGACACGACACCGACCGGCCCGGACATGTCATTGACCGACACAAGGCCCGACACCAGATCGCCGAGACTCATCCACGCGAGCCGCGCAAAATCCAGCGCGGTATACCATGTGTTTTTGAGCACCGTTCCGACGGTTTTTTCCTCATAGCCGAAATACAAGCCGTATTTCAGCTGCTGTTCGCCGTCAACTTCATAAAGTTGCTGCTTCATTTCAAAATCGTTCAGCTTGACGAGTTCCCCGTCCCGCTTGACGACAAGATCGAATTTCCCCGTCTTATTCCGGGCCAGAAGCGTGCCGACGTCGGAGTAGATATACACGCGCCGTCCGTCGATCTTGTAAAGTTCATCGCCAACCTGAAGCCCCTGTTCGGACTCCAGCGGGCAGCCGTCAAAGAAACCGGAGATTTTCGCCGTCGAGAAACCCGCGACGCAGGAATAGATCATAGCCAGCACGACAAGGCCTGTCAGGAAGTTCATGAACGAGCCTGCTGCCAGAATGATCAGCCGTTTCCACCAGACCTTGGACGTGAACGCTCTGGGATTGTCGGATTCTTCATCCTCGCCCTCCATTGCGCAGTAGCCGCCCACGGGGATGCAGCGCAGCGCATAGAGCGTCTCGCCCTTTTGCTTTTTGACGATTGCCGGGCCCATGCAGATGGAAAACTCGTTCACCTGCACGTCCAGCGCCTTGGCCGTGAGAAAATGGCCCAGCTCGTGGATGAAGATCAGAAAGCCGAAAATCAGGATCGCAATGAGAATATACATGAAATCACCTGTCAGAAAACCGCTCGCGCGTATAGGCGCGGGCAAGGCGGTCCGCCTCAAAAATATCGTCCAGCGACGGCTCAGCCGTGACCGGCAGCCGCAGCGCCGCCGCCACGGCGTCCGGGATGTCGTAGAACCCGATCCGGTCCTGCAGATAGAGGGCGACGGCCTCTTCGTTGGCGGCGTTCATGGCCGTGCAGGCCGTGCCGCCGGTCTTTGCCGCCTCTTTGGCGAGCGCGAAGCAGGGGAAGGCGGCCTCATCGATGGGATCGAAGGTCAGCGGGCCGCAGGAGAGCAGATCGAGGGCGGGAGCCGGGTTGTGCAGCCGGTTCGGATACGTCATGGCAAGGCCGATGGGGATGCGCATATCGGGCACGCCCAGCTGCGCCAGTACCGCGCCGTCGACGAACTCGACCAGCGAATGCACGACCGACTGCCGGTGGATGACGGCCGTGACCTTCTCCAGCGGCAGCTCATACAGCCGCATGGCCTCGATGATCTCCAGCCCCTTGTTCATGAGCGTGGCGCAGTCGATGGTGATCTTCGCGCCCATCTTCCAGTTGGGGTGGCGCAGGGCGTCCGCTTTGGTCACGGACGCCAGTTCTTCCCGGCTTTTCCCGAAGAACGGCCCGCCGGAGCAGGTCAGGATCAGCCGCTTGACCTCCCGCTGGTCCCGGCAGCCCATCAGGCACTGGAAAATGGCCGAATGCTCCGAGTCGACGGGGATGATCTCCGCGCCGGATGCGCACGCCGCGGCCTGCATGAGCTGCCCGGCGCAGACCATGGTCTCTTTGTTGGCAAGGGCGATGCGCTTTTTCTCGCGGATGGCCGTGAGCGTCGGCCGCAGGGCGGCAAAGCCGCACACCGCTGCGACGACGGTATCGGCCTGTGGCAGCGCCGCGGCCTCACACAGCGCCTCGCTGCCCGCGAGCACCCTTATATTCATATCCGCAAGACGGGTCTTTAATTCCTCCGCGGCCGCATTCTCCGTCATGACGGCGAGTTCCGGCCGGTATTTGCGGCACTGGGCCTCCAGCAGGTCCACATTCTTTTCCGCCGTCAGCGCGGCGACGCGCAGGCCCAGCTCCTCCGCCACCGACAGGGTCTGGCGGCCGATGGAGCCGGTGGAGCCGAGGATCGTGATCGTATGTGTCATAGCTTCTCCAGTACAAACAGCATCGCGTACACCACGGGCGCAATAAAGAGCGTCGAATCAAACCGGTCGAGCACGCCCCCGTGGGTCAGGAAAATGTGGCTGTAGTCCTTGATCCCCGCCTCACGCTTGATGAGGCTCGTCGAAAGATCACCCAGCTGGCCGAAGAGATTGGCGACGACGCCGATGACGGCCAGGAACCACAGCGGCAGCCCCATCTGCCAGACAAGCTTCGCAACAAGCCCCAGCAGCACCATGCCGGCGGCGCTGCCGATCGGGCCCGCAAGGAAGCCCGCCCAGGTCTTGTTGGGACTCACGTGCGGCGCGAACTTCTTATGGCCGAAGGCCATGCCGCCCAGCATCGAAAAGCTGTCGCCAATAAACGCGATGACGAACGGCATCAGGACGAACGCGGGCGAGACATTGCGCAGCAGCGCAATGCAGCTGTACATCGCCGGGAACAGAAGCCCGCCGACGATGCAGACCGCGACGGTGGCAAACGGCAGCGCCGTTTCCTTCCCGTGCGTCACGACTGCGATGAGAAACAGCGCCGCGACGAACACATATGCGCACGCGAAATACAGCCGGTCACCGACCGCCGTCCACCAGCCGTCCATAGAGATGTATGCCACGGTCAGGACAGCCATCAGCATCGTCAGCGCGTAGACGAGCGGCGTGACATGCTTACCCGCCGTGTGCAGCAGCTCCCACGCGGCGGCAGCCGCGATCGCTGCGGTCAGGATCCACGCGGCGACCGGCGGCAGGATGACGAGCACCACGATCAGCAGCGGCACGCCGATGGCGGCCACGAGCAGTCTTTGTTTCATTTCCGACCTCCAAACCGGCGCTCGCGCGTCCGGTAGGACGCGATCGCCTTGTCGAGTTCCTGTTCATCAAAATCGGGCCAGAGCACATCCGTGAAATAATACTCCGCATACGCCGACTGCCACAGCAGGAAGTTCGATGTGCGGATCTCACCCGAGGGGCGGATGATGAGCTCCGGGTCCGGGATGCCGTCGGTATAGAGATAGTGCGCAAAATCGCACTCCGTCAGCTCCTCCGGCTGTTTGAGGCCCTGCACGCAGTCGGCGGCGAAGCGCCGCGCGGCGTGGACGATCTCGTCCCGGCCGCCGTAGTTGATGCAGATGTTGGCCTGGAAGCCCTGATAGTGCGTGGAGATCTCGTCCGTGCGGGCGATAAGCGCGCGCAGCTTCGGCGAGATCGGGCCGAGCTCGCCCAGGATCTTCAGGCGGATATGGTCCTGCTCCATCTCGTCGATGGCCTCGTGCAGGTACTTTTCAAACAGCGCCATGATGGCCTGCACCTCGTCCTGCGAGCGCTTCCAGTTTTCCGTGGAGAACGCGTAGACCGTCAGGTACTCGACGCCGAGATTTTTGCAGTAGGTGGCGATACGGCGGAACGTTTCCGAGCCTGCCGCATGGCCCATCTTGCGCGGCAGACCGCGCTGTTTTGCCCAGCGGCCGTTGCCGTCCATGATGATAGCGATATGCCGGGGCAGAGCATTGTTTTCCATAGATAAACAGCCTTTCACGACAAAAGCCGCCGTCCGGCGGCTTTTTATCTGCCCAAAAGCCGGGGCTTTTGGGCAATCTGGTTGCGACGGCTGCATCGCAAAGTTTTGGCCGCATAGCGGCCAAAATTCACGTTTGCCGGCGGGCAGTATTTTTGCCGAGAGCAGGGACTCCCGTCAAAAATGAGTTCTATTTTATTTGCGCCTGCGGGCGCAAACTCTGCGAGGCGCTTAGCCGCGCTTAGATCTCCATCAGTTCCTTTTCCTTCTTGGCGCACATCTCGTCGATCTTCTTGACGTGCTTGTCGGTCAGGTCCTGGATGTCCTTTTCGGCCTTCTTCTGGTCGTCTTCGGTCAGCTCGCCCTTCTTCTGGGCCTTCTTGACGTAGTCGACCGCGTCGCGGCGGATGTTGCGGACGGCGACCTTGGCGTCTTCGGCGTATTTGCGGACCTGCTTCGTGAGATCCTTGCGGCGCTCCTCGGTCAGCTGCGGGAAGACGAGGCGGATCACGCGGCCGTCATTCTGCGGGTTGATGCCGAGATCCGAGGTCTGGATGGCCTTTTCGATGGCCTTGAGAAGCGAGCCGTCCCACGGCTGGATGACGAGCGTGCGGGGATCGGGGGAAGCGACGGTGCCGACCTGGTTGATGGGGCTCGGCTGGCCGTAGTACTCCACCGTGATGCGGTCGAGCACCTGCGCGTTGGCGCGGCCCGCGCGCACAGCGGCGAAGTCGGATGCGAGAACGTCGAGCGTTTTTTCCATTTTGCGCTGGAATTCCTTGAGATCTGCCATATTAAAGTTCCTCCTTTACAATCGTGCCGATCGGCTCGCCCATCACGACGCGCAGGATGTTCTGCGGGTCCTTGAGCGCGAAGACCTGAACGGGAATATGATTATCCATGGAAAGCGATGTGGCCGTGGTGTCCATGACGGCCAGATGACGCGCGAGCACCTCGTCATAGGTGATGGCGTCGTATTTGACGGCGGTGGGGTCCTTGGCCGGGTCGGCGGAGTAGACGCCGTCGATGTTCTTGGCCAGCAGGATGGCGTCGGCGCCTATCTCCGCCGCGCGCAGGACTGCGCCGGTGTCGGTCGAGAAGAAGGGGTTGCCGGTGCCGCAGCCAAAGATGACGACGCGGCCCTTCTCCAGATGCCGGATGGCCTTGGAGCGGATGTAGGGCTCGGCGATCTGGTTCATGGCGATGGCCGTCTGTACCCGGACCTCCACGCCGCGCTGCTCGAGGCAGTCAGCCACGGCCAGCGCGTTGATGACGGTCGCGAGCATGCCCATATGGTCCGCGCGCGTGCGCTCCATCTTGCCGCCGCCGTCCTTGACGCCGCGCCAGAAGTTGCCGCCGCCGACCACGACGCCGACCTGCACGCCGGCCTCGACGCACTGCTTGATCACGTCGCACACGCCGCCGATGACCGCGAAATCCAGCCCCCGGTGCGCGTCGCCCGCCAGCGCCTCACCGCTGATCTTGAGTAACACTCGTTTATATTTCGGTTCACGCATGGTAGAAACTCTCCTTTTCAATTCCCATCTATTTTATAATATAATGGGCGACTTGAAAAGAGGAAAATGCAAATTTCCCGGATTGTTTTCACTTTTTTCACATTCTGGAAGCCTCATGGCATTTTTGCATTGCGTTATCCGGGCAAATCGGATATAATGTATAAATTACAGGACATTTCATCCGGGAGGATCTAAGCATGGAAGAAGAAAGAAAGCCGTTGGAAAACAGAAATTTCATCGACGCCTTTATTGAAGAGGATCTGGCCCCCGGCGGCCGGTTCGAGGGTAAGCGCGTGCACACCCGGTTTCCGCCGGAGCCGAACGGGTATCTGCACATCGGCCACTGCAAGGCGCTGACGATCGATTTCGGCACGGCCGAAAAATTCGGCGGCCTGTGCAACCTGCGCATGGACGATACCAACCCGACGAAGGAAGACACCGAATACGTCGACGCCATCCAGGCCGATATCCACTGGCTGGGCTTCGACTGGGGCGACCGGTTCTTCTACGGCTCGGATTATTTTGAAAAGGACTACGAATTTGCTGTCGAGCTCATCAAAAAAGGCCTGGCCTACGTCTGCGACCTGACCGCCGAGCAGTTCAAGGAGTGCCGCGGCGACATCGGCAAGCCCGCCGTGAGCCCGTACCGCGACCGCCCGGTCGAGGAGAATCTCGATCTGTTCGAGCGCATGAAGAACGGCGAGTTCCCCGAGGGCAGCCGCACGCTGCGCGCGAAGATCGACCTGGCCTCCGGCAACTTCAACATGCGCGACCCCGTCATCTACCGCATCCGCTACATGCACCATCACCGGCAGGGCGACAAGTGGTGCATCTACCCGATGTACGACTTTGCCCACCCGATCCAGGACGCGCTCGAGGGCATCACGCACTCGCTTTGCTCGCTGGAGTTTGAGGCCCACCGGCCGCTCTACGACTGGGTCGTGAACAACGTCTCCGTCCCGAACCATCCGCGCCAGATCGAGTTTGCCCGCCTCGGCATCGACCACACCGTCATGTCCAAGCGCAAGCTGCGCCAGCTCGTCGAGCAGAACTATGTCTCCGGCTGGGACGATCCTCGCATGCCCACGCTCTGCGGCCTGCGCCGCCGCGGCTATACCAGCCATTCCATCCGCGATTTCTGCGAGCGCATCGGCGTGGCGAAGTCCGCCAACACCGTCGAATACGCCCTGCTCGAGCACTGCCTGCGCGAGGATCTGAACGACACGGCGGAGCGGACGATGGCCGTCCTGCGCCCCGTGAAGCTCGTCATCACCAACTATCCCGACGGCGAGACCGAGGAGATGGAGGCCATCAACAATCCCGAGAACGAGGCCGACGGCACCCATACCATCACCTTCTCCAAGGAGTTGTGGATCGAGCGTGCCGACTTCATGGAGGACGCCCCAAAGAAGTTCTTCCGCCTGGCGCCAGGCCGCGAGGTGCGCCTCAAGAACGCCTATATCGTGAAGTGTACGGGCTGCACGAAGGATGCCGAGGGACGCATCACGGAGATCCAGGCCGAGTACGACCCCGAGAGCAAGAGTGGCATGGCGGGCGCCAACCGCCGCGTCAAGGGCACCATCCACTGGGTGAGCGCCTCCCACTGCCTGCCCGCCGAGGTGCGCGAGTACGACCGTCTCTTCTGCGTGGAGAACCCCTCTGCCGACGACCGCGACTTCCGCGAGCTGCTCAATCCCGATAGCCTGCGCGTGAACAAGGGCTGCTACGTGGAGCCCTACCTCGCCGAGAAGCATCCTGGCGACTACCTGCAGTTCCAGCGCATCGGCTATTTCATGATGGACCTCGACAGTACCGCCGACCACCTCGTCTTCAACAAGACCGTGGGTCTGAAGGACGCCTGGGCCAAGAAGCAGGGCGGCGGAGCCAAGAAATAGGCCCCTGCCAGCCCCAGCAGGACTTGCGCGCCCCATGGCCAATCGGTCTGCGCAGGGCCTCATATTCAGAATGTTTCAGCCGTGGCCCCGGGAAGCCCGTGCGACCCGTGGCCACGACCATAACGATATCACATGGAGGAATATTACAACACCAAGGAGTTTCGCAAACTGCTCCGACGCTACCAGAAGGCGCGCCGGACAGGCGTCTCCGACTATTTCATGGCGAGCGAACTGGGCGACATCATCCAGTATTATGCCGTCCAGGGTAAGAACGACAAGGCGATGGAGGTCTCCGACTTCACCCTCAACCTCTATCCTGGCGCCGTAGAGCCGCTGGCCTTCAAGGCGCGCTATGCGCTCTCGGTGGAGGACGATCCCGACCAGGCCCAGGCCTATGCCGACCTCGTGGAGGACAAGACCGACGTGGAATACTACTACCTCGTGGCGGAGATCCTGATCCACAAGGAGGAGATCGGCACGATGGAGAACTATCTCCGCGCCCGCTACGCCGAACTCAGCAAGAAGGATAAGGACGAGTTTGCCCTCGACGTGGCCCAGATGATGGACGACTACCGCCTGACGGAACTGGCCCTCTCCTGGCTCGACTTGGTCAAGGACCGCAAGCATCCCGACTACAAGAGCATCAAGGGCAAGGTGCTGGTCTTCTCGGGCCTGCACGACGTCGATGGCGAGGGCGAGCGACTGCTGGAGGAGCTCACCAACGACGAACCCTACAACGTCGATCGCTGGCTCGACCTGGCACAAGCGCAGAAGTCGAAGCAGCACAACAAAGAGTGTGTCGAGTCGTGCGACTACGCCATCGCCATCGATCCGCAGAACGCCAAGGCCATCTACCTCAAGGGTGGAGCGCTGGTCGCCATGGAGCACTACGAGGAGGCCCTGGAGCTCTTCAAGAGCAACAACGACCTGCTCAAGAAGGAGACCGATGGTCTCTCGTCCCTGACTGTGGCTATCTGTCTCACGGCCCTGGGTCGCGACGAGGAGTCCTACCAGTGGCTCGACGATGCGATCTGGACGTGCAAGGACCAATTGATGTTCTTCATGGCGATCTACTTCTGTTTCGCCGGCACGAAGTATCTTCCGCGCCTCTACCCGCAGCTCAAGCGCGTCTTCGCCCTGCTGGGCAAGAACAACAAGCACTACTGGTC
>OJJV01001067.1_pt1 | contig 12940 bp, 17 predicted proteins | sample 1596391 | NCBI WGS metagenome assembly OJJV01 (sample SAMEA4350164, study PRJEB24818) | metagenome | biome: human; feature: gut; material: faeces | place: Denmark | collected 2013-09
ACAAGCTGACGGCATACGGCGACACGCCGATAACCTACGATGCGATAGGAAATCCGCTGACATACAGGGGTTACACGCTCACATGGCAGAACGGCAGACAGCTTGCGTCAATGAAATACGGCGCGATAAACATCGGCTTTACTTATGACGTAGACGGACTGAGAACATCAAAAACCATTCCCAATGTCGGTTTGGAGCACAAATATTACTATGTTGGCAACCGCTTGCAGTATGAAACACTCGGTGGAAGCAGTGCTTTGTGGTATTTCTATGATGCGGACGGAAAACCGTCGGGTATTCGTTACAAGAACGGCGACAGCATAAACGATTACTACTTCGTCTGCAACTGGCGAGGAGACGTAATTCAAATCTACAACGCTTCGGGTACATTGGTTGGAAGCTACACCTACGACGCATGGGGCAGAGTAACCGAAAATGCCACATCAGCCGATACGGAGAATATAACCGAGACCAATCCGATCCGTTATCGTGGTTATTACTACGATACAGAGACCAGACTCTACTATCTCAAGAGCAGATACTATGACCCGGCAGTTAAAAGGTTCTTGAATGCAGACGGTTATGTTCAAACGGGTGATGGATTGCATGATAAAAATATGTTTGCTTATTGCTTGAATAATTCGGTGAATTTAAGTGATCCAACCGGAAAGTTTGCATGGATAGTTGTAGGTGCGCTTGTTTTTATTGGAGTGGTTGGAGTGGCTGGTGGAATTTTAGGATACAAGTCTAACGAAAAGTTGATAAATAAGCCTAAAACAAAGCAAGGCAGTTCAAATTACAATAAGCCAAACAGTTCTAACAATAATCAAAAAACAAAAACCAACAACTCAAATAAAAGCAATTCACATAATCAAAACGGTGGCTCGGCATCTTATAATGCAGGAACGCCTGAACTAACTTCAAAGGATAGAGCAATGAATGCTTATATTGGCGCAACACTTGGAATAGCTGTAGCTGGAACGGTATTGGCATTGATTGGTGCTGGGGTGGCAATAGGAGGAGCTGTAGCATTGGGAGCACAACTCGCTGCAATTGGATGCTTAGCTTTTAATGCAGAAGCCATTATTTTTGCTCCGTTTTATGGTGTTGAGATGGAACCTATTGATTGGGATTACGGATACTAATCGAAGCTTAACAAAATTTTTTATTAGTTTTTGCAACTAAAAAACAAGGAGGTAAGATAAATGATTGAATTTAATGGGTATCTTACAGGAGCACCAAAAAAATTCCTTTTTAAAAAGCTTATTAGCTGTTTTCAAAATGCTACGGTTTTTGCCTTCACAATGGTTTTGCCTTTTATTATTTTGTTGGTTAAAACTTTTGAGGCACTTTCTATATTGTACCTATATTTGGCATTTTTTTTGTGTCTTATGATAGTATATCGCATTATAATACCTAAAGCGAGTAAATCGGCAATTCCTAAAAGAATATATATAATGGATGATAAAATGGTTTGTATCGCTGATAATTTAACCGAGAACAGATCCGTAGAATTAGTGAGAAAGGTTTTTGATTACGGGGAATTTTACTTTATATCTTTTTATTTTGGAAAAATCAGTTGCTATTTTATTTGTCAAAAGAGCTTGTTAACACAAGGAACTATCGAGGACTTTGAAAAGCTGTTTGACGGTAAAATAGTAAGAAAAAAATGAAAACAGATAAAGTGCCGCAAAGTCGGCAGAAACTTTCTTGGCTCCCTTGTAGGGAAGTTGGACACGGCTTGACCGTGACTGAGGGGTTTATAAAAAATTCGCAGAAATAAATCCAGCCTCCCCTTGTTGCAAGGGGAGGGGGACCGCTTGCGGTGGTGGGGATAAAGACGAGCTGACAACGGCGGCAATATTCTGTCAACGACGGTATATCCGCTGACGTGGGGCAGTCTGAGCGGAGTTACGGCGACAGACACTACGACATATACCTACGGCGACAGCAACTGGAAGGACAAGCTGACGGCATACGGTGATACACCGATAACCTACGATGCGATAGGAAATCCGCTGACATACAGGGGCTACACGCTCACCTGGCAGAACGGCAGACAGCTTGCGTCAATGAAATACGGCGCGATAAACATCGGCTTTACTTATGACGTTGACGGATTGAGAACATCAAAAACCATTCCCAATGTCGGTTTGGAGCACAAATATTACTATGTCGGCGATCGCTTGCAGTATGAAACACTCGGCGGAAGCAGTGCTTTGTGGTATTTCTATGATGCGGACGGAAACCCGTCGGGAATAAGGTATAAAGATAATAGCGGCACAGTAAACGATTACTACTTCGTCTGCAACTGGCGAGGCGATGTAATTCAAATCTACAACGCTTCGGGTACATTGGTTGGAAGCTACACCTACGACGCATGGGGCAGAGTAACCGAAAATGCCACATCAGCCGATACGGAGAATATAACCGAGACAAACCCCATCCGTTATCGTGGTTACTATTACGATACAGAAACGAGACTCTACTACCTCAAGAGCAGATACTATGACCCGGCGGTTAAAAGGTTCTTGAATGCGGATGGATTGATTTCGACAGGAATTGAAGATGTTTGCAAAAACATGTTTGCATATTGTAAAAATGATCCTGTTAATATGGCTGACTCGAGTGGAAATGATCCCGTTCCGGCTTGGGCTTTACACATAATATCGGGCACGGCAACAGAAAGTGAATATGCTAAAGCTTTATCGGTCAATCCGAATGCGTGGCATGGTTCTGCAGGGTATAGAGTAAGGCATGCAATTGATATTGCAAGAAAAAGGCAACAAAATTTATTAGAATCTGCAGAACACCATAAGAGAGGGACAACTAATAAAGCAAACAAACAAAAACATGAAAAAGGACAGACACGAAAACAAAAAGATAAAAATGGTGAAAAAGGGGATGCAAGGCGCAAACCAAATCCTAACAAAAGAAGAACAATAAACATAGAAATTGATGGAGATTTATTAAGTACGGCATTTGAAGTTACTGCCATTACCGTTACAACGACTATACTTGTAGGTGTTATATTAGATGATGCAACAGGAGTGGGTGTAATCGATGATGTGTTTATTGCACCTTTAATGAAAATTCTTTGGGATATGTCATCCAATAGTATTTTAGCGGAGTGATTAATATGTTGAAAAAATTAAAAGAATTAAGTAGATTAGCAAATAAAGTATCTTTATATACCAATATTAATGATACGTCTCATTTTCTATATGGTATTATTTTGGCAGTTGACGAAAATAAAATAGCGGTGCAGCTGATTTCGCCGGATGGGGAAAATGACGGTATAGTTGCTTTTGACACGGAAGAAGTTTTCAGAATTGAACTTGATGGACAATATGCTGAAAAAATGAAGAAACTAAGTGGCAATATTCAAAGGGTTGGATTTCAATTGGTTGAAAACAGTATATATTTATCTGTTTTGTATTTGGCTAAACAAAGGAATCAAATTGTATCTATTGAATTATGCAGTAGTGGCTATGATGATGTTGTCGGTTTTGTTTCAGGTATAAGTGAAGATGATTGTTGCATTAATCAAATTGATGAATACGGATTTCCAGATGGATGTTCATACATTTCATTGGAGGACATCACACAAATATCCTGTGGTGGCAAAACTGAAAATAGAATTTATAAATTATGGAAGAGAAATAGTTAAAGAATAAATTCTTTGCGGCATTATCACCTCTAAAAAAGTTGCACACGGTTGCTGAAATTGCGACTCCTTTCCAAACGTAACCACAACCGTGTACGGCAAACCAAATTTTCATATCAAATATATCTGCATGACAAATCTTAATTTAATAGTAATGTTTTTACCTATATTTTTGCAGGTTTAAGCAGTTTTACCGCAAAGAATTTAAGTGAAAGACAAACTATTTCACGATTGAAATTAAACTTTATTAAACCGACGTGTATGCAACAAGTATAAAAGATCGATTCTCGAGTTAGATTATCGGTCTTTTTTTATTGCCTAAATTTATTACATAGCCGTTACTTGAAAGAGTAGCGGCAATTTTTATGAAAGGAGCGTTAGGAATGTTTATTCTGTCAGGGCTTTAGCAATGTTATGTTAAAATCTAAGAGGGAGGTGATTCTATCGAAAAAGAAAGTGTAACAGAAATACCATTGTCACAGATTCGTGACTTTCCCGATCATCCCTATCAGGTTAAAGATGATGAGTGTATGAACAATCTTGTTTCAAGTATTAAGGAACGGGGCCTTATTCAACCTATCATTGTACGACCGATTGAAGATTATCTCTATGAAATGGTGTCCGGTCACAGGCGCAAGCGAGCTTTTGAACTTGCAGGATTAAAGTCAATTCCTGCTAAAGTTGTGGAGCTTACAAGAGACGAAGCAATTTTAGTTATGGTTGACTCAAATTTACAGAGAGAAGTAATCTTGCCAAGTGAAAAAGCGAAAGCGTATAAGATGAGACTTGATGCTATGAAAAGGCAGGGACAGCGTTCTGATCTAACTTCCAACCCGGTGGGTGGGAAGTTAAAAGGAATGGAATCAGCTGGTATTATCGGTGAACAATCCGGTGATAGTCAAACACAAGTTCGCCGATACATTCGCCTGACTGAATTGATCCCCGAAATGCTTGACCTTGTTGACGAAGGGAAAGTTGCGATGAGACCTGCTGTTGAAATTTCATACCTTCCGAAAGAATCTCAGGAGCAGTTGGTTAAGGCAATGGAATTTTCGGACGCCACACCGTCGCATTATCAGGCAATAAGAATGAAGAACTGTTATCGTGACGGTAAATTAACAGAAGAAGTTATAGATACAATAATGGATGAGGCGAAGCCCAATCAAAAAGGAAAATCACCGTTTAGAGATAAACGAATTGAGGACTTGATTCCGCAGTCCGTTCCGAGAGATAAACAGTGCGATTATGTGCTGAAAGCTCTAAGGTTCTATAACAAATACAGAGAACGAGCAAGAGATAACCGTGAAAGGTGAAATCTTGCTCTATTTTTATTTATGAAAGGATTTTATATTATGATTATTAAAGCAGAAATTACAAAGAGAGTAAACGGGGATAAGCCGCTCAAGGCTTTCGCAGACGTTATTATCGACGGTGCGGTTGTAATTCACGGCATCGGCGTTGTTGAAAAGGAAGCAGGCAGATATATCACAATGCCTCGTTCACAGTGGAAGAACAAAGAAGGCGAAATCAGACAGAGAGATATTTGTCACCCGATTTCAACTGCGGCACGCAGTATGATTGAAGAAGCCGTATTTGCCGCCTACGACAGTACGGACGAAAACTAAGGAACGGGAGGTGAAAAATTATGGCTAACAAGTTTATGTCAAAAGTAAAAGCTCTTTGCAAAAAGGCAAAGGACTCACTTGAAGCAAAGACAGCAGTTATGAAAGCAAATGCACATACAACTTTCGACGGCACAGTCGCCGAAGCGTATGTCGATACCGGAGTGAAAATTCTCATTGCCGTTGTAATCGGCGCACTTCTTCTCGCAGGTCTTTACACATTGTTCAACACAACCATTATGCCGACTGTGTCCGATAAGATCACAGAGCTTTTCGGCTATAACGGTTAATCAAAAATTTTTTCGGAGGTATTTATTATGTTTAATAAGGTTAAGTCATTTTTCGGTAAGGTTATTTCAAAGGCAGAAAACAAGATCGAGACAGCAAAGGCTGTTATGACCGCAAGAGCACACACCGTGCTTGACGGCACAGTTGCAGAAGCGTATGTCGATACAGGAGTGAAGATCCTCATCGCCGTTGTTATCGGTGCACTTCTTCTCACTTTGCTTTATGCTCTTTTCAATGACACAATTATGCCGAGTGTAACAGAAAAAGTCGAGGGACTTTTTAATTATGCAGGCTAAATAAAAAACGGCGGGGCGGCTTATGCCGTCTCGCTTTAAGGACGATATATATGATGATAAGAAGTATTCAACAAATCGGACCGATAAGACCCGTTATGATTGAAAAGACACCTACGCTGAACTTAAATGCGTTACCCGATTTCATATTCCTGATGATTTTACTGTTCGTAATTTATCGAATTTCGGAATCGGTGATTAGACGGACACCCGGATATACAAAAGAAGATAAAAAAATCCCAATATATCAAATCATCTGTATTATTGTTGTGTCAAGTTTGCAAATCGGGTTCGGATGGTCGGAGGAGCTTGTGAAAGGCATTATTCTTTTACTGATTTCACTTTATGCCTCGGTGTCGGATATTCAAACACACAGAGTAAAGGACGTTGCTTCGGTGATGATCTTAATTACAGGATTTATAGGAATAACCATGTCGGAAATTCCGAAACATCTTTTCGGCGGAATTTTAATCGGCGGCATTTTATTTATATGTGCTGTTGAAAGTAACAACAGAATAGGCGGAGCCGATGTGAAACTGTCGGCGGCTTGCTCTTTTTTACTCGGTTTTCAGCGGGGTACGGCAGGTCTCGTTATCGGTCTTTTGTCGGCAATAATATGCAATCTGATTTTAAATCGTAAATCTAAGATAAAAGGAAAAGCGTTCCCGCTGGTACCGTATTTGTCGGTTGGATTTATGGTTATGTACTTCTTTTAAGGAGGCTTAAACAAAATGAAAAACAGAACAGCAATAGGAATTGTGTGTATAATTCTTGCCGTTGCCATAACATTTGTTGTTTCTCCGATGGTTAATAAGGTGTCGGATAAGAAAACGGAAACGGTGAGATTTACAACAAACGTAACACACGGAACAAAAATAAAGGAAACAGATGTTGAAGTCGTGAAGATTTCAAATTCCGCATTGCCCGATAAGGTCGTTAAGAATAAGACTGCGGTTGTCGGAAAGTATGCGACGGCGGACTTATTCAAAGGCGATTTTGCAACAGAAAACAAAATAACGGATAATGCCAATACAGCGTCGGACGTTATGGCTTCGCTCAAAGGCAATAAGGTGGCGATGAGTATTACAATTAACTCATTTGCCGGAGGTCTTTCAGGCAAGCTGCAAAACGGCGATGTTGTGAGCATTTGCGTAACAGGCAAAGACAATAAAACCGAAATACCTGCGGAGCTTAAATATGTTAAGGTAATAACGACAACAACTTCGGGCGGCATTGATGAAAACGATGTTGTAGAGAATGAGGACGGCAGCTTTGATCTGCCGACTACAATTACGGTGCTTGTGTCGGTTGAACAGGCAAGAATACTTGCAAACTATGAAAAGAACGCAGCAATGCATATTGTACTTGTTTACAGAGGTGATGACACTTCTGCCGAAAAGTTTTTGAAAGCACAGGACGCATATCTTGAAAAGAACAGCAGAAACGGAGGGTGAATATGGCGAAGATTATTTCGGTTATAGGTTCACCGGGCAGCGGAAAAACAACGGTTGCGTTAAAACTTGCTCAGGAGCTTTATTGCTCAACGTCGAACGGAGCGGTAATCTACCTTTCTCCGTCATTGAAAGTTCCTGCTTTGGGAGTTCTTTTTCCTAATTACAAGCCCGACAGTGTTTTTTCTCTCGGAGCAATGTTTGATAAAACAGATATATTTGAAGAAGATGTTTTAAATCATCTGGTTACGGTCAAAGCAATGAACAATTTCGGCTGTCTCGGATATATGACGGGAGAAAACAAATATACCTATGCACAGCTTACCGAGGATAAAGTCAGTTCCTTTTTTGATGTGCTTGACAGAATGACAGGATATGTGTTTGTTGATTGCACCGATGAGGGAAATGATCTCATTTCCCGGTATGCTTTGAGAGAATCCGATGAGGTCATGCTGGTTCTTTCTCCCGACCTTAAAAGTATGGTCTATCTTGCATCAAATGAGGAAATCTTCGGCACAAACGCAGAGAGAGCAATAAAAGTTTTGAATGTAACCGAAAATGAACTCTTTTCTCCGATTGACGACGTGAAAGCAAATGTGAAAAACATTTCGTTTGTCTTACCGTTCAGCAGGCAGATAAGAAGTCAGCACCTTGACGGACTGCTTTATGAAAGGGCAAAGGATAAAGCGTACAGAAAAGAGCTTATGAAAATTGTAAATGTAATAATTTAAGAGGAGGACGGAAAGTGCAGAAACACATTGATTTTGTGCCGCTGCTTTCAATGGTTCAGGAGCATATCTCCTCCCGATATGCGGCGGCACTTTCAGATAAGAATAAATTACCTCAGCTCAAGTCATATATCGACAAGTTTCTCCGAGACGGCGGATATGCCGTTGATGGATTGTCACAGTCGGATTTGAGCGACAGACTTTATTTCGAGATGGCAGAGTATTCAATCCTTACAAAGTATCTCGGCAGAGATAATATTGAGGAGATAAATATCAATGCGTGGAATGATATTGCAATTACCTATACTTCGGGAAGAACCGTGAAAACAAAGGAACATTTCTATTCTCCGTCACACGCAGTTGATATAGTTAAAAGACTGCTCCATCATTCGGGTATGATTATTGATAACTCGACGCCTATGTCTCAGGGACATTTGCCGAACAATACAAGAATTACTGCGTTGAAAGAACCGATTGTTGACAATGATGTCGGAGTGAGTGTTTCAATTCGACTTCTGCATCCGTCGAGGGTGAATAAAAAAGAAATTATCCAATCGGGTAATGCGACCGAGAAGATGATGGATTTTCTCTGTATGTGTATGAGATACGGCGTTTCAACTGTAGTTGCCGGAGCCACAAGCTCAGGTAAAACTACCTTGCTTAATGCTTTGCTTTCAACAATTCCCGATAGAAAGAGAGTTTTTACTATTGAAACAGGCTCGAGGGAACTTTCGCTTGTCAGGAAAAAGAAGGGCAGAGTTGTAAACAACGTTGTCCATACTCTGTCAAGACCTTCGGATAATCCCGCATTTGATATAACGCAGGAAGATCTTGTCGTGGCTTCACTGCGATTTAATCCCGATATTGTTTGCGTCGGAGAAATGCGAGATGTAGAGTGCTATTCTGCGGTTGAAGCGAGTCTTACGGGACATACGGTTGTATCAACCGTTCACGCTTTCGCAGCGGATTCCGCACATATGAGAATTGCGCTTCTGTGTCAGAAAAGATTTCCGATTGACTTCAAAACTTCTCTTATGCAGGCAGGTCAGGCTTTCCCTATAGTCGTTTACACACATAAACTTGAAAACAACGAAAGAAAGATTATGGATATATCGGAATGTGAAATACTTCCGAGCGGCGACAGGGTTTACCATACTTTGTTCAGGTTTAACATAACGAAGAATGAGATTGTAAACGGCAGATATATTACCGAAGGATTTTTTGATCAGCCCGAAATTATGTCGGATAACCTTAAACGTAAATTACTTCAGTTCGGCGTTCCGCAGGAGGAATTGAATAAATTCTTAGAGAGGGGAGCGGATTACAAATGATTTTTCCCATGATTGCATCTGTATTTTTAATAATCGCAGTCGTATGTTTTCTCAATTTGACTCCGCAGCAGATTACGGATGATATAAATTCGGTCGTTTCAAAGAAACCGAATCTCCGTGACAGGGCAAGATCGCTTAGATCCGGAAAGAAGAAAAAGGATTGGGCGCAAGGCTCAGCTACCTGCAGTCCGCCTTAAAAGCCTGCGGAAAAGAAAGCAAATTTGCAGTTGTATGTTCTTCTGCCCTTATTCTCTTTGCTGTTGGTGCGGTAGCTGCCGTTTTAATCAATAACTTTTTCCTTATTCCCGCTTTTTCGGTCGCCTTTGCAATGATCCCTTTTATTTATGTAAAGAACATAACAAGTATATATGAAAGGCAAACAAAAGAAGAGCTTGAAACCACACTCTCGATAATTACAACGTCGTATGTCAGAAGCGACGATATCGTTTCGGCGATACAGGAGAATTTGCCGTATATAAGACCGCCGCTGAAAGATTGTTTCACAGCGTTTATCGGTGATGCGCTGGCGGTGTCGTCGAATATCAAGCGTGCAATTAAAAAGCTCAAGGAAAAGATTGACGACGAGATATTTCAAGAATGGTGTGATACTCTGATTCAGTGTCAGGATAACAGAGAAATGAAAGATACTTTACAGCCTGTTGTTGCCAAACTTACCGATGTGCGTATAGTAAATAACGAGCTTAACACTATGATGTCGGCTGTCAGAACGGAGTATTACACAATGGTCGGTCTTGTTATCGGCAATGTTCCGCTTCTTTATGTCCTGAATAAAGATTGGTTTCATACGCTCATATATGAAACATCGGGAAAAATGGTTCTGGGCGTATGCGGAATAGTTATCGTAATAACATATTTCTTTATGCTGAAGTTTACAAAACCTGTTGAATTTAAGAGATAGGAGGCGGTCGAATGATAATGAAAATATGTATGATCTTTCTTATCGGAGCAGGGTTGTTTATGATACTTGCCGACTGCTTCCGAATACCGTATATGAGAACATCAAAAGCGGTAAAGAACCTTGCAAAGCAGCAGAAAGAAAAGACAAGCAGTATTGATGTTTGGCTTTCATCACTTGCTTCATTTATTGCAAAGAGGCTTAAGTTGAATGAATTTAAAAAGGCTCGACTTGAAGCCGATCTCAGAACGGCTCGGATGAATATATCTCCGGAAATGTTTATAGCGAATGCTGTTGTAAAATCATTCATTATTGCCGTACTTGCAATCCCCGTTCTCTTTATATTTCCTATTCTGTCACCGATAATTATTTTTCTTTCGTTTGTCCTTTATAAAATGAATATGAAAAGCATTGAGAAAAGGATAAGAAGAAAGCGTGAACAGATTGAATATGAGCTTCCGAGGTTGGTATTTAAAATCGAAAATACGCTGACTCACAGCAAGGACGTTCTGTATATTATCGAATCGTTTGCAAAAAATGCGGGAGCCGAACTCAAGCACGAACTTGATATAACCGCCGCAGATATGAGGTCGGGCAATCAGGAGATTGCAATTACAAGGCTTGAGGGAAGAGTCGGATCCCCGTTGATGAGCGATGTGTGCCGTGGATTGATTTCCATATCAAGAGGTGATGTCAATACGGTGTATTGGAACTCTTTATCGCTCAAATTTGCAGATATTCAAAGACAACAATTAAGGCTTGAGGCGCAGAAGATACCGAAGAAAGTTAAAAGACTTTCGATGTGTCTTCTGCTTTGCTTTATGCTCATATACATTGTAGTCATTCTTGCACAGATTATGTCATCCGTGGGCGTGCTGTTTAATTGACGGAGGTGTAAAGGTGAGAAGAATTTTTAGATCTCAAAAAGGCGAGGGATATATTGATGTTGTAATCGGTATTCTTGCTTTAATGGCGGTTCTTGTTGTTACGCTTAACATCTTTGAATTTATGACGCTTAAAGAAGACCTCGATGAAATAAGCGGGCAGCTGATTGAAACTGCAACTTTTAACGGTTGTTTTGACACTGCATTTGACGAAAGGGCAGATGATTTGCAAAATCGGTTCTTTCAATTTGATGTTGAAACGGACGCACAGGAGTATTTCAATACTTCATATAAAAGGGTTCAGCTCGGTGACAAGATGGAAGTGACGGTATCCGTTGAAACCTATGTCCGTGGATTGGGTGTTTTCAAAATACCGATAACCGTTACAAGCCACAGATCGGGCATATCGGAAAAATATTGGAAGTAGGTGACGGTTTTGAAAGTTTTATCTTCAAAGAAAGCCGAGGGTTATATAATGCCCTGTGTTTTGATAATTATTTTGGCGGCAATCTTCTCGGGAATATTTGTTTATTCGGCTTCTCTTTCAAAAGTCAATGTTATGAAAGAGAACAGTAAAATTGTTCTTGACAGCTTTGTAACGCAAAAAGCAACCGAGATATTCAACAGCATAAAACAGGGCAATGACTATACGGAGGTAATTGATCAGAGCCGTTATCAATCTGCACTCATCAACTTTTGCACATTGGAAAGAGACGGCGAAAACCTGTATAGTATAGATGCGGACGGCAAAGAGCAGTTCCACATATCAGAACCTGTAATCAGCTTCAAAGCGGAACACGAGCTTAAACTGTGCGTAAGTTATACGATGTCGGTACCGATTTATTTTGCAGGTGCGTATATCACTTCTGCATCAATTCCGGTGGAAGTATCGTCCGTATTAACCGAAGAATTCTGATTGAGATTTCACCTGTTTTAAGAGATTTGATAACTGTTATATCTTGTTATTAAATTCTCTGCCAACCCTTGAAAACACTGGATTTATCGCAGATGAGCTTTCCCTTATTCTTTCCCTTGTGTTATATCGTCCCATCAGTGTTTACGAATTCTGATAAGGGCAAATACAAGGGCAAGAAAATCATATAAAACAGTATAACACAAAATAAAAGTGACATGGTGAACTGATTGAAATGCTTCTGATTTTTGTATCTGATGATTGATTGAATGATAAGGAGATAGGATACGATGAGAACGATATTTGCAGAATACAATCCACACAGAAACAGTATTGATGTTTATACCAGTGCTGGCTATATGCTTCGCATTGATTGTTGGGAAGCAGAAAAGAATTTAAAAACCACTCCCGGATCAGACTGTGCATTAACTTCACTTGCAGTTGATGAACCACTTGAATATGCAAGATTATATCTTGATGGAAATTTGCAGATGTGGGTGAACGCGGAAGATTCATTAGAGATATAGAAATACCTTTTAGAACAAAGTAGTCTTTCGCCTCTACGAATATAATTGTGAATTAGACGCTTATATCCGAAATAAACAATTGGAACATACCCGACAGGAGAACTTTCTTTGATAAGTCACGAAAAGAAACAGTCTATCAGAAAATGCAATCTGACACATAGACGGGCTCGACACATAGAATAAACAAGAGGACTTTCATTCACCCTGTTACATTTTACAGTTCACCTTTCTTTTTGGATATGTCCACACAATTCATATCATTAGGTTAAATACTTCCTGTTGTGTATTGACAGTAGACTGATTTTCTGATAAAATAAAAT
>OJJV01001069.1_pt1 | contig 12904 bp, 12 predicted proteins | sample 1596391 | NCBI WGS metagenome assembly OJJV01 (sample SAMEA4350164, study PRJEB24818) | metagenome | biome: human; feature: gut; material: faeces | place: Denmark | collected 2013-09
GGCGATGGGCTAACGCTCATCGCTATTTTAAATAAATTGATCCGAATTGAAAAATGAGGAGATCCTTTTGCGCGAATTCTAAATGCAAAAATTGCGTATTAAAAGATCCTTTAGTGCGCAATAATCATTCACACAAATGTGCAATATATATTTATCTTTAACAATATTCGTTTTTTGTGTATCTTCATCCAACACATATTCAAAGTTAAAATCCGCGTCTTTGAAATAATACTTGTCAAGCCATGACGTGTTTTGCACTTTTTCAAGAAATTCATTTTTATTGCTGTAAATGCGGGTAAAAGGATCTCCACTTTCTTCAGCATGAACCACAATGCGGTAGTTTAAATCAGTATTAAACGCTTTAACAAAATCAATTATTGAAATCATAAGATATCTCCTAAAGTTCTCTTCGACGTAACTTATAAATTAATTGGTGCAACTTCAATAATAATGTAAGGACATACACGTCATAAGGTTGTAATCTCCAATTGTTTTAAGCAAAACAGGACATCTTGGAGATGGCTTTTTTAGTCTAAAAAGCGCACTGATCCGTTTTTCAATTTTCATCAGTTTAACTGCTAGACAATGCATGCTTATATGAACTTTCATAAGAAAACACTATCGCTGTGTTAGTTGCATAAGATACATTCCTATTGTAGATAGGAGGACTATTAGCAACTGCTTTAACCATAGGTTTCTCCAAATTAAATGTTTTTTGCCGTGTTCTGCCTTTAGTAATTTTCTACTGATTGTTTAAGATCTTATAATTAAGTTGCTTTTCTATTTGCTCAGCCTGTCTGCAAGCGTAGCTTAAGTTTTGAGAACACGATTTTTGGTAATAATAAAGAGCTTTTTGCTCATTTTTTCTTACATGAATACCCTGCTGATAGTAAAACGCAAGATTTGCACAGGCAGTTCTGCCTTTGATAGCACAGGCTCTGTTACATGCTGCAATATCACCGTTTTCGCATTGTTTTACAAAACTTTCTCTTGTAAAACAAAGTGCAAAGCTAAACACTACAAATGCTGTTGCAATGATGAAAGCAAAGCTGAACACAGGATGGGTTCTAAAATTGAACTTGAGATTTTTTAAGATGTCTTTAAATTTCATACTACACTCGCTTTTATGGTCTAATACCTTTAGCAGGTATTTTATTGATAGTCTTTTATCGTTCTTTTTATCTAATAAACCGATCTTAGCTACAACTTTGCTCTTTGCTTTTATAAACTCCGATATATGAGATTTTGATTTGTATAACCTAGTTGCAGGTAGCAACATGGTCTTTAACTAAAATTTGAAAGGTAAGGCTATAAGTACAAAGATCTAAGAGAAATTAAGGATTGAGGAATTTAGAAGAAAATAATCATTGCCTTACCTTATGAACTAATCTTATAAAGGCATCGTTCCAGATTTAGATTGGTGTATAAAAAAAGTAAATAAATACCTTTTGAAAATCACGCTTAGGATTAAACAGCTAATTCATGATTAAAAAAAATGACAGGTATTAGGTTGGTTCATGCTCTTAGGACTTATTGCGCCACATGATTAGCCTTATGTGGCGCTTAGGATACGTAGGTATTATTCAGTTAAGTCTTGCGCTTAAAATTCATTGTAAGCTTAAACTTCCTGATACTCAGTAAAAGCTCTCACCTTTGGATCAGCATTGAACACTGTTGCAATTCTTAACAACTCATTCTTTTTAGGTAGGATGTTGCCATAGTCTCGTGTCTTTATCTGCTCTACAGCTTCACTAAGCTTTGCCTTAGCTTCAGTCTCATTTTCTGCATACTTAAATTCAAAGACTATTCTTCTGTTATCAGACTCAATTACAAGATCGGCTCTACCTTTTGATGAATGTAGTTCTGCAGTAACAGAGTTACAAATGCCTTTTAAGTACATATATAGCAATTGCTGAACTACTGCCTCAGAACTGATTGGATAGTTATCATATGAAACTGTGTTTAGAACAGTATTGAATAAACCTAAGATTTCACCTGCATCTTTACTTTGTGTAAGAATTTGTTCATTAACACTCAAAAGCTTTGTATCATCAAAGATATTTAGTGCCATTAGGGAAAATAGTGCATTGTAAACTTCACTGTTTGGTATTCCTAAAGTCATAAAGCCTTTTGAGTATACAGGTGAACGTAAAGTTAGATATCCTGTCTGGCACATTAAGACATTCTGATTGATAGATGTCAAAGAAGTTGGATTCTTAAAATCATTTACTTTAATGTTAATTGTTTTATCTTTATCAATATAATCCAACGCATTTAACTTATGGGTCTGCAGATAGTTTGCAAGAATTGATGGCAAACCACCATTGTCGTACCAGTACTCTCCAAAGTATACAAATTTATTAGATACCACACTTTGGAAAAATTTATTTACAGACCAGGTACTGAATACTTTCTTTTTGTAGAATTCATCGAAGCAGTAACCATCGTAGTTTTGAGCAAGTCTATCTAACAAAGATTCAATCTGAGTGTCGGTTACTTCATCTACGTTGCAGTTGTTCTCATAGGATGCAGCTAACTTTAAATAATCGATGTAGAACTTTTTAATCTCGTCTCGAGTAAAGCCTATCATCTGAGAATAGGCACTTGAGTTGGTGATATCGTTGATATCAGAACCTACTGAAAATATCGCTACATCTTTTAATCTGGTGACACCTGTTATTCCTAAGAACTTAATTGCCAACTTATCTTTGATGTTGGCATAAAAGCTTTTGATTTTTTCCTGGAATTGCTTATATAGAGTCTCATTATTGATGTTGGCTGTCATCTGACAGTCATACTCATCAATTAAAATCACGATTTGACGGTTCTCCAATCTTAATTGTTCCAAAAGATGGTCTATGGAGTCTTCAGCTTCTTCCTTCTCTTTATAGGTTGTGACTTTATTTAGTTCTGCAAATTCGGTTATTTTAGAATTAAGTTTATTATTAAATTTCTCTATTGAATTTTTATCAAAATTTAAAAAATTCAGTCTTAATACAGGATAGGTAGGTTCTGTCCACTTGTCATAAATCCAGGTTCCTTTAAAGTAAGGCTCTACACCTGTTTCAAATAAAGTTGCTATGGTATCTAAGGTAAGAGATTTACCAAAACGACGAGGACGGGAGATAAAAACTCGCTTTAGTTTGACGAGCTTTGGAATATATTCAGTCTTATCAACATAGATAAAGTTCTCTAAAGTAAAATCTATAAATGAGCCTGTTGAGCTGATATCTTTCATTATTATTCTCCGACCAATCTATGATCGATTATACAGATAAAACCGTCAAAATAATCCTGAAAATGATTTTTAACAGGCTAAATCTCCACTTGAATAAGCCTAAAGTTTTTTTTACTCTCTAATATAAGTTACTAACAGCTCTTGACCTAATAACGTCTAGTAAGATGCTTGTAAAGATAGTGTGCTAATGGCTTAGCACTTGTCTTGGTAATAGCAAAACCAGACTTTTGAGCAGTTCTTAATGCTTTGATATTATCAAAGGCAGCTAGTGTTGAAATACCATCTAAGTAGCCTTCGTCATAGCATTTTGAAGAGTACTGTCTTAGCTTTACACCAATGCCTTTATCCTGGTACTTGTATTCAACACCGACATAGAGTTCATGTATGACTTTTTGATTTGCTTCTACAGGCTGGAAAAAGAAAAGATCATAAGCTATTACTTTGTCATTATTATCGACAACAATGCTTATAAGCTCTTTTGCTCTAAAGCGGTATAACCAAACTAACCATGGATAGAGAGGTTGTCTGAAAAGTTCTAAATGCAAGTTTTCAATCTGCTTTAGATACTTAGCTTCACCTCGTTTGAAGGTAAGAGTAACCCCCTCTCCTACCTCTACCTGTTCTGTAAGATCACGGCGAATTTTGTAAGCTCTTTTCATGTTAAATCTGATGTTTTTCATATGTACTGCTTTTTCAGCTAATTCATGAAGAAATTGCATATTTATCTCCTAAAAATTCGCACTGTTCTAGAGCAAAAAGAACATTTTAGTAATCTCTTGCATTATTCAATGCTTGTTATTAAATTATAGTTATTAAGTGAATATTTACAAATAAGCTAGCAGATTAACGCTAGTAAAATATAGTTTGAGGAAAATATGAATTTTGTAAAAAGCGCCATTTTAAGTGTTGCAGTTCTATCAGCTGCAAACTCTTTTGCTGATGACAATGTACTAAGAGTAGCAACCGAGCCTTCATTTGCTCCATTTGAGTTTATGGATCAGAAGACCTCTGAATTAGTAGGATTCGATGTTGATATCATCAACGCAGTAGCTGAAGTTGAAGGCTATAAGACCAACATTTCAAGTATGCCTTTTGATGGTCAGATCCCTGCTGTTGTAACTAACCAGATTGATGTTGCAATCTCAGGCTTTACTATTACTGATGAGCGCAAAAAGATTGTTAACTTCTCAGAGCCATACTACGATGCAGGTTTAGGTGCTTTAGTTCGAATTGAAAAGAAAGATGAAATTAAGAAATTAGCAGACTTAAAAGGAAGAAGCATCTGCGCTCAAATTGGTACCTCTGGTGCGATGTTTGCTCAAAAGATTGAAGGCGCTAACGTAACACAGTTTAATACAGCATCAGAAGCTTTCATGGAGCTTAACAAAGGTTCATGTGATGCAACTGTAAACGACAAGCCTGTATTAGAGTACTACTTAGCTACCTCAAAAAATGACAAACTCTTTATGATCAATGATAAGTTCACTCAGGAGCAGTACGGTATCGTTACCTCAAAGAACAATAAAGAGTTATCAGATAAGATTGAAGATGGCTTGAAGAAGATCAAAGCTAACGGTACTTATGACAAGATCTACGAGAAGTGGTTTGGTAAAAGAGAAGAAACAAAATAATCTCTAGTTCTTTAAAAACCGTATTAAAAGGTCAGCTTGCGCTGACCTTTTTAGTCTTAAAGGAGAGAAAAGGCTAAGCCTTTTCAAAGAAACTGCGCATCTGAGCTATTGGCTCTTTACCGCGAGACTCTAAAAAGTCTAAGACCTTTAAAGGAGAGGTGTTAATAATCTGATCTTCGCCTATATTTGCATCCTTTAAAATTTCCATCACACTCTCAAAATTACCTAAATAATAGCTAATATGAGAATCAGTACCTAAAGATATGGTGGTGCCAATTTTTTTAGCAAGATGTGCAATCTTTACGCAATTCTCATGTGAACCTTTTCTGGTATTAACATCAGATGATGAGTTAATCTCAACTGCTACATTGTACTTTTTAGCAGCTACAAGCAACTCTTCGTAATCACAAGGATATGAGGCATTACCAGGATGTGAAATCACATCTACAAGACCTTTTTCCATGACACTGATGTAGTTTTTTAAGTGCTCCTCTGAATTTGTAGGAGGATTGTTTGGATGGAAGCCTGCTAAGACAATATCCAGCCTATCTCTGTAGTATTTATCAATATCAATAGTGCCACCTGGCATGATATTAGCTTCGATACCACGTAAGACTGCAATACCTTCACAAATTCTTGGAACTACTTTCAGATTACCAAAATGCCAGACATGAGGAGCATCCTCTAGTGATGGACCATGATCGGTTGTTGCAAACATCTTAATACCACACAATTTGGCCTGGTGGACATATTCAACAATAGTTGAATAAGCATGATAACTTGCAACTGTATGTGTATGTAAATCAATTGGAAACTGCATGTTGACTCCCAAATAATCTTGCCTAATCTATTACCGGTACCCAATGCTCTGTCCTATAAGCGTCAAAGCAAAGCTTAATTTGCTCAATGGTAGTAGTACCTACTCTTAAATCATCTACAGGGATTTCATCTAATGAAAAGAATCGTCGTTCTAAGGTCTCAGAGTTTTTACTAAACTGACCCTCCCCCTCTTTACAGATAGTAAAGGCTGCCAAGATATGAAATGGCTGTGAACTCTTATTCCATTTGCTCTTATCGAGCATTGCTACAAACTTGTATGGAGAGACCACCATACCGGCTTCTTCACGAACCTCTTTAGTGGTATTAGAAAAGATTGACTCACTCTCATCGCACCAGCCTCCTGGCATTGACCATTTTGAGTTTTTAGCCTCTTTTACTAAAAGAATTTGACCTTCAGCATTAAAGACTGCTGCTCGAGTATCAATCTTTGGAGTGATATAGCCTTTATCCATACAGATAGCTGCTTTGACCTTTTCTAATGGTTCTTCAGTCATGGTAGCAACCATAGAGGCAGCAATCTCACGCAATCGTTCAAAACGCTCAATATCAAAAACATTCTGGCAATAGGTAAGGCCGATCTGTCCTATAGCCTGAATTTCTTTAGCCCATTTGTAGAACTGATAATTCAGATTGTCGTAAGTAAAAATAGCACCTACGATATCCCATGGATTTAAAAAGTAATGAGCTACTTTTACTGAACGTTCTAATCTTGTGCCCCATACAGCTAAACCAAAATCCACACCAGCATCTTTTGCACAGGTAATATCACTTTGTGTATCACCAATAAATAAGATCTCATCACGCTTGGCACCTGTCATCTCCATATACTTTAAGATTGAGTCAGGAGCTGGCTTTGGCTTTCCCACATCGGATGCGCTAATAGAAATATCAAAATATGGGGTAAGCTCAACCGGCATTGGGGAAGCAAATAAGTTCTCCTTCCCGCCAATTACTCTTGCTCGAGAGGTAATAATGCCAAGCTTTAAACCTTTTTCTTTCAGGTGCTTGATAACGCCCATTACACCATCAAATGGCTTAATTTGATCAGCATATTTTTTTACATTATCAGCCCATTCTACAGAGAGCTTTTCAAACTCATCTTCAGAATAGTGAAGCTCTTTATTGGTGTCTTTAACTGATGATCCCATAAAGCGGGTTAAAGACTCATAGGTTTCATGAGTATTAGGATCAATTCTTTTGACAACATCAAATAAAGCCATGGTATAGGCATATTCAGTGTTGTAGATAGTGCCATCAAGATCAAAAAGAATATGAGAATATTTCTTTAACATGACAGTTCTCCTGATATGCAATTTACAGCTATCACGGTTACTACATTTAAATTTACTGTAAATTTAATCTCAAGATTATAAAGTTTAGCACTGTAAATCTTGGTGTCGTTTTCATTGTCTTTGTAAGCTGGGCGAGGATCTTGAGATAAAGTCTGAGTAATAGCCTCAAGTCTTTTAGGACCTACAAAGGATTCAATATAGTCATCAAGATTGTCTTGATAGACAACCTCTAAAACTTTTGGCTTTTCTTTAGCAAAGCCTCCTTTTGCATTAGGTACTGAGTCCACAAATGGGATATAAGGCTTGATATCAATTACTGGAGTACCATCAACTAAATCTGCACCTTTTACCTCAAGTTTGACCTTACCGTTTTCTCTTATCACACGATTGAGTTTTACGATGGACAGCCCCAAACGATTAGGTCTGAATGGTGATCTTGTGGCGAAAACTCCCACAGAAGTATTGCCACCTAATCTAGGGGGTCTTACCTTAGGTCTAAATGAGGTGTATTCTACCCTGTCGAACAAAAAGATCACATGAATATGAGAGAAACCGTCTATGCCGATAAAAGACAGTTCATCATTATATGGAGGATAAAACTCAATTACCGAGAGAGCATCTGGTGCAAGACCAGGCTGTCTTGGAACAGCAAACTTCTCGGCATAGGGTGAATGTATGAAACCAATAGGTTCTATATTGAAACTATTTTGACTTGGTATGCTTTGAGTCATCAACTACGAGTGCATCGGCATAACAGGTAACAGATACTAGACAGGCAGGAGTATTAGTTAAGCGGACACATTTGCCAAACTTAATAGCATTTGCGCCTAAATCAGCTGCCTTAATTCTAGCTTTAGTTCTTGCATCAGTTTCAGTTGCAATCGCATCAGTGTCTTTAATCTGACAAGATACACCTTCAACTAAACCTAATGAGCGGTTTGGCACTTTCTCAAGATCTTCTTCTGACACTTCTGAAGCATATGAAGGCTTGAAGTACTCTTTGAAATTGCTAGGATCCACATTGGTCTTGAATTCAAAGTTTGAGCATGAGGTTAAAACTAACACAGATGCTACAAGCAAAGCTTTTGTCAGTAAATTTGAATACATTTACATTCCTAGGAACATGAAAAGGCAGGTTACCCTGCCTTATTTTGTATTAAGCGCTAAAGTGTTCAATAGCGTTTTCGATTCTCTTTAAGGTACGCTCACGACCTACAAGCATCATGGTGTCGCCAATGCCAGGAGACATAGCGCTACCGGTTACAGCAATACGCAGTGGCTGACCCACCTTGCCCATACCAATTTCACGTTTTGCAGCAACATCTTCTAATACTTTATCGATTGACTGAGCATCCCATGAAGGTAGAGCCTGTAATGAAGCTAAAGCATCCTTTAGTACATCAACTGAACCTTCTTTGATCCACTTCTTAACACCAGCAGGATCATACTCTGTGATCTCCTGATAGTAGCAAGCAGCCTTCTGAGCCATCTCTTTTAGAGTATGGGTTCTTTCGCAGTAGTTGCGAACGATTTCCTCAGGAGCAGGACCCTTTGATAAATCAGTAATGCCGATTCTGTTTAAGTGCCATACCAACTCTTTAGCTACCTCTGTAGCTGGTAGAGTCTTCATGTAATGAGCATTTAACCAGTCTAATTTCTTAGTATTAAAGCCAGAAGCACTCTTGGTGATTGCATCTAATGTGAATAAAGAAATCATCTCCTCGCGTGAGAAGATTTCCTGATCACCGTGTGACCAGCCTAGACGAACTAAGTAGTTAACTAAAGCCTCAGGTAAGTAACCATCTTCACGATACTGCATTACTGATACAGCACCATGACGCTTTGATAACTTGGTACCGTCATCACCTAAGATCATAGCTAAGTGGCAGAATACTGGAACTGGAGCACCTAAAGCTTTGTACAGGTTAATCTGACGAGGTGTGTTGTTAACATGATCATCACCACGGATGATGTGGGTAATACCCATATCCCAGTCATCAACTACTACGCAGAAGTTGTAGGTTGGGGTGCCATCAGAACGCTGAATGATGAAGTCATCTAACTCTGAATTCTTAAACTCAATATGACCTTTTACCATATCGTCAAATGCTACGATACCGTCATCTGGATTTCTAAAACGGATAACGTAAGGCTCATCTGGAGCATGCTCTGAATGATCATCTCTGCAGTGACCATCATAGCGAGGCTTTAAGCCGTTCTTCATCTGCTCTTCACGCATTTTCTCTAAGCGCTCTTTAGAGCAGTAGCACTTGTAAGCTTTGCCTTCTTTTAATAACTGTTCAATAACTTCATGGTAGCGGTCAAAACGCTTGGTCTGATAGTAAGGACCTTCATCCCATTTCAGATCGATCCACTTCATTGACTCAATAATAGCGTCAATAGCTTCCTGAGTTGAACGTTCTCTGTCTGTATCTTCAATACGTAATACGAACTGTCCATTGCAGTGTCTTGCATATAGCCATGAGAATAAGGCTGTTCTAGCACCACCTACGTGTAAGAAACCGGTAGGAGATGGAGCAAATCTTGTTTTAACGGTCATGATTATTTCCCATTTAAAAAATTTGCCATATTTTACCACGACTAAGACAGTCGCGCTCATTAAAAATGAAATGGGAGGTATCTGCAACTTTCGTTGCAGATACATTGGGGGTTAATAAAGAAATGTTTTAAAAATCGTCTAAGTTTGGCTTTGACGATTTAGGAAATCTCTATTTTGCAGGAGTCTTGAGTTTTGGAATTGAAAGATCAGGATGTTCACCTGACCAAGCAGTCTTTTCAGATACAGCACGTAATGCTGTAAGCTCATCTTCTGAGAGCTTAAAGTCAAAGATATCAGCATTCTGTCTGATTCTTTCAATATTAGAGCTCTTAACTAGAGGTAATACCTCATGATCTAAACAGAATCTTAAGAGAACCTGACCTGCACTTACCTGATGTTTGATTGCAATTTCCTTTACTACAGGTAAATCAATTAAAGCACCACGACCTAATGGCATCCAGGCTTCAACTACAATGTCATGACGGTGGCAGTAATCAACAGCGCCTGTCTGCATGTAACCAGGGTGGAACTCAATCTGATCTACACAAGGTTTAACCTCAGATTTTAAAGCATCAAAGTGATGAGGTAAGAAGTTTGCAACACCAATTGATTTAGTCTTGCCCTCTTCTTTTAACTCAATAAAAGTCTGCCAGGCTTTAGCTAATCTGTCTTCCCATCCATCATCTTCTTCGGTTGCACGTGGCCAGTGGATAAGAAGTAAATCAACATAATCCAACTGCAGTTTTTCAAGTGAACTTGCAAGTGAAGCTCTAATCTTTTCAGGCTCTAAATCGTCTTTCCAAACCTTGGTGGTAACAAAGATCTTCTTTCTATCTATGCCTGATAACTTAATGGCTGTACCTAATGCTTCTTCAGTTCCATACAAAGAAGCGGTATCAAAATGTCTATATCCTAATTCAATGGCATGAAGCAGTGTATCGATACCTGCCTGACCTTTGTCAATCTTATAGGTTCCAAAACCTAGACAAGGAATTTTATTGCCATCTAATAATTTGAAGGTGCTATGTAGATCTTTTAGTGTCATTTATTACTCCAAAAGTTTTAATGCAGCTTTCATAAAGGGAAAGTACATAGTTGTGTTTCCCTTCTACATTTTGTGTGTTATGAAATCGTTGATTATCTAACTCAAAGCGTTAAGTCAAAGTCAGTACGAGCTCAGCTTATAAAGCAAAATTTCTAACTGACTATAGATTGTGATCTTATTTTCACAATTTTTAAGTTCTTACTTTAAATTTTTGAAAATTTGTCACAAATAATTTTCAGAAGTTGCGAATTCACGCACATTTAGAAGTGATGCATGTGGTAGACAGTTTAAAAGATTATTTTGTACAAAAAGTTTTGGTGATGAAAAAGAAGTGTCCAAAAGTTCATCAATTTGATTTACTAGCATAAAACGCCACTAATCAAAATTCTCAAAATTTTTATCATGTATAATTAAAGCAGAACCGATGAATTGAGAACAAGACAATGACAACAAAACAATTCTTACCATTACCATATGGAAAAGATGTCTATAGTGAGCTAAAAGGTAACGGATGCTACTTTGTAGATAAGACGCCTTATCTTAAAGAGCTTATTGATAAAGATAAGTCAAATGTAATGTTATTTACTAGACCAAGACGTTTTGGTAAGACTCTGTTTATGTCCATGGTTGAGTATTTTTTGAAAATAAACTCGGCAAATCCTGGAGACACCATACTTCAGCAAAAGTTGTTTAAAGATACCAAGATATTAGAAGACAGAGAGTTCTGTGCAAAATACATGGGACAGCATCCAGTTATCAGTCTTACCTTAAAAGGTGTTCAAGGAAAGACCTTTAAAGCAGCTTACTATAAATTAGCAGAACTTATTGTAGCAAAAGCTAATGAATACAGTTTCTTAAAAGACAGTCAAAACTTAAACGATAAAGAAAAAGCTAAGTTTGATTTGCTATGTGATGAGATGTATCTAAAAAGAGCAGATGAAGAAGCGCAATCATATGTAACCTCTGCCATCATATCTTTAGCAAGGATGCTGTATAAGCATTTTAAAAAGCAGGTTTATGTCTTAATTGACGAGTATGATGTGCCATTAGCTAAAGCGCAGGAAAAAGACTACCATGATGAGATGGTAACTTTAATCTCATCTTTGTTTGATTTCTTTAAAACCATTCCCCAAGATCCTGAGACTGGCGAACAATATGTAAGTAAAGTCATAATGACAGGCTGTCTGAAGGTTGCAAAAAACAGCATCTTTACAGGAGTAAATAACCTCTATGTGAATACTGTTACAAGTCAGTTAAAGCAATATACAGGTATGATTGGATTTACCAAAGAAGATACCTATAAGTTCTTAAAAGACTACGAGTTAGATGACTTTGCTCAAAAGGTAAAAGATAACTATGACGGATACAAGTTCTATGACAAAGAGATGTTCTGTCCATGGGATGTGGTAAATTTCATTAAAGACAACTTTGATTTTAAACAGCAGGGGCTGTTGTCAAAAGTAAAAGCAAATAATTACTGGGCAACATCAACCTCAAGTCATGCTGTATATGAATACTTAGGATATTTAACTGATACTGATACCCAAAAGATGCAGGACTTAGTTGATGGCAAGTCAATTAGCTTTAAATTAAATGACTCCATGAACTATGACTGTTTATCTAAACATATACCAAATGATTTCTGGTCATTACTGTTGCATACAGGTTACTTAACTGTAGATTGGGATAAGACTGATACCTTAAATTCTGAAGACAGTAGCGCAGATGATATTGCAGTAAAACTGCCTAACTTAGAGATTAAAGATTGTTTTAGAGAAAATATTCAAAAAAGATTTAATAGTTTCTTTAAGAAAGATAATCTTGCTGACAAAATAGCCAATGCTTTGTTTATCGGTGACAGTGAATATGTACAAAGTCAACTGCGTACTTATCTAAAGAAATTCGTATCTATAAGAGACACTGCTACAAAAGCACCAAAAGAAAACTATTACCACGGATTTTTAAACGGTGTCTTTACTAACTGCTCAAACGATTTTTTAACAGAATACCACTCTAACTATGAAGCAGGTGATGGCTATGCTGATATTACTTTTAAAAGTGAATATTCAGAAAAAGCTGTCATTATCGAGATAAAAGCAGCTTCTGTAGGCTCTGATTTAATTCCATTAAGCGAGAATGCAATAAATCAAGTAGAAAATAAAGACTATGCATTTCCATTCTTGCAAAACAGCATGACTCAAAGTATCTTCGCCTATGGAATTGCATTTTCAGGAAAGAACTGTTTTGTTTCTGTAAAGAAGATAAAGTAGCAAAGAAAGTCCATAAGAATAGCAGGAA
>OJJV01001080.1_pt1 | contig 12818 bp, 8 predicted proteins | sample 1596391 | NCBI WGS metagenome assembly OJJV01 (sample SAMEA4350164, study PRJEB24818) | metagenome | biome: human; feature: gut; material: faeces | place: Denmark | collected 2013-09
TGAGGAGTGTCCACAGATGTATAGTCAGGAGGTGCAGCGTCGCCAGTGGGTCTATCAGTCCACGACGACCGCCACAGAGGCCCTTCGCTTTGATCTCAAGGACCTCCATCCCTGGACCGCTGAGAGTCCCTATCTCTACACCATCGAGGTGTCGCAGCGCAACGCGAAGGGTCGCGAGGAGATGGCCTTCTCCACGAAGTATGGTTTCCGCACCATCTCCATCGAGGGCCACCACCTGACGATCAACGGACGCCGCGTCCTCTTCAAGGGTGTCAACACCCAGGATACCCATCCTGAGTATGGCCGCGCCATCGACGTGGCGACGATGCTCCAGGACGTGCGGATGATGAAGCAGGCCAATGTCAACACCGTCCGCACCTCCCACTATCCCCGCCAGCCGAAGATGTACGCAATGTTCGACGCCTTCGGTCTCTATGTCATGGATGAGGCCGACGTGGAGTGCCACTATGCGGGCGAGTGCGGCGGCAACCTCTCTGATCGCAAGGAGTGGCGGACGGCCTACCTCGACCGCACGGAGCGCATGGTGCTGCGCGACCGCAACCATCCCAGCGTCGTCTTCTGGAGTCTGGGCAATGAGAGCGGCGACGGCAGAAACCTCCAGGCCACCTATGCCTTCGCCACAGCCCACGGCGACGGACGCCCCGTCCATAGCAGTCCGTGGGGCAGCCAGGGGACGCCTTGTAGCGACCTCAACTCGCGGATGTATCCCACTGTCGCCGAAGCCCAGGACTACGCCCACAAGCCCGCCTATGGCTACGACCGCCCGATGATCTTTTCGGAGTATGCCCACGCCATGGGCCAGGCCGTCGGCAACCTCCAGGACTACTGGGACATCATCGAGCACCCGGACAACGACTATATCATAGGAGGTTGCATCTGGGACTGGGTGGACCAGTCTGTCTATCGGCCCTCAGACCTCCTGCGTGGCGTGCGGACGAAGAATGGTTTCCACAACTGGGTGGCGGGCTACGATTACAATCCCACCGAGTTTGTCGGCGACGGTTTCCAGGGCAATTTCCTCAACAACGGAATCATCACGCCCGACCGTGCGTGGACGGCCAAACTGACTGAGGTGAAGGCAGTCTATGCTCCTGCTGCTTTCTCCGACTGGGACGCTGCGACGCGCTCCTTTACGCTCCGCAACAAGTTGGCTTTCTCTGACTTGTCCGACCTCTACGACCTTTCCTATCAGCTTCTGCGTGATGGCTACGTCGTGGAGCAGCAGACGCTTCCTCTCCCGGCCGTGCCAGCGGGTGAGTCGGCACAAATCGCCGTGCCTTACCATAGCGTCCTCGACGCAGGTGCGGAGTATGTGCTCCACCTCTCCCTGCGTCTCAAGGCGGCCACCTCCTGGGCCGACCAGGGCTACCCCGTCGCCGAGGGCGAGATGATCCTGCAGCCGCGCGCGCCCCTTGCCGCCCACGAGGCCCATGGCGGGCGTATCGAGGCCGATGTGAAGCGCCGCCTCTACACCGGTACGACGCAGGAGGGCAGGCCCTTCTCCCTCCAGTTTGACGACTCGGGCAAGTTGGTCTCATGGACCTTCGACGGGCGCGCCGTGATGGTGAAGGGTCCCGACTTCAATAGCATGCGCGACATCGACAACGACCGCAGCCAGGAGTTGCAGCAGATGCCGATGGTCAGCGATGCCGAGACGCGCATCGTCGCTCAGGGTGGTGACGAAAAGGGCTATACGGTCACCGTGGAGGGCCGCGCCGCCAACTGCCTCTACACCTCCCGCTACACGCTCTATCCTGATGGCGTGGTCGATCTCCAGGTGGTCTTCTCGCCGACTGGCCCCACGCGCCGCCTGGGCCTGGGTATGGAGCTGGCAGGCTTCGACCATGTGGCTTACTACGGCCGCGGTCCGTGGTCCAACTATGTCGATCGCATGACGGGTTCCTATCTCGGTCGCTACACCACGACGGTCGATGAGATGATCGACGAGAACGTCCATCCCCAGACCTTTGGCGACCACCAAGACTTGCGCGATCTCACCCTCGATCATGTCAACGGGCTCCGCCTCTCCGTGGCCACGGAGGGTAGGGTGGCCTTCTCGCTTTCCCACTACGATGAGCGACAGTGGTGCGACCCTGCGGACCAGCTTTGGCGCGATGCGACCCACTGGTACGACCTGACGCGCAGTGAGACGGTCTTTGCCCACTTCGACGCCTTCCAGCGCGGCCTGGGCAACAACTCTTGTGGCGGCGACGGTTGCCTCGACCCGTATCTCTGTCCCACCAGCGGACAGCTCTCCTATACGCTGCGCTTCACGCCCACCGTGCGTCAGTAGGGCGCAGCTCTTTTTCATAGGCCGAGCCTTCAGCTTTGGCCGATCGCTTTCTCATCCCCCACCGTCCCAATGCTTTGGTTGGTGGGGGATGTCAGGTATTTGAGCGTCTCTATGTGAGTACTGAAATCGTAAATGTAACAATGTAATAATGTAACAATGTAACAATGTAACATTGTGCGGCAAGACGCCACGTATCATGACGGTGGGTCTCAGGCAGGTTCAGAAAGGCTAAATAAGGTCCGCTAATTTATCCTGGCCCAGCTGACTTGTGGCGAGGGTAAAACTCCCACGAGGTCGTCGATGGTGCTGAGAATTCTCTTTTTGAGGGTCTCCAAGCCTGTTTTTGCGAAAACGAGACCAAGAAGTCCCCTTAGGAACTTCCTTGCGTTTTTAGCGAAGAAGCAAGCTGAAGAAGTCCTGGTCAAGGCGCTTGCGGATCAAAACGAACAATTCGGGTACGAACACGGGCTTTTCCGTGAACTTGGAAAGCCCAAGCAGATACTGCATGTACGGATTCTCCTGGATAGTCTGGATGGTCTTCTCATCGCTCAAATTCTCCACATGCTTCACTATTCCACCTATCAACCAGACCTCATCTCTCTGCTACGTCACTATCTCCCCCGTCTCCGACTTCCTCATCGATGAGAAATACAACTTTGTAGGAAATGGCAAACAGAGTTTCCGCCATGTACCCACCATGTATCCATCACGTATCGTCCTCCCTTCCAGCATATATCGACCTTGTGTTGTTTCCGTATTGTTTCCGTATTGTTTCCGCTTCTGGAAGCGAGAATGATAGGAGAACGATAGGAGAATGATAGGAGAACGATACGGGATCGATACGGAAACAATACGGGTTTGATACGAGACCGATACGAGAACGGCCTTTTCCGACTCCCACTCGAAGAGATTGATAAGAAATTAAACTTTTTCATCATTGTTTCTTTTGATTATATTTTACATTCCAGCCACCCACCTCTTCCTGTCGTTTATGCCAAGAAGCCTGGTTCGCCATTTGCCCTGACGCAGCACCTATACAAAGATAACCTTCCGCCCAGCCGAATGCAAGTCGATTAGCACGAATTGACGCCCCATTAACTATTTGTCCGTATCCATTTAACAAAGCCCATCCCAGGCCAAAAACCTTCATTGCGGCCTTTCCTCATGCCCTTCCCCCAGTTTTATCCACCCAAAGGTTGTTAACTCTCATCTCTACCAGCAGCCAAGAGATACAGGTTCTGACTTATCAAAATAGCGAACAAACAAAACTGGCAAGTTTGAAAATCATTTACGACAAAGACCATCGAGACCAAAGGATCGTTAATCCTCTTACTCCCAGTGGCCTTATCGTATTATTTCTATTAATGAATGAAGGGGTCTGCCTTTACTTTGCCACAAACTTTTTGGCGCAGAGAGGTACCTTTCAACTCAAAGCGCACACCTGCGTGTACTAACCTGTCAAGGATAGTATCTGCCGCGGTGGTGTTTGCCTTCATCACGTCATACCAGTTTGCCACGGGCAACTGCGAGGCTACCACCACAGAAGTAGATACTCATGAGAGAACGGATAATCTCGCTGTAGTCCCATATTCAGGATGGATGCCAAGCTGCAATGGTCTTCGCATGACGGGAAATGGGGCATGCGTCTCAATGGCAGCAACATCTTCAACAACCGGTTCGACACTCGCTCCGTGCAAGGCAATCAAGACTACCGTATGAAGATAAACTTCAACTGGGCATCTGTCACTTTTGCAGTTATCTATAAGTTTGGTGGCTACAAGGAAAAGAACGTAAAGGATGTAGATACTTCAAGAATGGGACACTGAGGATGGTATAACTTTTAGCATGTAAATTAGTGGAGCCTAAGTAAACGTGGGAAAGCATGGGGGGTATGAAAACTTAGACGTAAACTTGCACGGGTGACACACAAGGTAAGCTGCGCTCGGTAATCAGTGGGGCGTCGTAACAGAACCTTTCAGAGACGGGCAATACGCTGAACCCTTCAGGGCTGACAAGCGACCATTTGTGGTGCTGGCCATAGAACTGGGCGACAAAGGGGTAGGGAGTGGTCGATTGGGAGGAAGTGTAAGCAGGCTTGTCTGCAGCAAGCCAACCCAGCAAGAACGAGCTGCTTGCGCGCCCTTGCCGAGTGGCCCTGCTGAGAAAATAGTTAGTGGACGGCTTCTTTCTTGATGGTGCCGTCGCTATACCTCACGATGTTGAGACCCTTGACGGGAGTGGTCAAGCGTTGGCCGTCCAGGGAGTAGCGAGAGACTTCCTTGGCCTCGCTATGGTGGGCAGGCTGGTTGACTGCTGAAACCTCATACTCTTGGATATCGCCAAAGTCTTCCCAAACCGCTGCAGCACCAGTAATCCTGTCTTGTCCCCTGGGGTACATACAGCGTGGATTGGCTCACATCGAAACCGTAGAAGAATTGGCCCGCAGGAACGGGAGTCGGCCAAGCATTGTGTGGAATAAAGGCGTAAATGCTCTTTATATCATCTCGGAGAGTGTGATATAAGTATTGCATACGACTAATCCAATCAATCCATTTTGACATATTCATAAAGCGTGCAATGCTTCGTTGTGAAGGAGGTTGCACATACGCAACATCTTGCATGTTATAATTGAAACGCGCAAGTTGAACATTATTGGAAAGTTCTTGAAAATCAGCTTCTTTCTTATATACTCTTTCGAGAAACATACCTAGAGTGTGGCTTATGTCCGAATGATGGGCATAACCAGCATCTCTTACTGCCTTACATACAGTGAAGCCATTGTCACTGATAACATATTCAGGTTTGTGTCCGATCTTATCAGCAACCTTCTCCAGAACATTTTTAATGCTTGTTCCATTCCAACTCTTTGCAATAGAAATATCAACAATAGTAATATCTTTTTCCGTAATTGCAGAACCGGCATTAATGGCAGGCATAGCAAGTGTAAGCAGAAGTTTTTCACTGCCTATCATCATGCTTTCATCAACAATCAAAGCATATCGCTTGTCTTTGAATAGGCTGCAAGATTCCTTATAGACACTAAGTCCCAATTCTTGCGTCCAATATCCAATCGTTGTATATGCGGGAACTTTACCAAACACATTGCCCATAAACTCATTTAGAATATTGAATATCTCAACAATCTGTCGTGAGCCTACAGACAAACGTGCATAAAAAGCCACACTAAGAGCAACCATCAAACTGGAGTAATGATGTCGTCCAATAGATTCATCATTCGTTCGAAAGTCTCCTTGTCCAATCCAACGTTCGGTTTCTCTTTTTTTTGAGTACAGAACGATACTTGGCATTGTTTGACTGAGCAGTGGACAACCTTCCCTTGAGATTGCGTTTGTCTCTTTGAAGAGATTCTTTCTCTTTCTTGAGTTTTTCCACCTGCTTTTTAAGCTTTTCTATTTCTCTATCTTGGGCTGACTTTTTCATAACCTTCATATGTTTTATTTATGTAAAGTTACTAAAAATCAACGAGTTACGCAACTTTTCAAAGAACTATTTCACAATATAAAGTGTTAAATGTCAGCAACTTAACGAGCTGAATTCTTGCACTTTTTATGTCAGATTTATATCTAAATTTTGAACACCCTACCTGTAGGGGTACACGAACAAAGTTTTGAAATGAATTGGGTTGAATACTTCTTTCCATAATATTCGCATATAGATGCAAGGCAAGCCACCCCACATTGCATTGAATCTTTTTGCTTTATAAAGGGGAAGCGTTTCATTTTATTTGCTTATCTGTGGTGTATTAAACTTACCTAAACCGGTATTGTCTTTACTTGATTCTATAAGTATCTTGCCATCGTGCCTTCTTGATTTTCCTACGGAGAATGTATATGTGGCAGTCAAGCGTGCCATATGCTGAAGTGGTTTCCAATCCTTGTTCTCATTATACCTAAGAATAGGTAAATTCGAAACAGTATAGTTGTTGTGTCCTGAATAATTGTATTTTGCACCTACTGACCAATTACCTATTTTATATTGTATCGTTCCAGCATATTGAAGGCTGCCACGTGACAAAAGGTCGCCGTCGTGTACCTTTGTTGGTGAATTAACATTAAAGATCAAAGACAAGTTTTCAAATGATGCTGTAATATTGCCACCTATACGCCAATAATCAAAGTTGATATTTTGCGATGGAGTTTCAAGTCGTGAGATATAGTATTCAACATAGGGTGATAATTCTAACCATTTAAATGGATACCAACTCCCATAAAGGTCAAATCTCCATTCGAAATCACCTCCTATATTTTGAGGTCTGAAATAAATATTATCGCCTTCTTTTAGTATTGTGGTAGCTATCTTATTGTTAGCATATGATGGCTGTACCATGAAGACTATCTGATTTTTATTATTGGGTGAGAAATATGCAAACGACAGTTTCCCCGATGTAATCCAATAATCTTTCAATTTTGGATTGCCAGCAGATATCAGCCAGGGGTCTAAATAGGTCTCACTCTCAGTGATTTCATTTAACGAAGGAGATATATTACGCATTGTCAACGTCAACTGCACAGTTGTTCCTTTCATTTTACCCTTTCCCCACCAATCTGAATAAAGTCTTATGTAAGGAAGAACAGAGGTTTGCGATATACCCGAGGATGTCTGCTTAAATATATTCAATCCAACAGCCGGAACAAACGATATTGTATTCCATGTCCAGGAACCACCCGTATTAAGGAACTCATTGTGAGAATATGGTTTGTATTTGTTATTGAATGAAGTCTGATTAAGTTGCTTATATTCATATCTTGAACCAACACTCAATGAGCCACCCCAAAGCGGAGAGGCATAGACAGCGTTAGTAATAAATGAATACGAATCATTATCCACTCTTGAGTGTAAATTGTAGTCATAGTCATTGTTTCCTGTATTCTCCGAGAGCATAGATTGCTTCGAATCCGAATAACTATTTCCAAATGTATTGACCACATTTATGGCAAACAGACGGCCTTTCTTTAATAAATAGCGAAAGTATAAATCTACAGCCACCGTATTGGAACGACTCTTCAAAAGGCTTGTACCTTCACCATTATATTGGGTGTCATCTGTCGAAATAAGGCCCGCCCTTTTTTCTTCATTTTGTAAGGGTTCAATGATAGTATATACCTTAGCATTAAACAGATGATTACCCTGATATCTTTGGTACGATGCACTGATGTTATGATATTGACCTTTATAGCGACTTGTACCCCTATATTGAGAATGTAGTTGCGGACTATAAGTGTATTCAGCAAGATTATCAATATTGCCTATGTTTCTGTAATCAATCAGATAATCCAGTTTTACTTGGTTCAGAGAATCCGCATATGTCAAGTCAATCTGGTTTGTTCCAAATTCTGTGTTTACAGCATTAGAAGTGTTGAAATAACCGGCATAAGATCTATCGTGCCTCTTCTTCACAACAATGTTGACTACAGGCCCTGCAGTCAGACTCATGTATTGAGGAGGAGCAATAGAATAAAATTCTACGTTCTTTATGTCCTCACCCTTATATCCACGTAAGTCATATGCCGTTGATGGAACGCCATTTATAAGGATAAATACATTTTGTCTGTCCCAAGAAACCAATTTTGTTTCATTTATTGCTGTTTGGAACAATTCTAAGGAAGAAACTGCATCTAAAGCATTTGTACCAAACTTTTTATTGTCGTTTGATAAATATAGTACATCGTGATCACCCTTATGAATAATCCTTTCTGCTTTAACCACAACTTCACTTAGTCTAAAAGATTTGATAGTATCTAATGATTCTTGAGCATTACCATTCAAAACAAGAAACAAGAGACTAATTATTGCTAGAACCTTTTTCATCCTAATTTCCGCAGCACTATGAATTAGCATTTTTTATAAGTACCTGAGCAACAAAAAGTTGCTCGGGATTTTGCCATGTCGGATTTTTCACCTACCTTAGTGCTGCAAAAAGAAGTATAGCAAAATCTCCGAATGACATGGCGAATGTACAAATAAAATCCGAGAGACTCACTCCTTTTGGAGGAATTTTTCCAATCATGGAGCAATTTGATGCTCTTTTAGCTCAAACCATAGACTCCACATTGGGGATGAGATGTAAATGGTATGGCTATCAGTATAGCGAGATCCTGCGTTCTTTGATGTGCGTCTATCTTTGTGGCGGCTCATGTGTCGAAGATGTGACAACTCACATTAGTTGATTACCAGTATTATACGCTCTAAACGGTAGAAAAGTGACTGTGTGGATTCTGTTTAAATACGAAAGGGTAATAATTTAACGTATTTAACTTTCGATTACATTGTATTCTCATTTCGGAACATTTCTAGTGACCACCAAGCAACAAGTATTGGGTATCAATGCAATAACATCACTCTTATATAATCCTACCCAGATTGCACATGATAGCAAATATACCTTGTATTATTGTCCATTCTCAAATTCTACCTGTTTTATTATATCGTTGATATGATTAGCGTAAGAACCTTTCTCTCGCAAAAATATAAGACAGGTGACATCTGTCAAGGATTGCAGCAATAGCAATACTTCCGATTAAGCTAACGGCAATAGTGAAGACCGTATGTACCCCCCCAGAATTATCAAAATTGAATAGTGGCAATGCTAACTTGCCTCCCATTGTGAATATTGGATGAAAAAGGTATATAGGAAGTGTGTTTCTTCCAATATATCCTATAATTCCCAAGACCTTCTTGTTATTGATACTCTGTATAAGTTTCGGAACGAAAGAAAGGAATGACAATGCTAATATTGTAACCGCTAAAAAGTTCCAATTTTTATAGTTTGGGAAACTTGCTATTGCTATGAAAGGCAGAATACTCCACAACGATGGTTTTATAATTTCATCAAGACGTTTTTCAGACAGACGCAAACAGACACCAGTGAAATAAAAAGCTGCATTCGTAGAATTAAGAACTGGAGTGTATTGTGAGACTAACATAAGAAATGTGGCAAATAAGCACAATTTGCCCATTATGCTCCATTTGCCAACCAAATTGAATGTCAAATAATATATTACCCCGCATATAGCCATTGTGTACAAGAACCAATATGGACCAATAGAGGTGACAAATATCGTATTAAGAATTATAGGTATTGTAAATTCGTTTACCCCATCTCTTACTGGTAGTAATGTTGATACAAAAGCATAACCGGTAACCATTATTATATAAGGAATGAGAATCTTCATGATGTAAGACGCAAATTCCTTATACGTTTTTCTGATGTTTACCAAATAGCCTGTAATCAACAAAAACGCTTGCATGAAAAAGAAGTTTATAAAGTTTTTTACGTCAGGGTATAGTGTACTGAAATTCACGATGTGTATCATCACGACCATGCATATAAGTACACATCTTGAATAATCTATATTGTTGTATTTCATCTTTCTTAGAGGGTATGATGATATTTTTTTCATAAGCTATAATCTTTTAAAAACGTTTTGTCATTTATGTTGAGGCGCGTCAGAAGCGGCTATAGATAAACGGTTGCACCGAGGCGCCACTGAGGTTGATGGCCGCTTGGACGACGACGAGGGCCACGAGGAGCTTCAGCAGCCAGGGCCAGGCGACGAAGCGGTCGCGCAGCCATAGATAGTCGTGCTCGCGGACGGAGTGGAGCTCCAAGGCCACCAGGGTGAGCACCGTCCACAGGGGGCGCGCGGCGAGGAAGGGGAGGAATTCCGTCAGGGAGCAGTCGGAGGAGATCTGATGGAGCAGCTGGAGCGCCGTGGTGGGCGAGGGCGCACGGAAGAAGATCCACGCGAAGGCCACATAGCCAAACGTCGTCAGCCAGGCCAGCGGCTTGGCGAAGGGCGAGGGCGGAATCTGCACAAAGACGTGGCGGTGGAAAAACTTATTGACCACGAGGCCCACGCCGTGGAGCAGGCCCCAGACGACGAACATGCCCGTGGCCCCATGCCATACGCCTGCGATGAGCATGGTGGCAAGGTGGTTGAGGTAGGTGCGCAGCTCTCCACGGCGGTTGCCCCCCAGCGGGATATAGACGTAGTCGCGAAACCAGGTGGAGAGGGAGATGTGCCAGCGGTGCCAAAACTCCGTGAGGCTCGTGGCCTGGTATGGGAAGCGGAAGTTGTCCTGCAGGCGGAAACCCATCAGGGCGGCCAGTCCGATCGCCAGATCGCTATAGCCCGAGAAGTCGCAGAAGATCTGCACGGAGAATCCGATCACGCCCATGAGGCACTCGAAGCCCGTGTAGTCGGTGGGCGTGTCGAAGATCCAGTTGTTGTACTGGGCGATGTAGTCGGCGATGATCACCTTCTTGACGATGCCCAGGAGCATCAGCCACAACCCCTGGCAGGCCCGCAGACCGCGTGGAGCCAGCGGGTTGGCGCGCTCCCTCCGGATGAGTACTTCGGCGCGCGTGATGGGGCCCGCCATGAGGAGGGGGAAGAAGGTGAGGTAGAAGGTGTACTCCAGCAGCGGCGTGGTGGCGGGAAATCGTCGGCGATAGACATCGACCGCGTAGCTGATGGCCTGGAAGGTGTAGAAGGAAATGCCCAGTGGCATGAAGAGTTTGCCCACGGGCAGGTTCTCTCCCATCATGGCGCTGATGGAACTGACGAAGGAACCCGAGTACTTGAAGTAGAGAAGTGGCAGGAGCGTGATGAGGATGTTGGTGACGAGCAGGCCACGGCGGCGCTGCGTCGTCGTCTCGGCTGCCATGCGGCGCGTGATCCACCACGAGAGCAGCGTCGTCGTGGGGAGGAGGAGCATCAGCAGGCCGTTGGCCTTGAAGGCGAAGAAGAGGCTGAAAGCCGTCGTGTAGGCCAGCAGACGCCGGCGTCGGCGAGAGGGCTCGAGCAGCAGGTAGCCGAGGAAGAACACCAGGAAGGTCGCCATGAACGCTATGGACGCGAAGGACCACGTCGCATCGGAGGATGTGAGGAAGTGGAAGATCGAGGGAAGAATCGTGGATGATGACATGATAGACTTCTTGGTGAGAGTGGGGGAGGGGCGGGCAGGACTACTTGTCGAAACCCGTACAGGACTATTTGTTGAACCCCGCAAAGGAGGGCTGCAGCAGGCGCATGGGGCAGCGGGCCGCCTTGTCGGGCCTACGCATGGCGAGGGGCTGGTCGCAGGCCTCGCCTTGCATCCATGCTGCCACCTGGTCGCCCCAGTCGGCGGCAGCTTGGTGGGTGGGGTGGCGTCCGTCCTTCTTGCGCTTCAAGGTCAGCTGGCTACTGTCAAAGAAACTGCCATCGCCCACGTTGCGGCGTATGAGGTCGTTGATGCCGGTGTCTGACTTCCAGCAGGGCGGTCCGATCCACACCAACGGCAGGTCGCCCGCCTGCGCCAGCAGCAGTTTGATATAGGCGTCGCGCTCCTCCAGGTCGCGCACGAAGAGTTCGTTGCCGCCCAAGCACACCCACAGGTAGGTGGGCTTATACTCCGCTATCAGGTGGCGGAGCGTCTGCGTCATTCCCCATTTCTCCGTCGTCGAACCATACCAGACGACGGTCTGCAGCGTGTGGCCATTGGCCACGGCATAGTCGTCGAGGCGGCGGGAGAGCTCTTCGAGCATTGAGTCGCCGACGAAGAGGATGCGGACCGGACCAGCAAGGGGCTTCTTCGCCCGGGACTTCCCCGCCGACGGGTTGCTGAGCCTTGGGCCATCAGAAGAAGCCGACGGACCGCCCGCAGGGGACGACGGATCTGTAGCGGAGGGGGCAGATGGCGAATCGTCGGCCAGCAAGGAGATCTTGCGTAGGCCGACGTCCGCATAGGTAAGTCTGAGCGGCACTACGGCGTAGAAGCCGAGTGCCGCCAGGACGATTGCAAAGATAATAAGTGTCTTGACCTGATCCCTCATAGGCTGATGTCAAGCTCGATGGGGCAGTGGTCCGAACCGAAGATCTCGGTGTGGATTTTCGCGTCCACCATCCGCTCCGTCAGTCGGTCGGAGAGGAGGAAGTAGTCGATACGCCACCCGGCGTTCTTCTCGCGCGCATGAAAGCGGTACGACCACCAGGAGTAGGTCACCTGCGTGGGGTAGAGGCTGCGGAAGGAGTCGGTGAAGCCACTTTTGAGCAGCGTCGTCATCTTCTCGCGCTCCTCGTCGGTGAAGCCCGCGCTGTGGCGGTTGGTCTTCGGATTCTTGATGTCGATCTCCTCGTGGGCCACATTGAGGTCGCCACAGACGATGACGGGCTTCTGGCTGTCCAGCCGGTGGAGGTAGGCCTGGAAGTCCTCCTCCCACTGCATGCGGTAGGAGAGGCGGCGCAGCTGGTCCTGGGAGTTGGGCGTATAGACGCAGACCAGGAAGAAGTCGGCCATCTCCAGCGTGAGGACGCGCCCCTCGTGGTCGTGCTCCTCGATGCCTATGCCCTTGCTGACGCTGAGAGGCTCGTGGCGCGTGAAGACGGCCGTGCCGCTATATCCCTTCTTCTCCGCCGAGTTCCAGTAGGACTGATAGCCGGGGAAGGCCAGGTCGAGCTGGCCCTCCTGCATTTTCGTCTCCTGCAGACAGAAGAAGTCG
>OJJV01001081.1_pt1 | contig 12798 bp, 5 predicted proteins | sample 1596391 | NCBI WGS metagenome assembly OJJV01 (sample SAMEA4350164, study PRJEB24818) | metagenome | biome: human; feature: gut; material: faeces | place: Denmark | collected 2013-09
TCCTACCATCCTATAACGACAGGATGGTATGGATGGCTTGCAGCTGCGACTGGCCGTTTTTCCATGCAGTGTCAGCAATGGAATGTATGGAAAAGAAAGCGTCTGCTCCATTGTCAGACCTGAAAGTGCCGGACACTTTCTGCTTTATCTTCAGTTTTCGGATTCCTCTCTCGCTCGCATTGTTGTCGGGTGGAATTGCGGGATTTTCCAAGAAGTTGAATATGTAATCCCTGCATTTTGCGAGTCCCTTGCGAAGCCTCTCGAAGTTGGATCTTAGGTGGAGCAGGTTGGCTTTCAGCAGATCGTCAAGCTTGTCAAGCCAAGTTCTTTTGTCTATGAATTCATTTGGCCGAGTGTTTCTCTCATGAATGGCTTGTCTAAACAGGCTTGCCACATCTTTCGACCACTGCTGTTTCGGGTCAAGCTCCGTCAAGTATTCCAACTCGCGCAGGAGGTGGGCCAGGCACACTTGGTGATTCAAAAAGTCAAGGGCAAAATACGCGCTGTGCCTGTCGGTCACCGCCACCATGTTTTTTAGGGCATCGCCGAACCTCTCTTCAAGCACTTTTGACGAGCGGCCGGCAGCACGGAAGCAAAGCGTCAAGTATGTTGTTTGCGCTATCCACGCCCAATCCAATTTCTTGTTGTTGTAGCAACCCGACTCATCGAAGCCCACAACGGGTGATTTCCTCAGCATGTCTTCCAGCAGCTTTATGGCAGGCTTGGATTTCCTCATGGCCTCCTGTACAATGTTCTTGATGGAGCCTTGGCTCATGTGGACAGAAAACACCTCTTCCATCAAAGAAGCCAGTCGCTCGTAAGGTATGCACTGCACCACGCTCAGGTAGGTCACAACGGCTCTGATGTTCTTGCCAAAAGTTACCTGGTTGCCCCGCTTGCGCGGCTCGTATCCTCTATTGCAACATCCGCAGGTGCAGGTCTTCTTGTAATGGCGATATTCTCTCACGACAGGCGCCAACGTTGGCAAATCCACAACTTGACTTACATAGTCAAGCTCTCCCGCTATGTCGGACAAGTCACGACCGCACTCGCGACAATATCCACTCATGCAGTCTTCCACAACATTCGGCTTTTCCGTCATATTTCTGTTGTGTGCCTCATGCCCAGGCTGCCCGCCAGGTTTAAGGCCGCTCTTTTTTCGCAAGGATTTTGTGCGCCGAATCACTTCGGCTTTCATCTTTTCTTTGGAGGGAGGAGTGCTACTGTTGTTTGAATTCTTGTCGGGCTTCTCATGCTTTTCCAGCCGCTTGCGCAGGCTGCGGTTCTCTTTCTGAAGCCTTTCCACGTTACGGCGCAAATTCGCATTCTCCGTATGTAGCGCATCGATGGCTTCATGCATCGACTGCATCTCAGATGTCAGCCTTTTCAAGGCTTGCGATATGTCCGTAACTTGCTCATTCATAGATACAAAGGTATAAAAAATATCTGAGATATCCAAAAATAAAGTGTAAATATTTTATTGGTTTCCAATAAATTATCGCCTACTTGTTGTATTAGGATTATTGACAAAAACTCAAAGGGGTGTTATTGCTGAATAGTTACAGTAACCCCTGTTTTGAGAAAAAAAATCAAAAAAAGTTTGTTTAGATTTGGTTATGCGATTTTGTTTACTACGGTTTTGTGTTGAATATCAGCAGTTTAACGGGTCTTTTTCGTAAGTTATCTTTTTTATTTCGTAGATGCTTTTTTCTGCGCTTTTTCTTCTGAAAGCTATCAGTTTGGGTCGTGAGCAAGGGGGAGGGGATGCAAAACGGTGGGAGACAAACCCGACTTCACAGCCGACATTCGTCATCCCACCGATGGAATGAATTCATAAAGGGAAACAGCTTACGAGATTTTCACAAACCCCAGTAAGCGTAAAAACCCCAAACGAAGTTATACTTCCAAGGTTGTTTCCTTGAAGTCAGAATGATGAGAAACCGATCGTAGCCCTGTTGGGGACAGGGCAAGTCTTTTGATAATACTGGAATCCAAACGACAGGCAACGACGCATGCGCTGTCCATTTCACCTACTTCGCCGACTGCGCTTTGATTTCCAAAGACCTTCCAAAACATCGAGAACTGACTTCTCCGGTTCAACTGGAATTGATAGTATGGTAAACTCTTTTACCATAAGGCTGGCTCTAAAATCAGACCGATAGACCTTTCACCCTCAATGGTTTCGGAAGTCCCCGAACTAATTGTTAGAACCAGCCTTAACAAGCATTGATTACTTGATATATACTTTCTTGACACTTCCGTCAGCATGACGGATCATATATATGTTGCCCTTGCAAGGAGCCTCGACCTTCTGGCCGCCGAGCGTATAGAACGTTGCGCCCTCGCTCATCAGCCTCTGGATGGAACCGATGCTATTAGCCTCTGCCGCAGCCTTGGCATCAGCGAGCAGCTGCTCGATGGCAGTCTTGATAGTCTCCAGGTCGATGGTGCTATTCTCGTCGAGTTCCACGGCCTCATACAGAGCCTTCAGCTCATCCTTCTTCTTGTTGATGTCATACTGGATACTGGACTCCACACCGACAAACTGTGCGGCTACGATGGCGTAGTCCTTCTCGATAGTGGCCTTCACCTCGTCGAGGCGAGTCTGTACAGCGGCAATCTCGTCGCTCAGGCGCACATAAGCAGCCTCATTGGCTACGAGCTTCGCATCGGCAACCTTTGCATCAGCGAGAAGCTGCTCGACAGCAGCCTTGATGGCCTCCAGGTCGATGGTGCTATTCTCGTCGAGCTCCACGGCCTCATACTGAGCCTGCAGCTCTGCCTTCTTCTGATCGATATCACCCTGGATAGCGGCCTCGGCATCAGCAAACTGTGCGGCTACATTGACATAGTCCTTCTCGATGGTGGCCTTCACCTCGTCAAGGCGAGCCTGCACGGCAGCAATATCGTCGCTCAGACGCACATAGGCAAGCTCATTGGCTACGAGCTTCGCATTGCCGAGCTTCGCATTGGCGAGAAGCTGCTCGATAGCAGCCTTGATGGCCTCCAAGTCGATGGTGCTGTTCTCGTCGAGCTCCACGGCCTCATACTGAGCCTGCAGATCTGCCTTCTTCTGGTCGATATCGCCCTGGATAGCAGCCTCAGTATCAACAAACTGTGCGGCTACATTGGCATAGTCCGTCTCGATGATGGCCTTCACCTCGTCAAAACGAGCCTGCACAGCAGCAATATCGTCGCTCAGACGCACATAAGCAAGCTCATTGGCTACGAGCTTCGCATCGGCAGCCTTCGCATCGGCGAGGAGCTGCTCGACAGCAGCCTTGATGGCCGCCAAGTCGATGGTGCTGTTCTCGTCGAGCTTCACGGCCTCATACTGAGCCTGCAGCTCTGCCTTCTTCTGCTCGATATCACCCTGGATAGCGGCCTCGGTATCAACAAACTGTGCGGCTACATTGGCATAGTCCTTCTCGATGATGGACTTCACCTCGTCAAAACGAGCCTGTACAGCAGCGACCTCCTCGGTCAAACGCACATAAGCAGCCTCGTTGGCCAATTTCTTCAGATGCTCTGCCTGGGCGGCAGCAGCATCCTCCAGATATTTGGCGATGGCCTCATTGACACCCTTCACGGCCTCGGCGTCCAGCGTAGAAGTCTCCGTGAGCGCACAGTCGGCGTTCTTGGCATCAAGGTCTGACTGGATGGCATCGATCTGAGCCTGAATGGTCTTCACCGTTTCTGCAAAGTTCTCGGCCACGTCCGGGCAGTCCTCTACTACCTTTGCCTTGGCGTCGTCGAGAGCCTTCTGCAGGGCAGCCACTTCCTCGGTAAGGCGCGCATAGGCAGCCTCGTTGATGGCCTTGAGACTCGTCACAGCGATGTGGGCGTCCGTGATGTCGAGTGAGTACTCCGTCGTCTCATTGGCAGCGAGTACATTGGAAAACACGATGGCTGAGGTCTCGTCCGTCGCAAAGTCCGGGTCGGCCACGACATTGAACGAGAAGATCACGCCGTCGCCATCCTTGTAAGGCTGGATCTTGTCGATAGGCAAAGAAGAGAGCACGACACGCACGATGCCATTCTTCTCTCCGGAAGAGATGGCGAAATTGCTTGACAAGCGCTCACTATACTGGAAATTCATTTTCCCGTTGCTCTTCTTCTCGATATGCAATCCCTCAGGCAGCGTGATGTCGGCCTGAAGGCCGCAGAAATAAATATCGTTCTTCAGCACAACGTCCACCTTGTGGGTACCGCCAGGCTTGATAGAGAACGCCTGCTCACCAGTGCAAAGACTTCCCACCATCGGCGTGATAGCCTGATAGTTGGGGCAGTCGATAAGCACCTTCTTGCCCTGGCGGTCTCCTCCACTGCAAGTGGAGAACCCAATCTGTGCATCATCAGCAGAAGAGAAGTTGGACGTAGCACGAATTTTGAACGTACCCAGTGCGCCCTCAGTGCCCGCGATGGGGGTGAAGTCCTTGGTAAGGAGGGCGATGCGCCACTTCATATCAGGCTGCTGGATCATCGTGGCGATAAAGCACTCACGGTCTATGCGCTCCTCGTTGATTTTGAAGCTACCCGGCACAATCTCGACATTCGGGGAAGTGAAGTCCATATCAAACTGCATCGCATAGATCACCTCGTCATTGACGAGGTTCACCGTGATCTCTTTCGTCTCGCCCGGCTTGATGGCAATGGGACCACCGTCGTTGAGCACAAGTCGGTTGCCAGCAAGGACAGAGAGCGTCCCGCTTATGACCAAGACCATCATCAAGGCCATTCTTTTGAAACTTGTTGTAATCTTAAACATAACCATTTACGTTTAGAAGATGTATGTTGTCGTTGTTGTTATCAAAAATAGGCGCGGCTGTCACATACGTGGCAACCACGCCCTCGTAATTGAGAAAAAATTACCGATGTATATGATTATTTACCAGTAACCTTCTGGGTCTTGCCGTTGGCGTTGCGGACAATGTTGATGCCCTGCTTCACCTTATCCAGCAACTGACCGCCCACGGTATAGATCTTCTGCTTCAGGCTGCCCTCGGCCTCCATGCCGTTGATACCGGTCGCATCACTGCCCGTGATCGTCGTCTCACGGCCGTTGGCCTCGGCAAAGATAACCTTGTCGAGCGCCACCTTGTCGATGCTGCCGCCCTGCACGTCGAGGTAGAGGATGGCGGAGCCATTGGTGAAGCAGTTGTTCTCTATCGTACTGATGACTACACGGTGTACGCCGTCGATGTCCTTGGAGTAGAGTGCGTGACCGTTGGCACGGTTGCCTACGCTCTCACCCACCACCGTCATGCCTGCGGGCAGGATGATGTCCATCTGGCAAGCCACATAGTCCTTGCGGTTTTCGAGATTGATAGCGATGCGCTGTACGCCGTTGTTGTCTTCTGCCGAGACAGTGAGGTTTTCGGATCCCACCATCGGAGCGTTCAGATTGCCACCCAGTGAAGGCCAGATGCCATTGGTCACCTTGGCCGCAATGAGGGTCACATCGGCGACGGAGATCTTGCCGTCGCGGTTGACGTCGGCAGCAGCAAATACCTTGCCACCCTCCAGGGTCTCCGGATCGAGCAAAGCGTTGAGCACGGCGAGGTAGTCGTCGGTCAGGACAATACCGTCCTCGGTGATGTCGCCGAGCACATACGTGTTCTCCTCGACGGAAGCTCTGAGAGCATTCATCGATTCGACCAAAGACTCAGACGTAGCAGCGACCAACTTCACGCCATACTCCTCGTCCTTCGAATAGTTGATTTCCTTTTGCCAAGCCTCGGTACCATCAGGATTCAACCATGCATTTCCGTTGATGTCCTTCGTGGGAAGAATACGGTAAATGTCAACGAAGTCGAGATAACTGTCGAATCTTTGATAAGCGCGCTCCAAGTTTTCAAACTGTTCCCACAGCGAATTGTCCTCGTCATAGATGTTCGTTCCAGACTTATTGAACGAGTTCTCCATGTCGTTGCGAGCGGTGCAAACATTGGACTGATACACACTTTGTGTCTCTTTCCAAGCTCCAAACGCCTCTACCGTTGCAAGCTTCGCATAGGCATCGTAAAGGCAACCATCCTTGTACGACTCCACCTGGCTATCGGTCAGAATGGCCGACACAGGGCCTTCCTCCAGCGTCTTGGCAGCCTGCTCAAGGACGCCGCTGACCTCCTCGGCCTTCTCGCTGGCAACATTGAAGAACATCTTCTCGTAGTTCTCCATGTAGGACTTGCCGATCTCAAAACAGAACATCTCACCTAACCCTTGCCATTCTGGGTATCCAACCTCTCTGGAGGCATGCTGGTAAGACGCTATCAGCTCCTTCACCCTGGTCTGCTCAGCCACCAGAGCGTCATAGGCACTCTGAAGGTCCTTCATTGCCTTGGCGTGAGCAACATAGGGTTTGTTGGCCTCCATGATATCCGTGCGGGTAGCACCCATGCGGTCTATCAACACGTTGAGGAGGTGGATGACCTTCGTCTTGTAGGTCACGATCTCGTCGCCATAAGAGGTGATGAGGTTCTTCACGCCATCGAGTTCGTTGCGGCAAGCGTCCAGTGCAGACTTGTACTCCACCCTCACGGGCATATATACTTCTCTGTAGGTATTGTTGACAGTACTATAGGACGACTCGGCCTGCGATACCAGCATCTCCAAACTACTGGCTACGCCCTCGATCAACTCGGCATTCACGAGCTTGATGAGACCCATGCGAGCCTGGGCCACCTTCTTCTCCAATGCCAGCAAGCCAGCGTCTTTCTTCGCCTCTGCCGGGGTAGCGTTTTCGACAAACTCCTTGAGCAGATCGTCAAGTTCCTTGGCGAGCTTCTTGCAGTGCTCGTCATAGTATGCCTTGACCTCGTCAGCCGCCGTTCCCGTGAGGTTGTCCAAAGCCTCGCGCTTCTGGGTCTCGATGGCAACGATGTCGGCCTTGATCGCATCGACCTCGGCCAGGTTGGCCGCGTTGTAGATACCATCGATGCTGAGGATCTTGATGCTGTGGCAGTCGTACCACTGCTCGTCCTCGCCGATAGTCAGGCCATAGACGCGCTTGCTCATCTCCTGCGAAGCGTTCTGGCGTGTGAGGTCAGCCTGCCAACGCTTGACCTGGTCAAACGTCGAGGCAATATTGGCCTCTATGCGGCTGCTTGCCACATTGAATGCACCATAATAGTCCTGCGCAGCCTTGATGCGCTCCGTGACGGTATTGTAGTCGATGGTCAGCTGGTCGAAGTTCTTGATATTGGCATCGTATGCGTCAGCCTTGGCCTTGGCGCTGGTATAGACAGCACCTGCCTCTGCGTAGAACGCATCGATATAGCGCTGCAGATCAGCGATCTTGCCCGTGAACGTGCCGTCGGCAGCCTTGGCAGCCAATTCCGTGGCCGGAGTGAGGTATTTGGCGACGCGGTCCTTGTAAGACTTGAGATCGTCATCCTTGCCCTCATAGGCGAAGCCTTCCAGGGCGGCAAGCCACTTCTCGTTGTCGGCCTTGGCACCAGCGTAGCGGTCGTCGCCCTCTGTCAGCGTGCCGTCCACACCGACATAGACACCCTCGTAGAGGGCCTTCCATTCGTCCTTTGCAGCCTGCTCCAGGTCTGCGACGAGCAGGTTGGGCACCATGCCAAAGAAACTCCAGTCGGCATCGAGGTTGCTCACGAGCAACTGCGACTTCTTGTAGTCGTCGGCACTGACTCTGTCGTAGAACTCCTGCACATTCGCAAAGGCGTTGTCGCGCACGTTCTTGTCGTAGGAAGCCACCTTCTCCTTGGCGGGAGCGAGCTGGTTGTCGTTGAGGTTGGCCAGCATCTCCTCCAGCTTGGCTCTCACGGCCGTATTGACAGCCAAGTCGAGATCCTTCTTGTAAGCCTCGATCTGATCCGTGTACTCCTGAGCCTTCGCGGCGTTGGCCTCGTCGATATCCCAAAGAGCGGGCGACGTGGTATTCGTATAGGATGCGGCGGCCTCGTCCTTCAAGTTCTTGATGAGGGCGGCATACTTATAGATGTTCTCCTGGGCAGCGATGATGCTCTCCACATTGACCAGCTCCTTGAGCTCCTCGGTAGAGACGTTCTGGTAGCCAGCAATCTGGGCCGTACCCTCACCATACTTGTTCTCCGTCTCCTGCACCTTGACACAGAAGGTATTGTAACGTTTGAGGTTGTCTTCGGCGATGACAGCGTTGTATTCGCTATTGCCCTCGATGAAGGCCTTCAAACCGCCGAGCTCGGTCTCGATGCGACGGTAAGCCTCGCTGACCATCGAGTTGTTGGTGGTGGTCAGACCCTCGGCATAGTACTTCTCCACCAGCGCCTTCTGCTCCTTGATGCGCTTCAGGAGATCGCCGAGCTGACTGAGATAGGGCTTCAGCGTCTCAGGACGGAGATCGGAAGCGTTGAACAATCCGTTCACCTCGTCCCAAAGGGTCTGGCACTTGTTGCCTTCGTTCACCTGACTATAATAGTTGGTGCAATCATTATAAGCCTGCTTGGGAAGCATCTTGAGCACGTTGGAAAGATCCGTCATGCGTCTGACAATCCCCGTATTGAGCACCGGCTCATACTCATATGTGTAGTTATTATACTTTAAAGTTCCTGTCCAGGCTTTACCTGCCTTGTAGGCATCCTCGATGGCCTGCTTTATAGCCTCGCGCTCCTTGAAGTGCACGCCGTCGGGATAGGCGAGCAGTCCGCGGTAATAGTCTGCGTTCGTACCATCCGTCTTTTGGTTGATACGCGTCCTCACCGCATCGAAAGCACTGACGAAGCCATTGTGCGAGGAATAGTAATCTCTCGCGTAATAGCCAGATCCATAGGTATAGTTCCAAATTTCTATCTTCTGTCCGTCAAAGTTTTCCTTCAGCTTCTGGTAGGCATCATAGTTGGCCGTGGAGTCGGTGGCCATTGCCTTGAGCGCATTGGCCTCCAGCTGCAAGTCGTTGAGACGACTGGTGATGCCCTTGACGACATGCCCCTCGGCATCATAGCTATCCTTGCATGATTCCTGAAGGATCTCCTTGGCGCGCGCCGTAGCAGCCTCCGCCTTGAGTGCGTCGAGCTTGGTGGTCGTAGCCTGGATCTGTGGATCGATGCTCTCGCCGGGGATAACGAATGCGTTCTTTGCCTCCGTCAGCGTGCGGCTGACCAGCTCAGCACCCGTCGGGTAATAATAATACTGATTTCCGATGAAGTCGGTATATGCTTGCGTCTCCGCATTGACATGTGCTTTTTGGGCGTTCACACGCGTCAGCAACTCGCTCAGTGCGTCGTTGATGGCGTCAACGTCACCCTTGATGACGCTCAACAAGGACATAGCCTCTACTGCGTTGTCCTCGGTGATGTCGTCCTTGGTGGCTGCTACAGCCTGGATCTTGGCCTTCTGCGTGTTGGTGCTGGCCTCGATATCATTGAGATCCTGGAGCAACTCGTCATACTTCAGTCCGAGGTTGTCCTCCGTCCACGTCACATTGTAATACTCATAGGGCACGCCCTTGTACTTGTCGATGTCGGCCTTGATGGCGTCAACGATTTCGCTGGCAGCATCATACATCGCCTTGGCAGCCTCTATCTTGGCAGTCTTGTCGGAATTGACCTTGTCATTGGCGAAGGCATCATTGAGGGCCTGGGCGTCGGTGAGGATGGTCTCCTTGAGTTGCACGGCCAGCAAAGCGGCAAGGTGCTCGGCATCGAGCTTCTCCTTGGCGGCACTGAAGTTGCCTGCCACACGGTCGATCTCTGTCTGGAGCTTGGTGATGCGCTCTCCGTAGGTCTTGCCTGTGACCTCCGTGGCCGGAGTGGCAACGACGAGCGTCTTCGTACCGACGGTCGCACGCAGCGTGGCCAGTGCGTCCTTGTAGTCCTTGATGGCGGTGTTCACCTCATCGTAGCGGGCCATGGCAGCCGTGGCGTCATCCTGATACTTGACGACGGCCATAGCAGCAGCGTCTATCTGACTCTGGAAGTCCCCGCGCACCGTCTCGGTCAGCGTCTTCTCCTGATAGCTCTTCTCTACGGCGGCCTTGATCTGGTCGATGGTCTTCTGCAGGCCGGCAGCCGTCTTCTGGAAATGGGCAGCCACATCATACGTATCCTTCTCGGCGGCTGGCTTCATCTTGGCCACAGCAGCCTTGGCATCGTCGAGCTTCTTCTGCAAGCCCGTCTCAGTGCCCAGCGCCTTGAGCAACTTCTGATAGTTCTCGTAGTTCTGGATGATGGCACCAGCATCGCTGCGCAAGCTGCTGATCTTGGCCTGGATGGCATCGCGGTCGGCATCATAGCTGGTCGTGCGGATATTGTGGGGTGCCTTGTAGTCCGTGGTCACCTTGTCCTTGAGGGCATTGATAGCGGTACGGATCTCCTTGACGCGATTGGCATACTTCAGGTTCACATCGTCGCTCTTCTCCAGATACTGGAAGTCGTCCTCCAGATCGGCAAGGAGCTGGTCGGCAGCAGCCTTCTTGGCCTCGGCATCGACATGCTTGGCGAGATACTCGTCCTTCGTGGCATTGATGACCACCACCTGTGCTTCCTTCAGCGTGCGGAAGTTCTCCTCCTGCTCAGAAGCCTTCGTCTTGTCGGCATCAATGGTCTTGTACAGGTCGCTCACCTTCTTCCATGCCGAGCGCATGGCATTGAGGGCCTCTGCGTTCCAGTCGGCATAGTTGCCGTCGTCCGGCATCTGGGTGTGTATCTCCTCCTGAGCTGCGTTGAAGACGCGCAGACCGTCCTGATAGACGGCATTGATATTGGTCCAAGCGTCACCAGAAACACCAATGTTGGTCTTCAACTCATTCAACATGCGATTGAAGTTTTCCGTAAACTCAGCCGTTTTCAGTTCCTTGGCCGTGCCTGCGTTGTACTTCTGCCATGCCAGCGCTTTAAAGTCGTTGATGTATGGCTGTAGCTTGTCGTAGTCTGCCTGATAGGTAGCTTTGATTTCTTCGGGTATCTCGTTGTCAAATCGCCATGTCCAAGAGAAACTATTAAACAGAGATTGAGTATCCGTATAGGCATCCAATGCACTCTTGTAGGAGTTCTCGTTGTCGTTGGCAGCCTCTACGACCTTGGCAAGGGCAGCAATACCATCGGTCAGTGCACGAAGCTCGGGGCTGTTCTTTCCCTGCCAAAGGTGATTCTTCACATAGACTTCATAATCACCCTTCTCAATGATGTCAAGCTGGCTGGCATAGTCGGCCACCTGCATCTCCAGGCTGGGCTTTCCGTCCTTGCCCGTCTTCCAAGCATCGGTGGTACGGAAGTAGTCGCTGGTACCGCTGACGATTTCGCCGAGCTGCGCACTGAGTTCCTTCACCGGAGCGGCGAAGTCGAAGATCAAGATAAACTTGACACCAGAGAACTTGAATTCGCCCGGGGTCACGGCACGAACCTTGACTCTTACTTTCGCTGGCGCGTCACCATCGATAGTAAAAGCGACACCGGGGGCATACTCCTTGCCCTTATAGACAGCGACAATCTTGGCATTGTCGGTAAACAACTCGGGGGCATCCTGCAGCTTATACTCGCCAGGAGCCAGTTCTTTCTCGATGGAAACTTCCTTTCCTGTGGAGACGGTCACGGAACCGTCTTCCGATACGGTCAAATCATCTCCTGACCATGCAGTCTTGTCAATCACAACATCGGCGTCGGCCAATGCTGCAACGGGGGCGCCTGTGATGGCGAGGAGAGAAATCAGTACATCTTTTCTCATAATCTTATTTAATTGTACAAATTAATTATTTTCTTTTCTGTTGCTCTTCCCGTGTATATAATAAGGTAAAGAGACGTTGATAGACCACTTTTTGTCAGTGCAATCGTGTACAAAATTATACATAATCCATGGAGCCATACGAAATCGCAATGGTCCTTTTCGTGAACCATCGTGTTTTTTTCGTGAATGAAAATACGCCACAAAGGGTGTCCCACATCTCACACTATGGGAAATGTCCATTCAATCCACGGATGGGGGGGGGTAAATCCACACCCCTTTCCTTCGTCAGGATCGAGGTCAGGGTCGTCGGGGTCATCCGACGGCAGCGTCGCATAAGAGCTACGCGCGTCCTGCATCAAGCTTTTGAGCGCAGGTTTCGATACATTGAGTACGACCACCTGCCCATTGGAGTCGTAGAGCGACACCGTCTGCTTGAGGGCATTCATGTGGAAGACCCGGTTCTTATTGATGATGTATTTCCGGCCCATCCTGACCAAATTGTTGTGGTCTGGAAACCTCGTCCGAATCTCCCGTTCTATCTCCCCGAGGCAGAAGGGCACCATGATCTTGTTGCCATACAGATTGTGTATTTCCGTGTAGTGGTCATCAGCCTCAAACAGCAAGGCGTCATCAAGATTGAGCATATAAATCTCACCACAGAGGATGAGACACATATTGCTTTTGTGTTCCATTTCGTTTACGTTGTTTATTTGTTAGTATCTACTAGTTGGTAGTATCTCCTAGTTGTTAATGTTCGTTTTGGTAAGGAAGTAACTCCGTCCCACTGCAAAAATAGAGAAATTCTTACTGCCAAATCTATCATCCCATTCTGCTTTTCGTGAACCACGCGCTTTCCTTCGTGAACGAACGCATAATAGCTTTCCCTTCGTGAAAACATCTACTCAATTCGTGAATATAGTCCGAGGCTGGTTTGCAAGGATCCAATGGCTGTCGGAATAGGTGGTTATGAGACGCAAGAGGGATTTTATGTGAAAAAGTGCGACGAAAATCGGTGGCAATTTTCCTAAATTGTCCTAAAAGATTGTTTGAGCGTCTGCGCACACAATCTCCCGTTACATGGGGGATTCGGGGCGATTTTGGGGTAGGGGAGCGGTTGTTTGCAGAATGTGAAGA
>OJJV01001088.1_pt1 | contig 12726 bp, 8 predicted proteins | sample 1596391 | NCBI WGS metagenome assembly OJJV01 (sample SAMEA4350164, study PRJEB24818) | metagenome | biome: human; feature: gut; material: faeces | place: Denmark | collected 2013-09
GGGGGGGGTGGGCTATATATGAGAGACAGTTATAATTCTTTATATTGAGTGCTTTTGCTTCGATATCTCTTAAAAAAGTATTTTTTATATTCTCCTCCATTTCAAGATTTGCCATTATATTTTCACCATACTCTAACTTTACGATATTTATTTCTTTATTTTTACAATAAAATTATATTATAACACGAGGTATATATGAAAAAATTATTGTTTACTCTTGCCATTTTGTCGGGAGGGGTATTGTCTGCCGCTTTTGCACAGACAACATCGAGAACCCTTCCAGATGAAGCCCGAAATGTTAAGAATGATCCTGTGCTTGTCCGGCAATTTTTGGAAAAGTCGAGGAATTTTCAGAAACGGCAAATGTCTTCTGAAAGTGGTTTTCAACAAGTTCGTCCCTTGACGCGTAAAAAATCAGATGTAATTATCGATGCGGCTCCTTCTCTTTCGAATCTGAAATTGAACGGAGCTGTCGTTTATGATGAGAATAAAGATGTCAATACCTTCGGACTCTATTCATTTTCGGCCCAAGCTCCGGTAACCCGGAAAGAAGTGACTCTTATTCCTCGCTTGTCTGCGAGCGGCGGAGCGATTTATTCCGATGGAAAATTATACGTTTATGATTATGCCATAGATTATGGATATGTGTCGTCGAGTCGTTATGCTGTTTATGATGCTGTGACCGGGGCAGAGCTCGATTATAAGAGTATGGGTTATTCGTTGGGGCCTGTTTATCGGAATGCGGCAGTGAGTTGTGCCAAAGACCCGGTTACCGGCAAGGTCTATTGCTGTTCTTATGGTTATAACGAGAAGACAAAGGAGTTGTGCTATGTACTTTCTACATGGAATCTCGAAGGTATGTCCAAAGACAGTATATCCCTTTTGTCGAAACCGATGCAGGTAATGGCTTGTGACTCTAACGGAAAACTTTACGGTATTTCGGCCAGTACGGCTACCGAGGGAAACAATGGCGGTATCTTGTATGAAATCAATAAAACGACGGGTACACTCCGGGAGATAGGAGATACACAAGTGTCTCCCAAATATACTCAGTCGGCTGTAATCAACACTTCTGACAATACGTTTTATTGGTTTGCCAATGAAGAAGACGAGGCTGCGAATCTTTATACGGTCGATTTGACAACAGGAGACGCCGCTTTGGTCGGAGCGTTACCTTATGGAGAGCAAGTCGTGGGGGCTTATATTCCCGACCCCGAAGCTCTTGATGGAGCTCCTTCGGGACCAGAGAATCTGTCGGTCTCTTTCGAGAACGGTTCCCTTTCCGGTACTGTATCTTTCGATATACCGTCCGAGACATACGATGGAAATGTTTTGACCGGTGATGTGACATATAAAGTTTTGGGTAATGGCGATGTGTTGGCTACAAGTGTCGCGGCTGCCGGGACGGAGGTTTCATGTCCTGTGACCGTTCCGTCATCGGCCATTTATAAATTGGAGGTCGTTTTGTCCAATTCGGTGGGCGATAGTCCTAAAAGCGATATGACCGTTTATATCGGCAAGGACAGTCCTTTGGCGGTAAACAATTTGAAAGTGGTTCGGACCGGCGATGTAAATACGGTTTCATGGAATTCTCCTACGGGTACGAAAAACGGGGGATATATGAATGCGGACGATTTACGTTATAAGATCGTGCGTATGCCCGATAATGTTCAAGTCGCCACAAATCATGCCGACAGTGTTTTCTCCGACACATTCACGACCGAAGAGTTGGCTCTTTACTACTATGTGGTAACTCCTTATAACGATGGTATCGAAGGCGAGCCTGCATCTTCCAATTCGGTGAGTGTAGGAGATGCGTTACTACCTCCTTATTCACAGGATTTTACTGAGAAAAATTCTTTGGGATTATTCACTGTGGTCGATGTGAATAACGATAATAAAACGTGGACTTATTCGAATGGTACGGTTCGGTATGCCTATCACATGAAGAATAATGCGGACGATTGGTTGATCACACCTCCTTTGAAATTGAAGAAAGGCTATATGTATGAATTTTCATTCGATACATATGTGTTGAGCGCTCGTTCCGAGGAAAAGATGGAAATCAAGATGGGAACGTCTGCCACGGTCGAGGCGATGAATACCGTCATTATGGAAGAGCGCACTTATACCAATACGAGAACGTCGCCCAAGACCGAGACTTTCTCGATCATGCCTGATGCCGACGGTACGTATTACATCGGATTCCATGCGGTAAGCGATGCCAATAAGGGAAATCTGACCGTCGATAATATTAAGGTGGGAGAGCCCATGTCTATTCATGTTCCGGGAGAAGTAGAGAATCTCACGCTTATCCCCGGAGCAAAGGGCGCATTGTCTGTTACAATCGGGCTTACAGCCCCGACAAAGAATCTTGTGGGCGGAGATTTGACCGAGTTGACAGCCGTCGATGTGAAACGTGGAGAGACTTTGGTCAAGACGTTTGAATCTCCTGCAAAAGGGACTGCACTTCAATTTGTGGATAATGGGGTCGTTTCTGGTTTGAATATTTATAGTGTGGTTGCACGCAACTCGTTTGGAGAAGGGGCTGTTACGACCGACACCGTATTGGTTGGCATAGATGTTCCATTGGCGCCTCAATCGGTAACTTTTACCGATGAAGGGAACGGTTCGGGCTTGCTTTCTTGGAATAAGGTTTCCGAGACGGGGGAAAACGGCGGATATGTAAATCCCGAGGAAGTGGTTTATACTGTATATGATGCCGATTCGAAAGTGGTTGCCGACGATGTGACGGGCGACCGCTACGAGCTTACTTCGTTGAATAGCGAGATGCCGCAGGTGTTGTCTTATTTCTCGGTGACCGCTAAGAATCAAAAAGGAGAATCGGAGCCTGCGCAATCCAACTCGCGGTTAGTAGGACCTTCATATCCGGCTCCTTATACCGAGTCGTTTGCCGATGCGACAATTACCAATGGCCCGTGGACAACCGAACTCCTTGCCGGAAAGAGTTATGATTCCGATTGGACTCCACGAGCAGACCAATCACAGGATAACGATGGAGGAAGTGCCGACTTCCAGGGATATGCCGCTGGTGCTTCTACCCGTATTTACAGTCCGAAAATCGATATTTCGGCAGTCGATAATCCCCGTCTCAACGCTTGGATATTGATGCCGACCGGGGGTGTGAGAGTTCGTTTCCAAATTTCGGACGATTATGCCGATTGGCACGATGTGGATACTATCGAGGTCGCCGAAGAGTGGACTCGTGTGAATATAGACCTCGCGTCGTACAAATCCAAAAATTTGCGGATAGCCTTAGTGGGAGAGTGTCTCAAAGATTTCAATTTTGCCTATGTGGATCATATCGAAATTCGCGGTTATTTAGATAATAATCTTCAAGCGACAGGTATTACCGGACCAGAGAAAGTCAATTTCAAGGAGGAGGCTAAATATGTCGTATCGGTTTTGAATGAAGGCGTACGGGATGCCTCGCAGTTTACGGTTTATTTGACCGATGAGGAATTTAACGTATTGGCGACGAAAACAGTAGAGTCACTGGCTGCTCAGAACTCTGTGAATGTGGAAATATCCTATACGCCTTCTATCGAAATGGCAGGCTCGGAATTGACGGTTTATGGTGTCGTAGGTTATGATTCAGATGAGGAACAAGACGATAACCGTACGAAAACCGCGGTCTTGACCAAAGTGAATGGTTCTTCCTATCCCGTAGCGACCGGATTGACCGGTAGCCGTGAGGGTGCAGCCGTTAAACTTGCGTGGTCGGCTCCGTCGCTCTCCAAACCGGTAGCCGAGGTTGTAACCGATGGGTTCGAGGATTATGACCCGTTTACCATCGATGGTTTCGGGGCTTGGACGGTAGCCGATGTCGATGGGGGGAATACTTATGTATTCGGAGAATCTCAATCTTGGCCTAATGCCGGACAACCGCAGGCGTTCATGATTTTCGATATGAATTCCGAGCATATAGCTGGATTGGGTGTCGATGAACGATTCATGATGGATAATTCTCATGGTTCCAAGTTGGCGGTATGCTGGTCTTCCGATCCTCAGACGACCGATCTCGGTCACAACGACGACTGGCTTATCTCTCCTCGTCTTGCCGATGGCGGACAGACCGTATCGTTCCAAGCGAAGGCTTATGATTCGAGCTTTACGGAATCGATAGAAGTATATTATTCGACAACGGGCAATGCTGTCGAAGACTTTACGAACAATTTGGCTAAGGTAAGTTCAGTGCCGGCAGATATGTGGGCTACTTATACTTACGACTTGCCTGCGAATGCCACTTATTTTGCCATACGTTGTGTATCGGCGAATGCATTCTTATTGGGTATCGACAATGTGGTTTATAAACCGCAACCGGTTCTACCCGAAGGGTTGGCTGTGGAGAGTTACAATGTGTATCGTAACGGGGAGCTGTTGGATAATACGGCTGCGACCGAGTTTACCGATAACGCTCCGTCCGACGGCGATAATGTTTATGCCGTATCGGTAGTTTACAACATGGGTGAATCTATATTGTCGGCTCCGTGTACGGTGGGGACTTCGGGTATCGAAAATGATTCGATGGATAATATTCGCGTATACGAGGAGAATGGTGCTATCGTCATTCGTGGTGCAGAGGGCAAGCGAGCCACAGTCTCCGATATGTCCGGTATCGTATTGCATAACGATGTTTGTTCCGATGTCTCGGTCATTTCGGTAAACAAAGGCGTATATGTAGTTAAGGTAAACGGGAAAGCGATCAAGGTGATCGTTCGTTAAGGTGTTTGTCGTGCATAAGAAAGGAGCCGTGACCGAGCATTCGGTCACGGCTCCTTTCTTATTGTGTTATATCGGCGCGCGGAAGAGCGAGAAGTTCACGCTCCCGTAACTACGGTGCTGGTCGAATAGGGGGTGAGTGGAAAAATCATTGTTTTTGGAATGTTCGAGAACGAAGATTCCACCCGGTTTCAAAAGTCCCCTCGATAGCACTTCCTGCGGCAGGGTTTCCAACCGGGGCAGATCGTAAGGCGGGTCGGCGAAAATGAGGTCGAATTGTTGCCGGCAGCTTTGTACGAACTTGAACACATCTCCCTTGATAGGAGTTAGATTCGGGTCGTTGAGTTGTTGTTGGACTTTGCGGATAAAATTGTATTGTGTCGGATAAATTTCCACGCATACCACCCGGCTGCATTCGCGCGATAATAATTCGAAACTGATGGCTCCTGTTCCGGCAAATAAATCAAGGGCTTCAATGCCCTTGAAATCGATCAGGTTTTCGAGTACGTTGAAAATGTTCTCTCGCGCGAAATCGGTCGTCGGTCGAGCTTTTATATTCGTAGGGACGTCGAAGCGTCTGCGTCCGTATTTACCGCTAATAATTCGCATATTGATTCTGTTTTTCCATTTTTCTTGCAGTCTCGGCAAAGATAATATAAGGTGGGAGAAAGACAAAGCGAGCGGGTTTACTTTTCTTGTCGGTCCACTTTGTATGTTCGTATCTGGGGGTAAAGGCGATGGGATAAGAATATTGGTTAGCAATTATCGTGTCGAATGCGGTTAATTGTGTCGGATAAAGTATAGCTTCCCAAAGTTCCTTTCTGTAACATAATAATATAATAGAATTCGTATTGAAACTGAAAAATGAAACGGACGATTTTTTTCTCCATGAGCTTTTCTCTATATTTGCGGCATTCGCCGCCAATATAAGATGCAGCTCGGCATAGCCAAGTCGGAAATAAGATTTCGGTTTGCCTTTGCACTCACCTTTCGCTATATTTGTAGAATATAGGATGCGGTTCGGCATAGTCAAAACGGAAATAAGATTTCCGTTTTCCTTTGCACTCACCTTTCACTATATTTGCGTTTGTTATAGAATAAAAGAAAATTGTAGTTTTTACAAGCAAAAAGGGGAATGATTTTAGATACATTGTTTATTGAGAGTCTCTCGAATTTCGTACATGGTCTGTCAACGGCTTTTTTCCTATATTTCGGAATCAATTTGGTTTTCTTTCGGGCCACGAATCGGCCTCTTTTTATTTTGGGGTGTCTTTTTTGCCTGTGGGGTGTCCAAGACTTGAAAGACTTGTTATTGTATATAGATACTATCGGCGATTCTCCATATTATTCTACTATTCTTTTATCGATAGATATGTGGGCAGTTCCTCTTTGTGCGCTTTTCTTGTTGGAGATATTGTCCCCCGGGTTCGCCACTCTCCGTCGAGTCCTTTTGTTTGAATTACCATTGGTTTTATTTACCGTCGTTTATATAATGACCGGTTTATTCGAGGTTTATATGTCGAGTGTCGTTTATACGGCGGTAGTTTGTGCATTGGTAGTCTTGTTTATAATCGTGAGGGTGAGGAGGTATAACCGGTATATGCGTGATAACTATTCTTATACCGAGCGTATTAATGTACAGTGGCTGATGAACAGTATGGCTATTTTGGCCGTGTGTCTGTTGTCTTGGCTGTATGTTTGTACGAATGTCAGCCATTTGGGCGATATGTTTTATTATATTTCGTCTACTGTATTGTGGGCAGTTGTTTTGTATTATAGTTTACGTCAGGAATGGATTCCTCAGGCGCAAGATATGGAGTCGGAGGAAACGGGGGTATCCCGCAATTTCGTTTCGCAGATGGGAGGTAAGCTCGAAGAGTATATACGAGAGAAGGAACTCTATCTGAACCCCAAATTGTCGTTGTCGGACTTGGCGGTCGAGATGGGCACAAACCGAAGTTATTTATCCAATTGTCTGAATAACGAATTGGGTATCACTTTCTACGATTATATCAACTCGTTCCGGTTGGAAAAGGCGAAAGAGATTCTCGATGACTCCGGTTTCGAGGGCTGTATCGAAGATGTGGCGATTCGCAGTGGGTTTAATTCTGTTTCTACATTTCGTCGTTCTTTTCAAAAAAAATACGGTTGTACTCCTTCGCAATATCGGAAAAATGCCTTAGGACATAGATAGTTGCCTTGAAGATTCCGTTAAGGGAGAGTAAATTGTTCAGGCTCAATCAAGACAATCAAAAAACTATGGGATCTTTTTTAACCCCTCCGTCACTACGTGCCACCTCCCCTATATTTTGCTGAGTACAACACCCCGCAATGCTACGGGGCACGGCAGGAGAGGAGTTTTACAATAGCTCCGATAGTGAAAACTGAAACACCCTGTAATGTTCCGAATCACAGCAAGAAAGAAGTTTTAACGCCTTTCTGTCGCATTATTTTTTTCGAATGAGATATTTTTACCCTCCTCTGTGTGGCGTAGCAATAGGAGGAGTGCCCGCAGGGCGAGGGGATTAACTCTTACAGTCAAAAATCTTATGAAATCTTTCTACTGTTTCTTCGGTGCTTTCTCTATACTAGGCCAACTTTTGTTTATTGGTCGGTTTCGAAACTATTTAGAAGCTGTTTTAAATTTATTGAGAAATAATATTATCATTTCAAGCAGGTATGTTCCGGCCATATTGAACCCCTGTCTTGCATCTTGAATCCCTTGATTTTTGTCAATAGCCCGCTATTGACTGCATATCTCGGACTCCAATCTGCTTCAACATAGGTCTCAATCTGTCTCGGAATAATTTTAAAACAGCTTCTTATTTGAAATAAAAAAGGCTGTCTCCCGACAGCCAATTTGTAAACCTTAAATCTAATACTATGAAAAAACATAGTACAAATGTATAACTGTAATTCTTATTTTCCAAATCAAGGTCTTAAAAAGGTTGATGATTTAACATAATTTGAGTGAAATCAATTGATTTTGTTAACTAGTTTGTTTTGCTCTTATTTTCTTGGGAACGAGAAAAGTATTTATGAAAGAAGAGCAGCTGATAATCTATGGAATTGTTCCAATAGGCATGGTTGTGTCCTCCGGGACGTTCGATATAATCGTGTTTTATATTACGGGTGAGTAATGCCTGATGTGTTCTTCGGTTGACTTCGAGAAAGAAATCGTCTACTCCGCAGTCGATGATAATGGCGAGATCTCCGTCGTTTAGAGAGGGGATCAGGTTAATAACGGTGTGTTCGTCCCAGCGTTTTTTATTGGCTACGAATTCTCCCAACTGGTCTTTCATTTTCCAGTTCGTAGGGAAAGGGCGGATATCGAGACCTCCGCTGGTGCTGCCTACGGCTCCGAAAACGTCGCGGTGACGGATTGCATTCCACATGGCTCCATGACCTCCCATACTGAGCCCGGAAATGGCTCTTGCCTTGCGATCGGGTATGGTACGGAAGTGGGAGTCGACGTATCGAATCACTTCGTCTGATATATAGTCTTCGAATTGCATGTCTTTATTACGGGGGCTGTTCCAGTACCAACTGTTGATTTTCCCATCGGGGCAAACGATGATGAAGTTGTAGAGGGAGGCGATTTGCGGCAACTCGGGTTTTATTTTCAGCCAAGCCGAATAATTGTCTCCGCATCCGTGTAGGAGGTACACTACCGGGTAACGGGTGTCGCTATTGGTGTAGCTTTCGGGAAGGATAATTACGTTTTTGAGGTCGTGCCCCATTTTGCTATGTATGGTTATCGTGTCGACTTGTTGTGCCGAAAGAGCAACGACAGATAGGAACAAAGCAATGAGTAAAGAAATGTTTTTTTTCATGGGTGTAATTTTTAAAATTTATCGTTTTACATATTCGGTAACAAAGTCTATATTGTCGAGTAACAAGTGACCGGGTGCGTTATAGAACTGTAATCCGGTAATTTCTCCGGCTTTAACTTGGGAAATAAAAAAGTCTTTACCGATTTCGTCGCTTAGCAGTGCCTGCCAAGCTGTATCGGAAGCATCGAGGGTTTGTCCGTCTTCGCCCTCGGTCGTTGCTAATATGTCGGTGAGGATAATTCGTTGTTCCTCTTCGGGAAACTCTTCTTCGGGTTCGAAGAGATTATATTCGTCATTGTCGCCGGTGATTTGTCCGATGAGGTCTTCGCTATCTTCGTAACTGCTGATTTGTCCGGAAAGCCACCATTCGCCGTTCCATTGAATGAATCCGGTACGTAAAATGAGAGACGGGTCTTTCATATTGCGGGGCAGCCCTACCAGCGAGCGGTTGGTCGCTTCGATAATCCGGTCGGTCGCTATGTGGCGGAATCGGGTGATTGTCTCATCGGCGTTTTCGTAACGGAAATAGCCGGTGTATTTGTGTCCCATACTCGACAGGGAGGCATACAAAGGGGAATCCTCTCCCAATACTTCGGCGAGCCAGCGGGGTGGTGTGAGCCGCATAAATTCGGTTACGTGGTTGAATCCGAAGTCGTTACAAAGCAGGTTTACCATATCGGGTATTTGCTCGTCCATACCGGCTTCTTTGGCTTCTTCGGCAAGGGACTCGGCTTGGTCTTCCAATAAGAAACCGTTGTTGAAGAATAGATAGGACTGGGTACAAAGCCAAAGGAAACGGGCGTGCAATGCGTAAAGGTTATGAGATTCTTTTTCGTCGATTCGGAAGTATTGGAGTAGCTTTTCGTTTTCGGGAGCCGATTCGTATTCGGTCTCGAATATTTCCATCACGTCGGAGGCTATCGCGGCGAATGTATCGAGTGTGGGTGAATAGGGTATGTCGAGGTTGTTGAGTTGCATGTGGTAATGCCACACGAGGAATTGTACTTCTTCGATGTTGATTTCGCCGGGCGTATAGTCTTCGTCGAGTGTGTAAAACGGGAGCGGTTTTCCGAAGCGTTTACCGTGAATGCGAGTGAAGGCTTGAAAAATACCGGTTTGTGAAATAATATCCTCGAAATAGGCCGTGAGGATGCAAGCAAGCTCTTTTTGCTCGGTCTCGTCTATTTTGCGATAATCGCTTTCGTCGAGAGAGGTTTCGACGGCTCGAATGGCAGCCAGAACTTTATTGGCCAATGTGATGTAGTAAAGGTCGGTGGGTGCTGATCCGGAGTAAGGATGCAATGTTTTCCAATCGCCGTTATATATGCGCTGTTTGTCGGTATTCATGCGAAACTTGTATTATGTGTCTACAAAAGTAGTTATAAATTGGGAAAAGAGTGGCGTATTGCAGCGTTTTATTATTTCTGTTACACGGTTTCCCATTATAAAACGAGTTATAAGGGATATTTGCAGATGAAAAAGCCGGGCCTCATCGTACAATCGAAAGGAAAGTATTGATTATCGAGGATAAAATAATTAACTTTGTGACCTAAAAGACATAGAGCCATAGAGATGGCCTACAATATTAATAGCGTTTGCTATTTGTTCCATACAGAATGAAACGTCGGAAACTTCATTTGATATGAACGGGAACAAGTTGTAAGCGTCCTGCTTTGCATGGGCGTGACTTGCCGTTCATAACACCAATTCCGACGGGTGCATTCTGGGCAGTTTCGTCCATGCTTTGTATCCGTTGAATTTGTTGTATTATGAACATTGGCATTCGCATAGAATTTGAATGCCAATGGATTTTATCATTAAGCATGCCTCCCCATTGTACACAATTTTCAAATGGGTATCGGGGCGTTTTTTCGTGCGGGGAAAACGAGGAGAGTATTACCGCACGAAAACCTATATTTCGATAACGTTAATTTGGAGCATTGGATTGTTGTCGCCGGTTGCGAATGTTTATGCCCGTGGGTTTACCGAGTCGAGGTCGAGGCCCACTTTTGTTTCGCCCTACTATTTTGGTCCCAATGCTTTCCCGATTCCTGATGTACTGACAAAAACCAGTGATAAACTTAAAATTGAATTGGCAGGAGATTACTATTGTGGCAAGAATTATACAACGGATATTTTTCTGAAAACCCATATCCCCTTATGGACGCATCGAGCCAATCTTTCGCTTTGGTGGCCTGTGATTGAATGGTACGATGATACAAAAAACAAAGGTAAAATGTCGGGAGATGTATACCTCAGTATAGACATGCAGCTCTTCGAAGAACGAAGAATAGTGCCATCGTGGACTTTAAGAGCTGCTCTCAAAACCGCTTCGGGAGGAGGTTGCGAAATCGACCGTTATTATGATTGTCCCGGTTATTTTTTTGATACCTATTTTGGTAAAACGTTCCAGATTGCGAGCGCCGTGATACAGATTTTTTCCGGTGGCGGATTCTTATGTTGGCAAACGGACAACGGCAGGCAAAATGATGCGGTTCAGTATGGAGTTTTAGTTGGGTTACGATTGGGAAATTTCAGTATAAGCGAGACTTTTGGCGGATATAGTGGTTGGGAATCAAATTCTAAAAAATATGGACATTTGGCTCATGATTGCCCTATGTCTTTAAAAACAAAACTTTCGTATGTCATATCCAATTGGGAGATCGGTGCGATGTTGCAACATGGTTTGTCCGATTATCCTTATACTCAGCTACGAATCGGCATCTCTTATTCTATCGACATTCTCAATCGGGAATGAGTTTTTTGTGCTTTTTACGATAAAATTTATTCTATGCCTGCCTTGTGTTTGTTTGACAAGTCTGTCTAAAAATAGGTGGTGCTCCGGTATCACCAAATAAATTTGTTTCTGCTTTCGCCTTTTTCTATTTTTGTCTCGGAATTATGAAAAAAGGAACAGAACAAGAAGAACAGGGCGCGCCGTTGGCTGCCGGTTTGCATGCGTGGTACGCCGAGAATCACCGGGTGTTGCCGTGGAGGGGTATTACCGATGCGTATCGTATTTGGATTTCGGAGATTATTTTGCAGCAGACACGGGTGGTGCAGGGCTTCGACGCGGCATTCTCCTCCTGCGTTCCGCTCGGATCCGGTCTGAGCTCCTCCGCAGCCATGACCTGCTCCACCGCCTTGGCGCTGGATGACGTGTATGGTTTGGGTTATGGCGCATCCGATGCCGGTCGTGTGACGCTGATCAACGCCGCCATCAAATCGGAAAACGACATGGCGGGTGCGTCCACCGGTGGTCTTGATCAGAACGCATCCATGCGCTGCACTTTCGGCCATGCGTTGCGTCTTGACTGCCGTCCAGAGCTGAGCCCGCTGGAGAACGTCTCCCAGCAGGAATTCGATCTCGACAAGTACGGTCTGGAACTGCTGGTGCTTGACACTCAGGCTCCGCATCAGCTCAACGACGGCCAGTATGCCCAGCGTCGTGCCACTTGCGAGAAGGCTGCCGAAATCCTCGGCGTGGCCAACCTGCGTGTGGTCGCCGACAGCATCGCCAAGTCCGACGATCCGTTCCAGGCGCTCAAGGAAACGCTCGACAAGTTGGAAGACGACACGATGAAGAAGCGTGTGCGCCACGTCATCACCGAAATCGCCCGTGTCAATTCCTTCGTGCGTGCCTTCGCCAACGGCAAGATCGACGAGGCAGGCCGACTGTTCAACGCGTCTCATGATTCGCTCGCAGCGGATTATGAAGTGACTGTGCCCGAGCTGGATATTGCCGTGGATGTGGCTCGTGTCAACGGCGCGTACGGCGCACGTATGACCGGCGGCGGCTTCGGCGGCTCCATCATCGCGCTGGTGAACAAGGGCCAGGGTCACGAAATCGCACAGAAGATTGCTGACCGCTTCGAAAAGGAAGGTTTCAACGCGCCTCGCGCCTTGCCGGCGTTCGCTGCGGCTTCCGCGAGCCGCGAGGCTTGATCGCAGAAGCCGATGCAAAAATGCGCGTTGGCGCACGCCCATAAAAAAGGACGTGCGCCAACGCGCATTTTTGCACGATTTACTTGTGGACCAGATGGCGCACAGCGTATCCCACGGCGATGACCAGCAGGTACGATGCCGAATGCTTCATCCTGGCTCCCGGTGCGGCTACGTGTTTGGCCTGGTGCTGTCTGTGATCGTATTC
>OJJV01001093.1_pt1 | contig 12694 bp, 9 predicted proteins | sample 1596391 | NCBI WGS metagenome assembly OJJV01 (sample SAMEA4350164, study PRJEB24818) | metagenome | biome: human; feature: gut; material: faeces | place: Denmark | collected 2013-09
GTCAGCCTCGTCAACGGCAACCTGATTTTCGCTCACGCGGACACGGCGATGAACGGCAATCGTCTGCCGGTCTCGATTACGCACTATTACAATTCTTGCGACAGCGACAAGGACGAGTTCGGCATGGGCTACGGCTGGCGGACTTCGCTGCATCAGACGCTGCACAAGGTGCTGTACAATGGCGAAGTGGAGTTCGTGTACACGGATGGCGACGGCACGGAACACTTCTTTAAGAAGAATAAAGATGACCAAAAGAAGTATTCTGACCAGTCTGGTTTGTCTCTGGTTTCGTATCGGCTGACGATTTCTGCGAATAAGTCGGCATATGTCCGTCAGGCAGTGACGCTCACGCCGGGCAAGTCGTATACACTGTCGGGATATGTCCGATCTGGTGGCCCGCGCGGTGTGATGCGCATTGCGTACACGGTGGGCGGACAGAAAATTACGCTGGATTCTGAGCCGGGCAAGGTGTGGGAAAAGACGGATAACATGCCGTATGAGCGTGTGTCTGTGTCCTTCACGCTGCCGGAGAACGCAGAACCTGAGGTTTACTGCATGGCGTACTGCGACATGCAGGATGGCTTCGCGGGCGGCAATTGCTGGTTCGATGCGATGCAGCTGGAAGAAGGGCTGACGTTGAATCATTTCAATATGGTTCAGAACAGTGACTTCTCTGTGACCGGCACGGACGGCAAGCCGAAGGCGTGGACGGTTGGTAAAAACGATGCGTCGTATGTTAAAGTGCTGCCTTTGGAGACGCCGAAGGATGAATTTCACGCGCCGGACTGTTTGAAGCATGATAATACGCAGAAAATTCATCTCTTGGGTCGCTATGACCGCACGGTAACGTATTACCAGCAGTTCCGGCACTACGGCAAAATCGGCGACCGATTCACGGTGGGCGGCTGGTGCAGTTCGTTCGCGAAGAAGAACGACTCGGACAACTACATCTACTGCCGAATTACCGTTCAGTTTACTTCCGCTGACCCTGTGACGGACAAGAGCTACTGGGCGACGGGCGGCTCGGCGGTCTTCAATGCGGAAGAAGGCAACTGGCAGTTCGCAAGCGCGGGCATTGTTGCGCCCAACAACTGCACCTATATCCGTGTGGTCTTGCAGATGAATCGGCAGATGAACTTTGCAGACTTTACGGGCATCTACCTGTACCCGGAAGCGTTTGGTACGCAGTATATTTATGACAAAAATGGCAACCGCAAGACGCGGAAGATGCTCTACGGCGGCCAAGAGAAATCCGAATTTGACGATGCGGACAACCTGACGAAGCACACCGCCGCGGGCCGCACGGTATCCAGCACCTTCCATTACGGCGACACGGAAGAGGAGCAGAAGAAGCATCTGCTGCTGAAAAGCATTGCGCCGCTGGGCAGCGTCGGTACGTTCACTTACGATGCGTTCGGAAATCTGCTGACGAGTCAGGTACAGAATGCGGATACGAATCCGAGTTACTTCATCCGCGGCGAGACTTCGTACACGGATGACGGCAATTATGTTACCGAGCAGAAGGACGCGCGCGGCAAGATTGTGCGCACGGAGACTGACCCGCAGCGCGGCACGACGACGAGCGTGACCGATGCGAAGGGGCAGAAGGTGACGTATGAATACGACAATCTGCGTCGAATTGTAAAAACTTCTGCAAACGTGGGCGCAAAAGAAGGAATTCAGACAGTACATAACGAATATACCTATGACGCAAAGCGTGGGAATCTGGTCGAAATCCGTCACAATACGGACGGGAACGCCGCGAACGACGTGGTGTACAGCTTCGAGCAGGACGCGCTGGGTCGTCAGACGGCGGTCAAGGTCGGGAATCAGACCACGGGAACGCTGATTCATTCGGCAACCATCTGACGAATACCTTTTCCGCCATCTGCTGCTTGCAAAAATCTCGATTTACCGCCAGTAAACCTTCGATTTTTGCAATTGCATCTGACGAAAAATTCATTCGCCAGCCGACCACCTCATTTGTGCGGTGTTGCCTTAACAATTACTGAGTACGTAGAATATAATGAAAGGGGAAGCGAATGTGAATCCGACAGAATCAGTGGCATATCGTAAATCTCTTCTTGAAAAAGGAAGAAAAGAAATGACAATGGAGGAGAAGGAATGGCTTGAATGCAACCCGGTGTATGTCATAAAAAACGACAAATTATATTATAAGCGAGATATTTTGGAGCTTCCTCGAAATTGCAAGTGCAAATTGACGGTTGAGTGTGTTCATAGCGAGTCGGCATATCCAACGGTACCAACACTTTCCATCCCCAATGGTTATAATGGGTATATCACAGTGAATGCAGAAAAATATCCGCAGATTCCCAATTTGAGTACAAAGAAAAGCTCAAAACTGAGCATTCGCATTGCTGAAAAATATCCGGGACACTTGTTTTGTGAATCGAATACCGGCTTGTTGGCTGTTTCGTTTCAAAGCTGGATTCCAGCAGAATTAAAAATGTCGCGCTGGTGGGAAAGTACAGCTTTTCCGGATTTGGCAATGACGCGGACAGAAATCGCGCCAAACAAGATTCAATATGCCTGTAACGCAGCGGGGAGACGAGTGGAATTCCAAGATAAGCCATCCGACTTTGACAAATATGTATTTACAGTAGAATGGGAAACACTCGATTGATTGTGCAATGCAACGAAAGGCACAGGATGTAGCCTGATGGAACAATTGTATAGAAACGCTGCCCAATACTTGCGGTGACGCGAACTGGCGCGACAAGCTCACGGCGGTCAACGGCAGCACAATTCGCTATGATGCGATTGGCAATCCGCTGAATGACGGGACGTGGACGTACACTTGGCAGAACGGCCGGCAGCTGCAAAAGATGCAGAAATCGGGCGTGACGGCGGAGTTCGTCTACAATGCGGACGGCTTGCGCGTGCAGAAAACGGTCAACGGCGTGGTGACGAAGTACACGCTGCACGGCAAGAATATTGTGCATATGACTTCCGGCGCGGATGAGCTGCACTTCTTCTACGACGCGCAGAACCGCCCGGCGGTGGTGGTGTACAACGGCACGGCGTATGCGTATGTCAAGAGCTTGCAGGGCGATATTGTTGCGATTCTGGATGAGAATGGCAATGCCGTCGTCAGCTACGGCTACGATGCGTGGGGTGCGCCGCTGTGGTGTACCGGTGAACTGGCGGAGACGCTGGGCAAGGTGCAGCCGTTTAGGTATAGGGGGTATGTCTACGACGAAGAGACGGGGCTGTATTATCTGAGAAACAGATTTTACAATGCACACAACAGTCGTTGTATCTCTGCTGACTCAATGCTGTCAACCCGTGGTACACATACTTCTGCAAATGCCTATGCTTATTCCCGTAATGCTCCGACAATCCGTGCTGATGCTAACGGACAGGACAGTATCTATGTCATTTATGATAGTCGCCCCAATGCTACAGATGAACATCCTGAATATAAGGGTCTAACCCTTCAAGGTGAATGGGCAATCAACGCTTTGCGGGAAAATGGCCATTACGTAATGCCTGCTGGTTTTACCAATATTCCTGAGTTCATAGCAGCATGGAACAATGCCGGAGCTTACGAATACGATTACATTATCATTTATGCGCACGGCAGCCCTGGCACTATTGACTGTGCAGGTGGTTATTTGAAGGAAACTACTGAATAAGGTGAAGATGCGAACGGGAACCACTGTTATAGCTCTATCAATGAATTGAAAGAGATACGAGTCAATAAGGGCATTTACCTGCTTTCGTGTAACGGCGCCACGCCAAACTCAGAATATATGACAGCTATTGGTATGCTTTCTTCAAAAGCCGGTGGGGCGCCGACTATGGGTTCAGCATACGCTTCTGTTAACTATTATGAAGGCACGGGAATACCTTATCAATCTCCTGGCCTCAAGTGGTCAAATGGTTTGTCGAAAAATTTCAGCAACTTGATGAATTGGCTATATGCAAGTTGCTGGGTGACCTTCTCAAAAGACGGGATGTGGATTGACTGATATGGTAATGAAAGGAAATGTATCTGGTGAAAAAGAATATGTTGATAATGTTTTTCATCTTCGCTTTGCTCATATGTCAATTCGTTTGGTGGTTTGACATAGGATCTTGGTGTTCTCTTCCAATCGAATTGTGTTACACACACGCTTCCGATTTTTCCTTTAGAGATAAAAACAATAATAAAGCCGAAGCAGATATGTACACATGGCGCACATTCTTTCACCCTGATGATTTTGTCTCGTCGGAAGAGAAGTTGATTTATAATCAGTATAATTCTCTCGTTGGTTTTGACTTTTCACAATATACTTACATCCTCAGTTACGGATTTTCTATTGAGTATCTGTATTGTAAACAACCTGATGCAAAAAAAATGCAATATGGTAAAGTCGTTCATGATGTCAATTGTCTTCCGAATGAGGTTCTGCTATATCGCGTTCCGAGAGTATATATCGAGCCTAATCCGGATCGCACCGATAGTTTTTCTTACAAATTTATTCATTCTGCTCCTTGAATTGCTTCTTCACCTCTTTATTATACCCCTTTTTCGTCCTTTTGGCTGTTCTTTCTTTGTGCGGGATTGCCTTAATTTGTGTTTGTGAGTGAGGTGTTAGAGTGTATTTTCCTGTTCTACCGACAGTATATAGAAAAATGAGTGTTTTTTTCTGTACCATTACATCCATAACGAGTCTATTGGTAACTATACTCATGTTCCTTGTGTTGTATTTGGGAAACCAAGTGCAGGGTATTGTGTTTATTTCATTTCTTTTTTCAGTTATTCTATCTATCGTAGCATGGAGAGCTTGTTTGATAACAATTAAATGTAACGAGTATGTACACATTATTGTTGACAAGCGTATTGTTGCATTGTATAGTCCTACCGGGAAAGCATTACGTACTTTCAACTTTTCTGACATAGTGGATGTGCGGGTTGTCAACTTACCTCAAGTTATGTATGCCGCCTCAATACCCTATGTGCGTAAACAGCAATACATCTGTATACAATCTGATTCTTCACACGCCGAAACACGTCCCCATACAACCTATTCAGAGATTCGAAGTAATCCCCACTGCATTGTTTTAGCCTATAATGAGTATGCTTATAATAATATTAGCTCAATTCTATTGCGTCAAGAAACTGGAGATACCGTGTAAGGGGGGGCAATTCCCCATACGAGGAGGTAAATAATGGACACCACCCTACAATCGATCATCGAAATCGCGCTGCAGCAGGGCATCTGGGCAGCGCTTTACATTTACCTGTTTTTCCGCATGCTCAAAGAAAACGCAGAGCGCGAAACGCAGTACCAGCAGATGATCAACCATCTCAGCACCAATGTCGTTGAGGGCATTGCTGACATCAACGATAAGCTCGATGACATGGCGCGCAGGCTGGACAATCCGTCCGCCTGATATTCAACCGACCCACTGGCCATCCGGCATTGCCGGGTGGCCTTTCTTTGTCGTTATGCGAAAGGAGCGCAACATGACCCCAATTGAAAACGCCTGGCGCTATGGCCAGGTCAGTACACCCTGCACGGCAAGAACATTGTCCACATGACCCAGGGCAGCAACGAGCTGCACTTCTTCTACGACGCGCAGAACCGTCCGGCAGTGGTGGTGTACGATGGCACGGCGTATGCCTACGTCAAGAGCTTGCAGGGCGACATTGTTGCGATTCTGGATGAGAATGGCAATACCGTCGTCAGCTACGGCTACGATGCGTGGGGTGCGCCGCTGTGGTGCACTGGCGAGCTGGCGGAAACGCTGGGCAAGGTGCAGCCGTTCCGCTATCGCGGGTATGTCTTTGATGAGGAGACGGGGCTGTACTATCTAAGGAGTAGGTATTATAACGCGGAGCGGTGCAGGTTTGTGAATGCGGATGCGCTTGTTTCGACGCTCCAACAAAGCAACAAACATAATTTGTTTTCCTACTGTGGAAACTCTGTAATCTCCTATATAGATCCCGATGGTTTGTTTGCTATTCAGGGACTGCTGCTTGCAGGAATGCTTGCTGCTTGTACACTTCTATTGAGTGGCTGCGCTGCTAAAACAGACTGTGGTGCAGCTTCACCATACAAGCCAACGACTTCTCGCGAGTATAACTGCTATGCATACGCTTTAGGTGAAACGGAATGGAAGTTTGTTGGTGGAAGGGAGGGTGCAGTTCAAGATTTCAGTGTTGAAAATGTTGCTCAAATGGTATTGGATGATGCAAAGGCTGATGGAAGGGCTATGCGCATTATTGATTCTTATGATAGTCCCATCAATGCAAATGAGTACAGAATTGCATTAAGAACAGCATTAAGACCTGGTAGTGAGGACTATCATTTTATGTTACAACACAGCGATGGCTCTTGGTCGCACAAACCCGGTACCTTGCCTTCACGCTTAATTGATGGAGACAATCCAAGCGAAATAACGTGGGATGCACCTTCAATGATTGAGGGCTTAACTTTTGTTAATTACTATAACAGCAAAACTGTGTATTTTGCTGTTACTAAGTGAGAGAGGAGTGATTGAGTTGAAAAAAAAATCACGTAGTTTATTACATAATTGCGACAGCATTATTCTGTGGAATTGTGTGCTTAATTGTTGCTTCTTACAACAAAACAAATGGAGATGAAAACATGAAACAATGTTTTACTACCGAAGACTTGGCTACTATTCAGATAGGTGTATCCACTTTGGATGATGTATGTGCGATTGTACCAATAGACAACGTAATAGCCACATCGTATGGCGGACTAGGTGAGTTGCCTGCGACAAATGGGGGCAAAATTCAAATCAGATTTGTTGGTCCCCAACTAATAGTGGAAGATATTAGATACATACCTGCAGGATAATGCAGCGTATCGTCAATAGTAATCCACACAATCAATTCTATTCCCAGCCCGTCGCATCCTGTGCCCCTCGCACAAGCGCCGACGGGCTGGCTTTTATTCCCCCTCTTTACCTACTACACATTTTTCTAACACACTACCAACAGGAGGTATTAACCATGAACGAACTTTTCCTTTCCGGCACGATTCTCACTCTTGTCAAGACGCCCACGACGGGCGACACCTCGCATGTCGTCTGTCAGCTGCGGCATTCGCACCGCAACTGTCAGCAGCAGGTGATTCATGAAATCTACACGGTTCATGCGTGGAATTGCCTTGCGGACTGGGCGGCGCAGACGCTGAAACCCGGTGTGCGGGTGTATGTCAAGGGGTATTTGACGCAGAAGCTGCGCGGCGATGTTGTTATGACAGAGGTCACCGCCGCGCAGTTTTTTGTCCAGTCCCCTGCTGGGGTGGATGCGGAGAATCAGCTGGCAAGCTGATGGAGGCTATTAGGGCTTTGTGGTGAGCTGATGAAGCAGAGGCAAGAAATCAACGAGAAATTTCCTCTCAGCAGTCGAACATGCAGACAAGGCTTTGAGCAGGTCGGCAGGCAAAGAAAAAGTTTCCTGCGACTCCTCGTCCTTATAGGGCACGAGCCTCGGTGTGCAGTCTGCCAAAATGCTTCCGGGAGCGACACCAAGCAGTTCGCAAAGCTGAATGAGGCGCGTCAGATTGATTCGTTGCGAGCCGCGTTCGAGGTTTCCATAAGCGCAGACGCTTATGCGCAAAGATGCGGCAACTTGCGCTTGCGAAAGGGAGTTCGCTTTGCGAGCTTCCTTTAAGTGGACACCGATTTTACGATAGTCGATGGTCGTGTTGATTTCGGTTGTAGGTTTCATGTGACTTCCCTCCATCATGAAGAATTTTCAGGCGCATGTAGAAATTCTTTTGTGCCTGATAAAATTCATATTAAATGAAGGTGCGTTGAAATGGAAGAAATTGATGACATTGAGTAAATGATATAGCATTGGAGTCGCGAAAATTTTTTCAGCAAGAATCGGTAAGACGCCACTGCTTGCAATATAAAAAGGTCTTAAAACACTTCAAATAGCACCGAAATACTTCTTATAGTGTAGGCTACAAAGCGAATAGAAACAAGTAGACAGTGTGCGAGAAAGATACAGAGAAAAATTTTGTCAGGAACTGCGCGGATGTCGAGTCATTCGCCCTGTCTAAAAACGCGGATGCACACACTACAAAAGTGTGCTAAAATCATACCATCGAAAGATACAGAGAGGCTCCCGCGCACGGCGCGAGGGGCTTTTTTCGTACCCTTCGATAGAAAAAAACGTGCGCGAAAGGAGCGCACAGAAAAGAAAGGAAACATATGAGTAACCAAGAAACCAAACAGGAACAGATTCAGTTTTCGGCTCAGCAGGAACTGAAACACCTCCGCACCCGCTGCGGCAAGGTGTACGCGCTGGGCAACAACCGTTTCCGGGCGGTGGTGCAGACCACGCCGGTTCACGAGTACGACGCGGCGACGCACCAGTGGGTGGAAATGTCCGCCGAAAAGCGCCAGCAGATGGCGGCACAGGCGCACAGCCCGATTGCGACGTTCGCGGACAGCGCGAATAGCGCAGAAAACGCAGCAGGTATCCTCGATACCTACGTCAAAGAGGGCTCGCAGCAGAACTTTTCGCACGACGAGCGCTTGTGGATCAGCAACACGAATTACTACGGCAACCGCCTGACCTACTTGAAGGTTGTGGACTTGCCGCGTCTGGGCGCGAACCACTTCATCACGTCCGCGAAACTGTGCGTTCGCAACGTCTACGCACCGTCAGCGGATACCGCCATCATGTGCAAGGAAGTGCTGAAGGACTGGGATCCGGAGACGATTACTTACGCAACCCAGCCCAAAGTCAACAGCCTGTATCAGGACTACTGCCGCGTGCTGAAAAATCAGTATTCGTGGAAAGAGTTCGATGTCACGAGCCTTGCGCGCAAGTGGTATCTGGGCGAAAATCACGGCGTTCAGCTGAGCGCGCCCGAAAGCGAAAGCAGCTTTTCGCAGCTTCATTCGAGCGAAACGGCGAATCAGCCGTATTTCGTGCTGGAATATGCAAGTCTCGCAGGGTTGGAGAGCTATCTGACTTACGACCATCAGTCTGCTGGCTTGGCAGGGACTGGCAGTGTCAGCCTTGTCAACGGCAACCTGATCTTCTCCCACACGGACACCGCGATGAATGGCAATCGTCTGCCGGTCTCGATTACGCACTATTACAATTCTTGCGACAGCGACAAAGACGAGTTCGGCATGGGCTATGGCTGGCGGACTTCGCTGCATCAGACGCTGCATAAGGTGCTGTACAACGGCGAAGTGGAGTTCGTGTATACGGATGGCGACGGCACGGAACACTTCTTTAAGAAGAACAAGAATGACCAAAAGAAGCATTCTGACCAGTCTGGTTTGTCTCTGACGCTGGAAGTCGGGGATGAGAATATCACGATTACCGACAAGGGCGACAACGTGATGACGTTCCCGCTGGTATCTGACACGCCGACGGAGGATGCGCCGGAAACTGGGAAGGCACTGATTCAGAAGATTCAGGATGCGGTCGGCAACGAAGTCACGGTGACGGCGTTGGCAGATTCGCCGCTGAAAATCGCATCTGTGACGGACGGCGCTGACCGAGTTACGACATTCCATTACACGGATGGTCGGTGCGACCGGATTCAGACACCGTGGCAGGATGAAAACAGCTGCGTCCGCTTTGACTATTATAATGAAGAAACGCTGTACATTACGCACGAAGATGGTCGCATGAGCAAGTACGAATACAAAGTGTTCAATGGCTATCACCTGCTCATGTCGGCATCTGCCATCGAAAAACATGTTGACCAGCAGCCGGATAAGAAACTGGCGGACGTGACTTACGAATACAGCAACACGAACGCCATCGACGGACTGCCGCACTGCATTACCCACGCGACCGTAACGGGCACGAAGAATGGCACGATGCTGACTGCGGCGAACGTTTCGTACACTTACGGCAACCATATGGCACTGGTCAAGGATGAAATTTCCGGCAAGACGCTGCGCTATCACTTCAACGATGACGGCAATCAGGTCAGCGTGGATGACAAGCTGGGCTATGCGATGTACACCCGCTACGACCGCACCGACGATAACGCAAATGCGCCGATTAACCACGCGACGGAACGCTCCCGGATGCAGCGAGTTGTCCGCAACCTCCTGCTCGACCCGATGTGTGAGGAAAACAGCAGCGTATGGGAGAAGAGCAGCACGGGCACGATTACGCGCGACCAGTCCACACGGCAGTTCGGTCTTGTTTCGTATCGCCTGACGATTTGGTCGAGCGACGGCGTGTATGTCCGTCAGGCGGTGACGCTCACGCCGGGCAAGTCGTACACGCTGTCGGGATATGTGCGTTCTGGCGGCCCGCGCGGTGTGATGCGCGTCGCGTACACGGTTGGTAATGAGACGGTCACGCTGGATTCCGAACCGGGCAAGGTCTGGGAAAAGACGGACAACATGCCGTATGAGCGTGTGTCTGTCTCCTTCACGCTGCCGGAGAATGCAGAACCTAAGGTTTACTGCATGGCGTACTGCGACATGCAGAACGGATTCGCGGGCGGCAACTGCTGGTTCGATGCGATGCAGCTGGAAGAAGGGCTGACGCTGAATCATTTCAATATGGTTCAAAACAGTGACTTCTCTGTGACCGGTACGGACGGCAAGCCGAAGGCATGGACGGTTGGCAAAAACGATGCTTCTTATGTTGAAGTGCTGCCTTTGGAGGCGCCGAAGGATGAATTTCACGCACCGGACTGCTTGAAGCATGACAATACGCAGAAAATTCGTCTGGCAGGCCGCTATGACCGCACGGTAACATACTACCAGCAGTTCCGGCACTACGGCAAAATCGGCGACCGGTTCACGGTGGGTGGCTGGTGCAGTTCGTTCGCGAAGAAGAACGATCCGGACAACTACATTTACTGCCGAATTACCGTTTTGTTTACGGCAGGCAATCCGGACAATGCAAACTGCTACTGGGCGACGGGCGGCTCGGCGGTCTTCAATGCGGAGGAAGGCAACTGGCAGTTCGCGAGCGCGGGCATTGTTGCGCCCAACAACTGCACCTACATCCGTGTGGTGCTGCAAATGAATCGGCAGATGAATTTCGCGGATTTCACCGGCATCTACCTGTACCCCGAAGCGTTCGGCACACAGTATGTTTATGACAAAAATGGCAACCGCAAGACGCGGAAGATGCTCTACGGCGGTCAGGAAAAGTCGGAGTTTGATGATGCGGACAACCTGACGAAGCACACCGCTGCGGGCCGCACGGTGTCCAGCATCTTCCATTACGGCGACACGGAAGCGGAGCAAAAGAAGCATCTGCTGCTGAAAAGCATTGCGCCGCTGGGCAGCGTCAGCACGTTTAGTTATGACAATTTCGGGAATCCGTTGATGAGTCAGGTGCAGGATGCGGATGCGAATCCGAGCTACTTCATCCGCGGCGAAACTTCGTACACGGACGACGGCAACTATGTTGCTGGGCAGAAGGATGCGCGCGGCAAGATTGTGCGCACGGAAATCGATCCGCAGCGCGGCACGACGACGAGTGTCACCGACGCGAAGGGGCAGACGGTGACGTATGAATACGACAATCTGCGGCGAATTGTAAAAACTTCTGCAAACGTGGGCGCAAAAGAAGGAATTCTGACAGCACATAACGAATATACCTATGACGCAAAGCGTGGGAATCTGGTCGAAATCCGTCACAATACGGACGGGAATGCCGCGAACGACGTGGTGTACAGCTTCGAGCAGGACGCGCTGGGTCGCCAGACGGCGGTCAAGGTCGGGAATCAGACCTTGTCGCAGAGTGCGTATCAGAACGATCCGACGAAGCCGAATTTCGGCACGTTGACCGCGACGACTTACGGCAACGGGGCGAAAGTCAGCAGTCGGTACGATGACTTCAATCGCGTGACGGGGGTGGTGTACGGCGAGGAAACTGCGCCGCGATACGAGTATGACTACAACGCGAAGGGTCAAGTGGCACGAGTCCGCGACAACCTGCTGAATCGGATGACGCAGAGCGAGTACGATTTGGCGAATCGCCCGGTGCGCGTGAAAACGTCGGAGGACGCGAAGCACGTCTACACGGGACAGGTCGCATACGACAATGTGTACGGCAACCTGAGTGAATTCACGGAGAAAGTGGGTGAAAATCGACAGGAATTCGGGACGAAATTCGGCTATGATGACGAAAATCGTCCGACGTCGCTGACGTACAGCGTTGGTGCAGCCACCATCGGGCAGAGCACGACGACCATTGACAAGCTGAATCGAACGACATTCTCGGCGGTCAAGCTGGGCAGCAAAACGTTCATGAGCGAGTACCACTTCGCGGCGGGCGGCTACGGCACGGGCAGCGTGACGAATCTCGTTGCGTCGATTACCCAGCCCGGCTGCAACTGCGGCTACGGCTATGACGACAATGGCAACATTGCGAGTGCGACGCTGAACGGGAAGTGGACGGGCTACACCTACGACGCGCTTGGCCAGCTGATTCAGGTCAACGACCACAGCGACACCCGTTCCGGTGAAAATGGTACGACTTGGAAGTACACCTACGACCTCGGCGGCAACATCCTGAAAAAGGAACGCTTTGCGTATGCCGATACGACGACTCCTCTGGAAACTGTTACCTATACCTATGGTGACGCGAACTGGCGCGACAAGCTCACGGCGGTCAACGGCAGCACAATTCGCTATGATGCGATTGGCAATCCGCTGAATGACGGGACGTGGACGTACACTTGGCAGAACGGCCGGCAGCTGCAAA
>OJJV01001094.1_pt1 | contig 12688 bp, 12 predicted proteins | sample 1596391 | NCBI WGS metagenome assembly OJJV01 (sample SAMEA4350164, study PRJEB24818) | metagenome | biome: human; feature: gut; material: faeces | place: Denmark | collected 2013-09
TCTGGGGGACAGCTTTTGGAGGATGAGGTCAACATCCGCAGTTTTGTGGTGATCAACCTGAAGCGGGCCGGGTATGACGCCATTGAGGCCGGTACCGGTCAGGAGGCGCTGGACCGTTTGAAGGAACATCCAGACACCGGCGTTGCCATTCTGGATATTATGCTGCCGGATATGGATGGCTTTGAGGTCTGCCGCAACATCCGTGCCACCAATAAGCAGATCGGCATCATCATGCTCACGGCCCGGACCCAGGAGATGGACAAGGTGACGGGCCTCATGACCGGGGCGGACGACTATGTGACCAAGCCCTTCTCTCCGGCGGAGCTTACAGCCCGGATCGATGCCCTGTACCGCCGCATTGGGGGCGATGGCGGGGCAGATACCGAGCTTTTGACCCAGGGGCCCTTTGTGATGAACATCCGGAACCGCACCCTGGAAAAGCAGGGGGAGCGCATCCGTCTGACCCAGGTGGAGTTTTCCATTTTGAAGCTGTTTATGCAGAATCCAGGCCGGGCCCTGTCTCGGGAGGACATTTTGGCTGCTGTGTGGGGGCCGGATTATGAGGGCGAGCTCAAAATTGTGGACGTGAACATCCGGCGGCTTCGGATCAAAATCGAAGACAACGCCACAACACCGAAATACATTACCACAGTCTGGGGGTTTGGTTATAAGTGGGGCGCATAACCCGTCGCAAGACCGGGGCGAACAAGAGAAAAACCCGGATCAAGGGCCTGCGGGGCCGGTGGATGACCCATACGGTGGGGCCGGTGTTGGCCCTTGCGGCGGTCTTTGTGATCATCATCTCGGCCTCCTTTGCAGCCTATTATTACTCCAATATGCAGTCTGACATGCAGCACCGGGCAAAGACCACCACGGAGTTTTTTGCCAACTACATCGGCCAGAGCTACAACGCCTACTATCAGTCCTGCGTTACCTACGCCAGGACCTTCGAAGAGAAGAACACCATTGAGCTCCAGTTCATCAATACCAGCGGACGAATCGTGGCCTCTTCCTATGGCCGTTGGGTGGGTCCGTCTCCCACAACCCAGGATATTTCCAGCGCCATGGAGACCCGACAGCTGGCCACCTATATGGGCAAGGACCCGGCCACGGGGGAGCGGATTATGGCGGTGTCCAGCCCCATGATCTATTCCAGCGGCGAGGTCATCGGTGTTCTGCGCTATGTGACCAGCATGAAGGTGGTCAACCGGCAGCTGGTGTTTGTGACCCTGGTTGCCCTGGCGGCGGGAGCGCTGCTGGTGCTGGTGGTGATTTTCAGCAGTAACTTTTACATTCGCTCCATTTTGGAGCCGGTAGCGGAGATCACGGCCACGGCCAAGCGGATTGCAGGCGGCAGCTACGGCGTGCAGCTGAGGTCCAAATACGACGATGAAATCGGCGACTTGGCCGAGACCATCAACGACATGTCCAGTAAGATCAACCAGAATGAAAAAATGCAGACGGAGTTCATCTCCTCCCTGTCCCACGAGCTGCGTACGCCCCTCACCGCCATCAGCGGCTGGAGCGAGACCCTGCTGTCCGGGGAGAGCCTGGACCCGGAGGAGACCCGCCGGGGCATCGCCATCATTCAGCGGGAGAGTCGCCGCCTGACGGAGATGGTGACGGAGCTCCTGGACTTCACCCGGATGGAGGACGGCCGCATGACCCTGAATGTGGACATGACGGATATCCGGGGAGAATTTGAGGACACGGTATATATGTATGGCAGCCGCCTGCGCCAGGAGGGAATCCAGCTCCGGGTGCTGGAGAACGACGGAGAGATTCCTGAGATTCCCTGCGACCCCAAGCGGATGCGTCAGGTGCTTCTGAACATTCTGGACAATGCGGCCAAGCACGGGGGAGAGGGCAAGCGGATTGACGCCTCCATTCGTCTGGAGGGGAGCTTTGTGGTCATTCGAATTCGGGACTACGGCCCGGGCATTCCGGACGATGAGCTTCCCCTGGTGAAAAAGAAGTTTTTCAAGGGCAGCTCCAAGGCCAGAGGCTCCGGCATCGGCCTGGCAGTTTGCGATGAGATTATAGAGATGCACGGAGGCAGCCTGGACCTTTCCAATGCGCCAGGTGGAGGAACCCTGGTGGTGGTGCAGCTGCCGGTGGCGGTGCAATAGCTCAGAAAGGCGGTACCATGGCAAAGACAAAACAATTGAAGTCACAAGAGAAATTCAAAACCATGATCGGCGGTCAGGCCCTCATTGAGGGAATTATGATGCGGGGACCGGACAAAGACGCTGTGGTGGTCCGGGGCAAGGAGGGGCTCACGGTGGAGGTGACCCCCCGGAAGCTGCCGCCGGAGCATTCTCCCCTGCGATGGCCCCTGATCCGGGGGATCTATAACTTCTTTGGCTCCAACATCGTAGGGGTGAAGGCTCTGATGCGGTCGGCGGACCTCTCCCCGGAGGAGGGAGAGACAGAGGCCCCCTCCAAGTTTGACCAGTGGCTGGAAAAAAAGCTGGGAAATGAGGGCTTCCAGAAGGCCCTGGTGGGCTTTGCCGTGGTGCTGGGCCTGGGAATGTCCGTGGGCCTGTTCTTCCTGCTTCCCATGGTCATCGGCGGCTTGTTTGACCGGTGGATTACCAGCAACCTGGGGATCAACCTCCTGGAGGGGGTGATCCGTATGGGAATTTTCTTCCTGTACATGTATCTGATTTCCCGCATGAAGGATATGCGCCGCCTGTTTTCCTACCATGGGGCGGAGCACAAGACCATCCGCTGCTATGAGGCGAAGCTGCCCCTCACCGTGGAAAACGTGCGCCGCCAGACCCGGCTGCATCCCAGATGCGGCACCAGCTTCCTGCTGGTGGTGATGGTGCTGTCCATTTTGATTTTTTCCATTGCGTCATCTGCCCTCCTGGCTCTGGCGCCGGGGTTGGAGGCCCTGCGGGGGAGCTTCCTGTTCCGGCTTGTGATGATTGTGTATAAGCTGCTGCTCCTGCCTCTGGTGGTGTCTGTGGCTTACGAGATCAACCGCTGGGTGGGCCGGTATGACAACCTTCTGACCCGGATTGTCACCGCCCCCGGCATGTGGTTCCAGAATTTCACCACCAACGAGCCGGACGACTCCATGATCGAGGTGGGGATTGCAGCCCTGGAAGCCGTCCTTCCAGAGAAGGAGGGGGCTGACCAATGGTAAAGAAATACAGTGATTTGTACTTAGACGCCCGGAAAGCCCTACTGCCCGGGGAGGGGCAGCAACGGGCGGGGCTCCTGGCCCGGGAGCTGCTGTGCGCCGCCTCCGGGAAAAGCCAGGAGGAGATTCTGTCCAGGCGGGACCAGTACGCCCCTGAAGAGGTCTGCCGGACCATGGAGGACTTTACCGGAAGAGCCCTGGCAGGGGAGCCTCTGGCCTACATTCTGGAGGAGTGGGACTTTTATGGCATGACCCTGTATGAACCGGGATGTGCTCATTCCCCGGGACGATACCTGCGCCGTCACTGAGCTGGCGCTGAAGAAGGCCCTGTTTTTGGAGCAGGACCCACGGATTCTGGACCTGTGCACCGGCTCCGGTTGCATCGGCCTGGCCATTGCCAGGAAGGTGAAGGATGCTAGGGTCACCCTGGCGGATGTCTCCCGGGAGGCCTTGGTGGTGGCCAAGAAAAACGCCGCTGCTATGAAGCTCACCGGCCGGGTCAGCTGCATTCAGGCCGATGCCCGGCAGGACCCCTCGGCTTTCCTGGGGACCTTTGACCTCATTGTGTCCAACCCACCCTATGTCCGTTCCGGGGACCTGGCGGCCTTGCAGCCCAGTGTCCGGGATTTTGAACCTATCCTGGCCCTGGACGGGGGGCCGGACGGCCTGGACTTTTACCGGTCCATTGCCTCCCGCTATGGACGGGCCCTGAAGCCCGGCGGCTGGCTCTGCTTGGAGTTCGGCATGGGGCAGGGAGACGCGGTCTGCGCCATTTTGGAGCGGAACGGTTATGAAATTGTGGAACGTAAAAAGGATTTCAACGAAATAGAACGGGCGGTTTTGGCCCGGAAACGGAGAGAGGAAGAGCACCATGGCAACGAAGAAAGCTGCGTATGAAGCGCCGGCGCCAGCCAGCGACAAGAAAAAGGCACTGGACACCGCCCTGGCCCAGATTGAAAAGACCTATGGAAAGGGTGCGGTGATGCGCCTGGGGGACCGGCCGGAGATGGTGGTAGACGCCATTCCCACCGGATCTTTGGCCCTGGATGCCGCCCTGGGCATCGGCGGCGTGCCCCGTGGCCGGATCATTGAGGTTTATGGCCCCGAGTCCTCCGGCAAGACCACTTTGGCTCTGCACATCCTGGCCGAGGCCCAAAAGCGGGGCGGGGAAGTGGCCTTTGTGGATGCGGAGCACGCCCTGGACCCAGAGTATGCCGCCGCTTTGGGGGTGGACATCGATTCCATGCTGGTCTCTCAGCCGGACACCGGCGAGCAGGCTCTGGAGATTGCCGACGCCCTGGTGCGCTCCGGCGCTGTAGATGCTGTGGTGGTGGACTCGGTGGCGGCCCTCACCCCCCGGGCAGAAATTGAGGGGGAAATGGGCGACAGCTTTGTGGGTCTCCAGGCCCGGCTCATGTCCCAGGCGCTGCGGAAGCTGGCCGGCTCCATCGCCAAGACCAACTGCGTGGTGATCTTCATCAATCAGCTGCGGATGAAGATTGGCGTCATGTACGGCAACCCCGAGACCACCACCGGCGGCAACGCCCTGAAGTTTTACGCCTCAGTGCGGCTGGACGTGCGCCGGGTGGAGTCCATTAAGAACGGCTCCGATGTCATTGGCAACCGGACCCGGGTCCGGGTGGTGAAGAACAAAGTGGCCCCCCCGTTCCGGGAGGCAGTATTCGACATCATGTATGGCGAGGGCATTTCCAAGAGCGGGGAAATCCTGGATATGGCGGTGCAGCTGGAGTTGGTGCAGAAAAGCGGCAGCTGGTTCTCCATCGGCGACGAGCGGATCGGCCAGGGCCGGGACAACGCCAAGCAGTATATCATGGACCGGCCGGAGCTGATGGATCAGCTGGAGGAACAGATTCGGGAGAATCTCTACAAGCTCCAGAACGGCAAGTCCAAGACCCCGGCCAAGGCGGCGGACAAGCCGGTGAGCGTCTCGGCTGACGATTTTAGCGATGAAGATTGAGTCCGTCTCTCAGAAGGCAGACCGGGCGGGGCAGTATTACCTGAAGCTCTCCGATGGCTGTGTCCTCCGGCTGTATCCCCAGACGGTGGCGGAGTTCCACCTGTATGCCGGCCGGGAGCTGGAGGCGGAGGAGCTGGAGGCCCTTCGCCAGGCGGCGGGAGCGGTCTCTGCCAAAATGCGGGCGGTGCGGATTGTCTCCGCCTCTGCCGTGTCAGCCCGGGATCTGGAGCGCCGTCTGCGGCGCAAGGGGGAGACGGAGGCCGACGCCCAGGCTGCCGTAGCATGGATGGAGGAGCTGCAGCTGGTGGATGATTTGGACACTGCCCGGCAGCTGGTCCGTCGTGGCCTCGCCCGTGGCTATGGGCCGGGCCGCCTGCGGCAAATGCTTTATGAAAAACAGATTCCCAAAACGCTGTGGGACCAGGTTCTGGAGGACCTGCCGGAGCCGGATGAGGCGATCGCCGCCTTCCTGGACCGGCGGCTCAGCCCGGAGCCGGACCGCAAGGAATTGCAAAAGACCATAGATGCCCTTTTACGCCGGGGCTTTGCCTGGCAGGACATTCGCCGGTGCCTGGCCCAGCGGGGGGAATCTGTGGACGGAGAACCGGAGGAATGAGTATGGCAAAGATTGGCGTCATCTCCCTTGGCTGTGCCAAAAACCAGGTGAACTGTGAGCAAATGATGTACCGGCTCCAGGAGGCAGGGCATGAGATCCTGCCGGATGTAACCGGGGCCGATGTGGTGCTCATCAATACCTGCGGCTTCATCGACTCGGCCAAGTCGGAAGCCATCGACCACATCATCGCCATGGGCCAGCTGAAGGAGGCCGGCGTGGTGGGGAAAATTCTGGTGACAGGGTGCCTGTCTCAGCGATATCAGAAGGAAATTTTGGAGGAGATGCCGGAGGTGGACGGCCTTTTGGGCACAGGCAGCTATGGGGACGTGGTCCCTGCTGTGGAGGCACTTTTGGAGGGGAAGCCAGTGGCCTCCTTTGGGGATATTCACCAGCCGGAGGTGGAGACCGGGCGGGTGCTCACCACCCCCCAGCACTATGCGTACCTGAAAATTGCAGAAGGGTGTGACAATCACTGCGCTTACTGTGTCATCCCCTCCCTCAGGGGCCGGTATCGGAGCCGCCAGATGGACGACGTGCTCTATGAGGCCAGAAATCTGGCTGCGGATGGAGTGAAGGAGCTCATTGTGGTGGCCCAGGACACCAGCCGGTACGGCACTGACCTGCCGGGGCACAAGCGGCTTTTAGCGGAGCTTCTGCGTCAGCTGTGCCGGATCGATGGCATTCACTGGGTGCGGGTTCACTATCTGTACCCCGATGAAAGTGACGAGGAGCTGATGGAGGTCTTGGCGGAGGAGCCAAAGATTGTGAAATATCTGGACATTCCCATTCAGCACATCCACGATGGCATCCTGCGCCGGATGAACCGGCGGGGGGATGGGGCCTATGTGGAGGCCCTGTTCCAGAAGCTGCGGGAGCGGATTCCCGGGCTGGTGCTGCGGACCAGCCTCATCACCGGCCTTCCCGGCGAGGGAGAAGAGGAATTTGCCCAGTTGTGCCAGTTCCTGAAACGGGCGAAGCTGGAACGGGTAGGGGCCTTCCCCTTTTCCCCGGAGGAGGGGACCCCGGCGGCAGCCATGGAGCACCCGGACGCCGAGACGGCCCAGGCCCGGGCGGAAATCATCGAGGAACTCCAGTCCCGGATTATGGATCAGTACAACGAATCCCTTTTGGGAAAGACCCTGGAGGTCCTTTGCGACGGATACGACCCGGAGGAGGGCCGGTACTACGGAAGAACCTACGCAGATTCCCCGGACATTGACGGGAAGGTCTGGTTCACTGCCAGCAGCCCCGTGAAGACCGGCTCCTTCTGCCAGGTTCGGATCACCGGCGTCCAGGATGGGGAGCTGGTGGGGCAGGAGGGAATGGCATGACTGCAGCAAGTAAGGTGACCCTGACCCGGATTTTTCTGATTCCCGTGTATATGGTTCTGATGTACGTCAGCGGCGGCGTGGCTGGCCCTTGGATGTGGGGAGCTCTGGGGGTATTCATCCTGGCCAGTGTGACGGACTTTGTGGACGGCTACATTGCCCGCCACTGCAATCAGGTTAGTGACTTTGGCAAATTCCTGGACCCCCTGGCGGACAAGCTTCTGGTGATTGCGGCAATGGCTATGTTTTGCGAATGGGGCCTTTGGCCTGCCTGGGCGCTTATGGCGGTCCTTGCCCGGGAGTTTGCCGTGACAGGCCTGCGCTTGGTGGCGGCAGGGAAGGGAACGGTCATTGCAGCCGGTTGGTCCGGCAAGGTGAAAACCGCCAGCACCATGGTGGGCTTGTGCCTCCTGATGGCATTCCCCCACATCCAACCTTTGCGTTGGGCCGTCATCTGGGTGGTGGTGGCCACAACCCTGTATTCCGGGGTGGAGTACTTTGCGCGGAACTGGAAGTGCCTTTGGAACTGAAAAGGGATGATTTGGGAACCACACTTATGTATGCGCTGCAATGGCAAAAACAGGCGAAATGCATAGGGATGAACGTCCATAGGATTCTCCTCAAGGCGGGTCAGCAATAGCACATTTGCTTTATACGTCCTGCGTAAGCGGCGGGTGAATTTGAATATTACTTTAATAATATTATAGCATAAAATAATTGGCACGACAAGGGCTTGAACAAAATACTTGCAGAAACACATTCACCTGAATATACAGGGCAACGGCCTGTTGTATGTCCAAATGGCAGGGAATTTTGTTTGCTTTTCCCACTGTGCCAGTGGGAAAAAGCGGGTCCCTACGCGCGGGATTTGTGGGCAGGAGAACGGAAAGGCTGTTGCCCTGACCGTACTGGGATCGGGACTTGCAATTTCGGTATCCATATGGTAAGATGATGCAGAGTTGCCAGGTTCTTTTAGGCTGTATTGGACAAAAAGAAATGGCGACTGGTGACTGGGGGGGGGAGCGGATAAGCTCCTTGCCTGTCCGCCCAATTCAGGTCCAAACAGACGGATGTGCCAGGGAATGTCTGCCGCCTGTGGGTATTTTGGAGGAAATTTCATGTCATATGTCCGCCATCTTTTGCGGCTCCGCTTGTCGGTGAGCTCCAACCGGCTCTCCACCACCCGCATCATTGCATTGGCCTTTGCCGCCATCATTCTGACAGGCGCGCTTTTGCTAACCCTGCCCGTGGCCTCCCGCAATGGGGAATCTTGCGGTTTTCTCACGGCCCTCTTTACTGCCACCTCTGCCACTTGCGTGACGGGCCTCATTCTTGTGGATACCTTTGTCCAGTGGAGCGGCTTTGGGCAGGTGGTCATTTTGTCTCTGATTCAGATTGGGGGCTTGGGTTTTATGTCCATTGCCTCCATTTTTGCCTTTTCGCTCCACAAAAAGCTGGGCCTGAAGCAGCGGATGCTTCTGGCTCAGGCTATGAGCCTCAACGATATGGAGGGTGTGGTCCGGCTACAGAAGCATGTTCTGGTGGGCACCTTCTCCCTGGAGAGTTTGGGAGCCCTCGTCCTGTTTTTCCGTTTTTTACCCTCCTATGGCCCTTGGAATGCCCTGAAGTGGGGGGTGTTTCACTCGGTTTCGGCTTTCTGTAACGCGGGCTTTGACATTTTAGGCGTTCTGAAGCCGGGCAGCAGTCTGATGCTGTTTCAGAAGGATCCAGTCGTCTGCCTGACCATTATGGCGCTCATTGTGGTGGGCGGCCTGGGTTTTTTTGTTTGGGAGGATCTGCTCCGGGCGGTGCGTACCCGTAGCCTACGCCGCCTGTCGGTGTATTCCAGGCTGGTCTTGACCTGCTCAGGTCTTTTGATTTTGATTGGCGCCGGGTTGATTTGCGCCATGGAGTGGAACAATCCGGCCACTCTGGGGCCTATGACGGTACCCCAAAAGCTACTGGCCGGGGCCTTCCAGTCTGTAACTACCCGGACGGCGGGGTTTGCCGCCATAGACCAGGGCGCTATGAGGGAGTCCACCCGGGCGGTGTCCATTGTGCTGATGCTGATTGGCGGCTCCAGCGGCTCCACAGCCGGCGGTCTCAAGACGGTGACGGTGGCGGTGCTGTTGCTGGCCTCCGTGGCCAGCGCCAGGGGCCAGAGCCATGTCCGGGTGTTTAAGCGGTCTATTTCCGACCGGCAGGTGCGAGACGCCATGTCCATTACGGTGATCATGCTGATTTTGTGCTTTACGGGGGCCGTTGTCCTTGTGGCTGACAGTGGGCTCTCCTTCCTGAATTCCCTGTATGAGACGGCGTCCGCCTTAGCCACGGTAGGCCTTACAGCCAATGTGACGCCGCTGCTGCATCTTCCCTCTAAGTTGATTATCATCGCGTTTATGTATTTTGGCCGGGTGGGAATCCTCACCATCAGCCTGGGCTTCCTCATGGGGGATCGGGCGGTGGAGCGCTTCCGCTATGCCGAGACAAAATTGCTGATTGGATAGGAGCGTCATGCTATGAAAACCTATGTTGTGGTTGGCCTGGGCCGGTTCGGACAGAGCATTGCCTGCCGCCTGTGTGAGCTGGGGAACGAGGTGCTTGCCTTGGATAAGAACCCGGAATATGTCCAGCAGATTTCCAACTTTGTGACCCAAGCGGTGGTGGCAGATGCCCAGGACTCGGATGTGCTCCGGGCTTTGGGCATTCGGAATTATGATTGCGCCATTGTGGCCATTGGAAAGGACCTGTCGGCTAGCGTCCTGGCGACTCTGAATTTCAAAGAGATGGGCATTCCCTTGGTGGTTTGCAAGGCCCATGATGAGAACCACCGGAAGGTGCTGGAGAAGATTGGCGCGGACCGGGTGGTGGTGCCGGAGCGGGAGTTTGCCAACAAGCTGGCCCAGAGCCTGGCCACCTCCAATGTGCTGGAGTACATTGAGCTGTCTGCTGATTACGGCATTTCTGAGTTTGAAGCCCCGGCCGCTTGGAACGGTAAGTCTCTGCGCCAGCTCAATGTGCGGGCCAGAGTGGGGGTCAACATTTTGGCGATCCGGCGGGGAGACCGGATTCAGGTGTCTCCCGGGGCGGAGTATGTGTTCGAACCGGAGGACACGGTTGTGGCCCTGGGGGATTACAAGGCCCTCTCTGCGGTGCAGCGGAAATGAGGCCGGAGCGTATTACCAGCCGACGGAATCCGCTGCTGCAGCAGATCCGCCGGCTTCTCGCCTCCCGCCGCGCCCGGCAGGAGGAAGGGCTTTTTGTGGGAGACGGGACGAAGCTTCTGGAGGAGGCCGCCCACTGGTACGGCGGCCTGGAGACAGTGATTCTGACCGACACCCTGCCGGTGCCAGAGCTGCCGCCTGACACAGCAGTATATCAGGTGCCAGCGGACGTGATGGAGTCGCTTTCTCCCATGAAGACGCCTCAGGGGGCCTTGTTTCTCTGCCGCCTGCAGCCGCCTGCTCCCCTGGCCCTGACTCCCGGTTGCCTGATTTTGGACGGCATTCAGGACCCGGGGAACCTAGGCACCATTTTGCGGACCGCAGACGCTTTGGAGGTGCCTGTGGTTCTCACCCCGGGTTGTGCAGACCCCTATAGCTGGAAAACCGTTCGGGCCTCTATGGGTGCGGTATTTCGCACCCAGCCGGTGCAGGGAACAGAGGAGGAGATCCTTGCCCTCTGCCGGACTCAGGGAATTCCCCTGGCTGTGACCGCTTTGTCTCCAAGGGCCAGGGATATCCGCCAGGAAGCCATTTGCCAGTACGCCGTGGTCATCGGCAGTGAGGGCCAGGGGGTGAGCAAGCTGTTTCTGGAGCAGGGGGACGCGGAGTGGATCATTCCCATGAATCCCCGCTGCGAGTCTCTCAATGCGGCGGTGGCGGCGGCCATTGTCATGTGGCAGATGCAGACGGGCAGGCCCGGCTGGCGAGAATAAACACAAAAACGGGCGGGATGGATATGTTGGCACATTGGATCTGGCTGGCTACGCGGCCAGGAATCGGCGTGCGGAGCGCATTGATGTTGCTGCGCGCCTTTCCCAATATAGAGGCGCTGTTTTATGCCGGGAGGGAGGATTACGCCCTTGTAGAAGGGGCGGATTCCAGGCATCTGGAGGCCCTGTGCGACAAATCCCTTGGGGAAGCCAACGGGATTCTGGGGGACTGCGCGGCTAAGGGAATTCACGTCCTCACCTATCAGGATGCGGCGTATCCCAACCGCCTGAAGCATATTCCGGACCCGCCCCTCACATTATATTATCAGGGGACTCTGCCGGACTTTGACGCAGAGCCGGCGGTGGCTGTGGTGGGGACCCGCCGCGCCTCGGCTTACGGCTGCCTCACTGCCCGCAGGATGGGGTATCAGATTGCCAAATGCGGCGGCCTGGTGGTGTCTGGTATGGCGGGGGGTGTGGACACTCTGGCCATGAAGGGTGCGCTCCTGGCCGAGCAACCTGTGGTGGGTGTGCTGGGCAACGGACTGGACGTGGTGTATCCCCGGTCCAACCGGGCCCTGTACCGGGACGTGGCATGGCGGGGGTGTCTGCTGTCGGAATTCCCACCGGGCACGCCGCCCATTGGGCGGAATTTTCCCCGGCGAAACCGGATCATCAGCGGCCTGACCTGCGGTGTGGTGGTGGTGGAAGCTCCCGCCAGAAGCGGCGCCCTCATTACCGCCCAGCTGGCCCTGGATCAGGGGCGGGATGTGTTTGCCGTTCCGGGCAATGTGGATGCGGCGTGCAGCGCCGGCAGCAACGGTCTGCTGCGGGAAGGCGCCATTGTGGTCCAGCACGGCTGGGACGTGATGGAGGAATACCAGGCCCTGTTTCCGGACAAAGTACATCCCTGGACCGGCCAAACGGCCCTTTCCTCCTACCCCAGGGAGTTGGCGGAACTGCGGGAGCCGCCCTGGCACTTTGAGCAGCCTAGCCCGCCGGTTTCAGGAAATTCAGAAAAAAAGATTGACAACTGCGGCGGAAAACCGTATAGTGAATCAGAGGAGCTGATATCAACTCTGTCTGACGATGAGCGAACCGTGACATCCCAGCTGTCGGATGACCTGCGGCACGTGGACGATGTGATTGCTGGCTCTGGCTTGCCGGCGGCCCGGGTTTTGGCCTCCCTGACACTGCTGGAGGTGAAGGGACTGGCTGTGCGGCACCCCGGCAAATTTTACTCTCTGGTCCGAAACAATGCCAGAGAAGGGTAGCATGGAGGTTTGCATGGCAAAAGAACCTGCGACGAATTTAGTGATTGTGGAATCGCCCTCGAAGGCGAAGACAATTGGAAAATATTTGGGCCCCGATTATACGGTGAAGGCATGTATGGGCCACCTGCGGGACCTGCCCAAAAGCAAAATGGGCGTGGAGCTTGAGCATGATTTTCAGCCGGATTACCTCGCCGTACCTGGAAAGGAAGAGATCATTCACGACCTGCAAAAAAACGCGCACCACTCCGACCTAGTCCAGCTGTCACCTGACCCGACTCCGGAGGGGGGTGCCATTTTCTGGGATCTGAACGAGCTCCTGGCAGTGCGGGACCCTAAGGTTCAGCGGGTGACCATCGATAGGCTTAGCCGGTACAAGGTGACCAGGGCTATATCCCATGGGGGTGAGTGGG
>OJJV01001099.1_pt1 | contig 12673 bp, 13 predicted proteins | sample 1596391 | NCBI WGS metagenome assembly OJJV01 (sample SAMEA4350164, study PRJEB24818) | metagenome | biome: human; feature: gut; material: faeces | place: Denmark | collected 2013-09
GGCTGCAACATTGCTGCACTTTTGCCCCAGATGGTCGCCGAGGCACTTGCTCTCGTTTCGCCGGAGGATTGTCTGGGCTGGTTTACTGCTGATGGTTATTGACCGGAATTTTGAGAATTGCTATAATAGCTATTATTGATGATTCATGTGAATTCGATTATGAATTTACGCATAGAAAAAGCGGCACACAGCCGAGGGGGTGTCGGTTGTGTGCCACCGAAAATGCACGAATTACTTATTCAATTCCACCTGCTCCTGCTCCGTTTCCAGCAGCGGCATCCACGGAATCAGCTCGCGATACATCATCATGTTCTTATGCTCAGCAAGCATCGCGAAATCCAGCGGCGGGAACGACGCAAAGAAGTGCTTCCGGAACAGCATCCGGGAAGCTATTTTCGGCTTCCAAATATCTTCGCTGCACTGAATCCACACATACTGCTGGTTGTTCCCCTGAACCGTCTGCCATTGCCAATTGGGAATCTGCGCAGACAGCACTGCTTCGCTGTCCGCAATGCGCGAAAACGGCAGAAACTCCGCCCAGCAAATTGCAGGAATGCAGTGGTCGAGGTTCACGCCTTCCTCCTTGCGCGCAAAGTAAACAAACGGTGCATCCCCCGCCGGACACAGCCAATCCTGATCAATCGCCGTATAGGTGGCTGACAGCGTGCAGGAGGCTGTCTGCACCGCCGCCTTGAAATCATCCACGCTGATTTTCTGCCAGCAGGAACGTGGGATTTCTACAACAATTTCCAGATTCTGGTCTTGAAATTCCTTGGGACGCAAATCATGGATTCTGGCATATGCCCTGATTGCCCGCTTCGCCTTTTTCTCCGTGACGTAATCAGCTTTTACGTCAATATTGGTACAATCGTTGCACATCAGTTTTTTGTCCTGCTGCCAGCGGTCAAGGTTCGTCGCATCATACATGTATGCGCGTGTCATGCCCGTCGGGTTCATCAACGGCGCAATCGACCACGTTTCCTGCTCCACCACAACGTTTTCCTTGCAAACGTCCATTAAGTTGCGCAGCGTGTCAAGCACCAGATGGCAGTACTCGTCGCTGTCGGTAGGCTTCGGCATCCACATCACCAACTGAATCTGTTTTTCCGTATACATCATGAACCTCCCAATTCACTTTCACTGCATACATGTTTGGTATTCTGCACCACACTTCATCAACAAATAACGCATAGCTCCACCCAATAGACAAATTCCCGCAGGGAATACCAAGCCACCTGTCGCCTCGCTTCGTGGTGTATTATTTGCGCTTGTGTATGTATAGGCCGGAGTCCAGACCTTGGCAGTAGTAGGCGCTGTGACAGTTTCCACAACCGATTCCGTAACCGTTTCTTCTTGCTCTTGCTCATCTCGTGGGACAAAATTATAGTACACCACCCCTGTATCGCCCGTCTCAGCAGTTCCGTTGATAACGTATACAATTCCTTTTGTTTTTCCCATAGACCATTCAAAGCAAGGAAGATAAACAGGATAGCCAGCACGATATCCTGTATTATTTGTATACTTAGCCATTTGCCTTCTTCCCGATATTTCTCTGTAGGTAGTGGCCGGCTTAATTTCCCAAACCAGTTTTCCTCGCATAACATCAGGATACCCATTTCCGCCGCCTCTCCCAGCTCCCGGAATTCGAGTATACAAGCGGCTTGTTTTTCCCAGTACATGATTTGCAACCCGTCTAACCACTTCATCATGAAGCAGTGCCATCTGTTGCATATGCACAAGCCATGAGACAAAGCCATCTTCATCTACTCGTATAATTGGGTTATTTAAACAATATGCAAAGGTATTTGCTTCAATTAATGTATCCGAACAAATAAATCGGGATAGGATGCTACTGTAGTACCGGCTCCGCAGGTAATACAGCCCCGTCTCCTCGTCAAACACATACCCGCGATAGCGGAACGGCTGCACCTTGCCCAGCGTCTCCGCCAGTTCACCGGTACACCACAGCGGCGCGCCCCACGCATCGTAGCCGTAGCTGACGACGGCATTGCCATTCTCATCCAGAATCGCAACAATATCGCCCTGCAAGCTCTTGACATACGCATACGCCGTGCCGTTGTACACCACCACTGCCGGGCGGTTCTGAGCATCGTAGAAGAAGCGCAGCTTGTCCGTGCCGGAAGTCATATGCACAACATTCTTCCCATGCATGCAACCGCTCGTTGCTCTCGCCACGCCGCATTGTCGTAGACGAATGTCTTTGACCGATGCGAAGCTGGTGGCTTCGCATCGGTTGTGATCATTATGCTATATTCATTATCTTGTATTCATGGATTGCATGTCAAGCGTTCTTTTACTTGTGCGTTACGGAACCGTAATAACATTGTATGTGCAACTATCATCGTCTATGACAATATAGATTTCTGAGCCGTCTTCGAGTTCGATTGAATAGTATCCTGTGCTTCCCAAATATGTATATCCACGTTGTGAAGACCGGCTCATATACAGGATTGTTGAATTCTCATCTGTGTAAGCGAGTGATAACACCACATTCCCGTTGCGGTCAATCATGCCAATTCGACCAGAATCATCTCGAAAACAGTAATAGTTACAATCACCTGCACATATCTCGTAAAACGATGTCGAGACAACAATTCCCTCACCAATACGGTATAAGCCATATCTATAATCACTATTGGCATCATCTCCGCCGATTACGATAGTATTCTCCGTTCCACACACAGTTGTAACGGCGTGGTATCCATTAGGTAATTCGATTTTCCTGCCGGTCGTATCAATTAGAAAAGAATCGTAGCGGATGGAGTTATCTTCCCCTTCCACTACATTTGACACAAGCGCATACCCATGTCGAAAGCACGGATGGCCATAAACAGATGAAAACTGGAAGTCTATGACAATTTCTCCGTTTGTCCTGTTCACATACCCCCACAAACCATCTTTCATGACAAATATAGGGGAATCAGATTCGTAGCAATCGTCATAAATATCATCGTATTGAGGTCCGCTATTGTATCCCGTAAGGATGTCTATGAAGCCCCATTTCCGGTTTTTCATTTGGTATGTTACTGAAACCTGATTGACACGACTCTGCCTGACTTCCTCAGCAAATGCGTTGCAAGTCGAAAAAAGCAACAGGAAAATCAAAACAGCGAACAACCTTATTTTTCTCATTTTAATCATACCTCTCTTGCAATTAATCTCCATTCTCATCAATCATATATCGAGGTGCTGTGTAATAAAACCAATTCCGCTTGCCGCTTATCGGTTCGAGGGAGGTAATATTGGGGCCTTTATGTTTGTCATTTTCAAAATATACATGGAATCTTGTTATCGTTTCGCTTGTTGACTGTGCTACACACCATTCATATCCGAATCCAATATTTTCCCAAATCAGCATTCCAGTATGCCCAAAATCTTTGCTGTAGACTTCCATGCCTTCGCACAATTGAACTGTATAGTTACCATCTTCATCATACAAAGCTCCTTTGTATTTATCCGGCACTTCGTCATAGCGCTCTGGTGCTGTAGTGTTGCCAACGCCCGTGGACTCATAGTTGAAATGAGAACAGTCTATAACACCTTGTCTGTTTAACGTACCGTCAGGAAAATAAGTTGCCGGGATATAGCCGACGTTGTTTTTTACATCCTTCTTATGATATTTCGGGTTCTTTCCCGGATACCTATAATCCACCGCTTTGCGCAAAAAGCTATAAATTCGAGGTCGAACGTAAGTTCCAAAATAATCGCTGTTCGCCTCGAAATCAAAATCACTCTGATCCCAATCAAATCCACAACTATCTTTTCTATATACAGGTTCGTTAAAGCAATAGCAATATAAACCTCCTTTAAGCAACGCATCCGCATTAACAAACCTGCACCGCTCCGCGTTATAATACCTACTCCGCAGATAGTACAGCCCCGTCTCCTCATCAAACACATACCCACGATAGCGGAACGGCTGCACAGTCCCCAGCGTCTCCGCCATCGAACCGCTCTTCCCAATCGGCGCACCCCAAGCATCGTACACATAGCTAACAACGACATTCCCCGCCGCATCGAGAATTGCAATCACATCGCCCTGCAAGTTCTTAACGTAAGCATAGGGAACATTATTGTAAACAACCACTGCCGGACGATTCTGTGCATCATAGAAGAAGTGCAGCTCATCCGTGCCGGAAGTCATATGCACAACATTCTTGCCATGCAGCGTGTACTTCGTCGTCACACCGTTGACCGTTTTCTGCACACGCAAGCCGTCCGCGTTGTACACAAATTCAGCCGTCACGCCCGCCTTCTGCATCTTTTGCAGCTGCCGGCCGTTCTGCCAAATGTACGTCCACGTCCCGTCGCTCAGCGGATTGCCAATCGCATCGTAGCGAATCGCATTTCCGTTGACCGCCGTGAGCTTGTCGCGCCAGTTCGCGTCACCATAGGTATAGGTAACGGTTTCCAGCGGATTCGTCGTGTCGGCATAGGCGAAGCGTTCCTTTTTCAAGATGTTGCCGCCGAGGTCGTAGGTGTACTTCCACGTCGTACCACTCGCGCCGGAGCGGGTGTCGCTGTGGTCGTTGACCTGAATCAGCTGCCCCAGCGCATCGTAGGTGTAGCCCGTCCACTTGCCGTTCAGCGTCGCACTTGCAATGTTGCCATTGTCGTCGTAGCCGTAGCCGCAATTACACCCCGGCTGGGTAATCGACGAAACGAGATTCGTCACGCTGCCCGTGCCATAGCCGCCCGCCGCGAAATGGTATTCGCTTGTGAACGTCTTGCTGCCCAGCTTGACCGCCGAGAACGTCGTCCGATTCAGCTTGTCAATGGTCGTCGTGCTCTGCCCAATGGTGGTTGCACCAATGCTGTACGTCAGCAACGTCGGACGATTTTCGTCATCATAGCCGAATTTCGTCCCATATTCCTGTCGATTTTCACCCACTTTCTCCGTGAATTCGCTCAGGTTGCCGTACACGTTGTCGTATGCGACCTGCCCCGTGTAGACGTGCTTCGCGTCCTCCGACGTTTTCACACGCACCGGGCGATTCGCCATGTCGTACTCGCTCTGCGTCGTCCGATTCAGCAGATTGTCGCGAACTCGTGCCACTTGACCCTTCGCGTTGTAGTCGTATTCGTATCGCGGCGCGGTTTCTTCGCCGTAGACCACCCCCGTCACGCAGATTGTTCTGATAGTGGCTTGTATACATATATTCGCGATACATGACGGAATTCCTTCTTATGTGTGCAAATCAACCTGTTTGTTTACGGTTATGATATGTCATCTGTTGCCAGCCAAATCTCAGTTAATGGGAACACAGGAAATTTTGCCTTGACTTCTCCCCTCCCCTATGGTAGAATCATCTGGGAGGGGATGAGAATGGCATACGAAGCACAAAAAAAATACGATGCAGCAGCGTATGATAAGGTAAGTTTTCGGCTCAATAAAGGGCAGCCGTTTGAGGTTGCACTTGAAGCGGCGGTAATAGAAAAGGGCGAAGCAAAGTCAGAATACGTCCGTAACGCATTAGTGCGGAAATTAACCAATGATGGCTTCCTGCAACCCAAAAAAATAACAGAGTATGGGCATGGAAAGGCTATCTTTTGCGGATAGCCTTTTTCTTATGCGGAAATTTTCAAAAGTGCTGTGCTATCGGCAAAACGGGCAGGAATGGAAATCTATGTTTGACAATTACCACCAATACCTGTTGCCCAGAATGGCGGTATGCAAATCCGCCAAGGAGCTGAACAAGCTCACCTGCGTGTAGCCTTGTTCGTTGATGGAGGATGAGATCAGCAGCCTCGAAGAGGCAAAGCGCCTCCTCCTCAATATCATCGTCCGGAGAGAGGAGGAACGAACCCATGAAGGTTGAATTTACGGAGGAAATGAAGCGGCACGTTTGCATTGCGGATCCTGATTGACGCAGTACAGGTTGCGATGACGCTGCGCTCTCTGCGAATCGACGACGGGGAGGAAAAAGAACTCTGTCGGGTCGGTATCCGTAGATTTGGCGTTGACGGCACTGCCATGATTCAGGGGTGCGGGTATAATTCTGAAGTATATATCGGCGGAATTTACAAGCTGACAGTAACCAGAGATGGTCATGCGTATGACTTCCAGTGGTATAAGCATGAAAGTTGTGTGAACAAATAATGGAATTTATCATTCCCGGAGTGCTTGCGCTCCTTTGCCTGTTTGCACTGGCTTCCAATGGGGACTTGTGATTCCAAGCCCTTGACACTCCCCTGCCGATATGGTAAAATATTAGCAGGAAATTGTCAAGGAGGAAGAAAGCATGGCGAATGAACGCACTCGAAAATGGGAAAACAGTGAAGAGGGCAAGGAATGGCAGAAAGAATATCATACAAAGAACCCTCATTTTTCAGTTAAAATCCGCAAGGATTCCGGAATTTTGGAAGCCCTCGATGAGGCTTGCCTTGTGAACAACGTTTCCCGTGTTGAATATCTCCGTCTTGCAGCCGCAGAGCGTCTGCAAGAAGAGGGGTATGAGACGGGATATAAGACATCTTCCACTAACAACGCCTGAATGAGTCCTTAAATTCAAAAGAGCCACTTCACCCCCGAAGATATGCAGATTCCTATATAACAAAAAACTCATTCTGTCTGTGTTCGTGTACACATATTCCACAAAAGCGCCGTCCACACCATATGCCGTTTTCAGCAAATGATACCCGATTTCTTCATTATATACATATTCGCTCGCGCGGTTATCTTCATGAAGGATTTTCACCAGCGCGCCGTTCTCGTACTTGAAGCGCACGCAATTCTTCGCATCCTGCCACGGTGTCTGAATCCGGTCGCAGCGCCCGTCCGTGTAATGGAATGTCGTAACTCGGTCAGCGCCGTCCGTCACAGAAGCGATTTTCAGCGGAGCGTCCGCCACAGCCGTCACCGTAACTTCGTTGCCGACCGCATCCTGAATCTTCTGAATCAGCACCTTCGCGGTTTCCGGCGCATCCTCCGTCGGCGTATCGCTCACCAGCGGGAACGTCATTCCATTGTCGCCCTTGTCGGTAATTGTAACGTTCTCATCCCCGACTTCCAGCGTCAGAGACAAACCCGACTGGTCGGAATACTTCTTTTGGTCATCTTTATTCTTCTTGAAGAAGTGTTCCGTGCCGTCGCCGTCCGTATACACGAACTCTTCTTCGCCGTTGTACAGCACCTTATGCAGCGTCTGATGCAGCGAAGTCCGCCAGCCGTAGCCCATGCCGAACTCGTCTTTGTCGCTGTCGCAAGAATTGTAATAGTGCGTAATCGAAACCGGCAGGCGATTGCCGTTCATTGCCGTGTCCGCGTGAGCGAAAATCAGGTTGCCATTGACAAGGCTGACACTGCCAGTCCCTGCCAAACCTGCAGACTGATGGTCGTAAGTCAGATAGCTCTCCAAGCCCGCAAGGCTCGCGTACTCCAATACGAAATACGGCTGATTCGCCGTTTCGCTTGAATGCAGCTGCGAAAAGCTGCTTTCGCTTTCGGGCGCGCTCAGCTGAACACCGTGATTTTCGCCCAGATACCACTTGCGCGCAAGGCTGGTGACGTCGAACGCTTTCCACGAATACTGATTTTTCAGCACGCGGCAGTAGTCCTGATACACACCGCTGACATCCGGCTGGTGGTCATAGGTGATCGTCTCCGGATCCCAGTCCTCCAGCACTTCCTTGCACATAATAGCGGTATCTGCCGTCGGTGCGTAGACATTGCGAAGGCACAGCTTTGCAGACGTGATGAAATGGTTCGCGCCCAGACGCGGCAAGTCCACAACTTTCAGATAAGTCAGGCGGTTGCCGTAGTAATTCGTGTTGCTGATCCACAGCCGCTCGTCGTGAGAAAAGTTCTGCTGTGAGCCCTCTTTAACGTAGGTATCAAGGATACCGGCAGCAGAATCCGCCGAATTATCCGCGAGCATCGCAATCGGGCTGTGTGCCTGTGTCGCCATCTGCTGACGCTTTTCGGCGGACAGTTCCACCCACTGGTGCGTCGCCGCGTCGTACTCGTGCACCGGCGTGGTCTGCACAACCGCCCGAAAACGATTGTTGCCCAGCGCGTACACCTTGCCGCATCGGGTGCGGAGGTGTTTCAGCTCCTGCTGAGCCGGGAACTGAATCTGTTCCTGATAGGTTTCTTGGTTACTCATATGTTTCCTTTCTTTCTGTGCGCTCCTTGCGCGCACGTTTTTTCTATCGAACGGTACGAAAAAAGCCCCTCGCGCCGTGCGCGGGAGCCTCTCTGCATCTTTCGACGATATGATTCTAACACACTTTTGTAGCGTTTGCATCCGCGTTTTTAGACATGACAGCAGCTGATGTGCTGCCCTCTTGTGAAACTCACTATTACCTTACTTCTCCTCTGTATCTCCAGGCGTATCATTGCTCTTCCCCTGCGTCAGCCACTTCTCGAACACCGAGTTGCCGCTGTACGCTGCAAAAACAATCGTCGCGTAGTTGATGTACGTCCGAACCGTACTGACCAGCGCTTCCGTGTCGCTTCGGAAGAAGCACAGCACCATCGCCAGCAGCGAAATCACTGTCACTGCAATAGTGACCAAAAGAACAATTCGCTTGCTGAACTGGACGTATGCTTTCTGCTTCGTCATTTGCCTCGCCTCCCTTCTGGCGGCGTTTCAGGCAGAGCAAGAATGTCCTGTTCGTAGCTTGCGGACAGGTGATTTCGTCCTTTCGCCGCGTAACTTTTGTGCATGTTCAGCACCTGCTCTTTTTCCGCCGCAGTACACCACCCCTGCCGCGTATAATTGTCATGCGCATTCTGCAAAAACGCCCACGTCAGAATCGCAAGATCTTCCTCCTGCTGCTGTTCCCTTGCAATCAGCTGCTTCATCGGCTTCCGAAACCAGCCGTACATCAGCGTTAGCGCCGTCACAAGTCCAACGATGGTTGTCGCGTGGTCGCGCAGCTGTTCAAGAATCGCCCACATCTGCGTTCGCCACCTTCACCGCAAAATCACCCACAGGTTCAAACACGTTTCCGGCACTATCGACGATTCGGATGCTCATCCGCGCCTGATTATCCGCGTTTTCCTGTTTCGTAAGGAACTCCGCCGCGCACCAGCCGGTGCTGTTTTTGTACTGCACGCGCCACCAGTCGTCCGCTTCCATAAGAACAGTTGCAGTTGCGCCCCGCGGGATTTTCGCAATCACTTCGGCGGACTTACTTGCCGTTTTGCGCATGTTCAGGCTGCCGGATGCCGTCGTCACGACCGCCAATTTCGTTTCACTCATTGCAATTTGTTCTCCTTTCTCGGCGTAATCCACGCCTTTCAGCTCGCCCCAATGCGTCCATCCACTGCCGATTTTCGACGTGGCCACGCCATACGCCGTGCCTTTGGCTTCGATGACTCCGCCCTCGCCGATGTACAATCCGACGTGGTGATACCCCTCCGAGGCGTTGAATTTGTAGACGGCAGTGCCGGGTTTGAGCGGCGCACCATCGGTTCGTTTTCCGGCGGACAGGCTGCCGGATGCGCTGCTGTAACGTCGGAACATGGTGTTGCTGCCGTGATAGCAGTACCCGCCGAGCTGCCGAAACGCCCACGCAAAAAGGCCGGAACAGTCCGTCACGCGGTGTCCGACCCACTTTTGACCATATTTCTTTGTCTGTTCACGGCTCGCGGCGTTCTGCTGTGCCTGCGTCCAGATTTCGCCCGACGCGCCGTAGATGTACCCCCAGCCATCGCGCAGCGCCGTTTGGAACTGCGCAATCAGCTCGGAGGATGAAATGTTTGGCATGTGACCTCCTTTTTTGTATCAGTATAGCGAACTTTGTCGCATTGTTTTCTTGTGATCGTTCGGACATATAAATAAATTTGCTCAAAAGCAATCCAATGGCATTAACTCTGACTTATAAGCATCTTTACGATGTGGGATTTTCATTTACAATATAATAGAATATAATGGTGTGTTTTGTTCTGCAATCAGAACAGGATGATTGACACATCACAGTGCGAATTTCCCCTGAATCCACGACTTGCTGGGGGAGAAGGTGAGGAATCATGCAGAAATACCGTGTCGAAACAATTTATGAAAATAACATGAAAGATTTTGTTCTCCTATGCAATGTCCTCCTGCACGGTCAGACAATTCACGGTCTGGGGCCGGAGGATATTGTCCAACGTGTTATGCTGCAGGCATGGGAGAAAAAAGAAAAGTTGGAGTACCATGAGAATCTCATCGGTTGGTTTGTCGTCGCCTGTTCCAAGGAATGCAAGGCTCTTTATCGCCGTGCCTACACGGAGCATCGCAACGTCGGCAAAGTGGTTGAGCTTAGCGAGAATATCGTCGCCACGCCTGTTCAAGACAGCCTGCTGCGCTGGCTTAGTCAGACGGAAGCAGTCGAATTTCTTGATGAGCTGCAAAGCCGCCTGACACCGCTGGAGCACAGCGTGTATATAGAATACTACCAAAATGACAAAACCGCCGAAGAAACCGCAGCTGTGTTAGGCGTGGAGCGCAGCACCGTGAACGATGCCGCGCGACGCATCCGAAAGAAAGCCGCCGCCATTCCGTTTTACATTCTTATCCTGTATATACAAACGTTGTTTACGAAGCACTGATTGTTTTCATCAGCTTGCCAGCTGATTCTCCGCATCCATCCCAGCAGGGGACTGGACAAAAAACTGCGCGGCGGTGACCTCTGTCATAACAACATCGCCGCGCAACTTCTGCGTCAAATACCCCTTGACATACACCCGCGCACCGGGTTTCAGCGTCTGCACCGCCCAGTCTGCAAGGCGATTCCACGCATGAACCGTGTAGGTTTCGTGAATCACCTGCTGCTGCCGATTGCGGTGCGAATACCGCAGCTGGCAGACGACGTGCGAGGTGTCACCCGTCGTGGGTGTCTTGACAAGGGTGAGAATCGTGCCAGAAAGGAGAAGTTCGTTCATGTTTAATGCCTCCTGTTAGTAGTGTGTTGGGAAATTGTGTAGTATGTAAAGAGGCGGGGATAAAAGCCAGCCCGTCGGCAGCTTGTGCGAGGGGCACAGGACGCGACGGGCTGGCAAATCACAGTGTACATTGTTATGAAAAAAAATTATATATAAACACCAAATCATTCAATTAAATTCCATAGGTCATCTTGAAGAGAAACGTATTTTTTATCATTAAAGCAGATATAATCTAACACGGCGCGTGAATCACTAATCGGTGTATAAACATAAGAAAATTTAATTCTTTCAGATGATTGATTTTTCCCTATACAGTAAAATTGTATAGCATATTCACCCATATAACGGAAATAGTCTACCTCTATATATGCATATTTTTCAAGTTCAAGCCAGCACTTCCGTAGCTCATCCCATTCCGCATCATCAAAGAAGGATCTCGATCGATAATTTCCCTTATTTCGACCAGTCATGTAAAATGTTACAACTGCACTTCCATCGCTACGCAATGTATCTATTTGCTTGCACTTGCTTTCCATTAACGTAGCTGCTTTTTCCAGTGTCTCGTACTGCATTTCAAAAAAATTCGTTGGACTTGTTATGCTCTTGCGAGTATTTGATCTCCAACACATGCCCGCAACTAATACGACGACACACAGAAAAAAATATAAACCCTTTTTCATCATTCCCCTCCATAATGCTTTTTGTAATAATCAATTCCTTTATCAACCCAATAGCTATCACGCTCTGAATCTCCCCAGTTATTGTTCCAGTTAGAAATAGCAAAGCATACGCCTTGAAATAATTCCCAATATCCTTCCAGATTAAAACCTGCAAATTCACCATCTCCAAAGGCATATTGTGCTGCACCAGCTCCAATACACAGAACTGTTGAAGGAATCCCCATTGCAGACCCATTAAAGCCATATGCAAAGTTACCAATATCTTCGCTTGTTGCCAATTCTCCAAGAAACATAACTTTATTATTTTCTGTTGGTTGAAGCAAATCGGGGAATTTATCATTCCAAACATTCTTTAAATCCCACGGTCCCTTTAATGCAACTTGCTTTGCAAACCACATATAGCTATCAGAATAGTTAATAAGATTGTTAGAGATGATAGAAGCCAAGTCAACAATGGAGTATTCTGGAGCATACGATGCCACGGGAACTGGAAGCGGGTAGGAACTATCGAATTCCACAGCATGTGCCCTGAAGTCACTTAATGAGTCTTCAAGTTTTTCTATGATGATCATAGTATAATCCGAACTATTCTCATCACTCTTTTCTGTCGAATGCCCGTTTTTGTCCTTGAATGCAAGCGGTGAATTCAAGCAATATGCATATGCATTACGAGTAAGAATACTATCCGCATTAACAAACCGTCCCCACCGCGGATTATAGTACCGGCTCCGCAGATAGTACAGCCCCATCTCCTCATCAAACACATACCCGCGATACCTAAACGGCTGCACCTTGCCCAGCGTTTCCGCCAGCTCACCAGTGCACCACAGCGGCGCGCCCCACGCATCGTAGCCGTAGCTGACGGCTGCATTGCCATTTTCATCCAGAATTGCAACAATATCGCCCTGCAAGCTCCTGACATACGCATACGCCGTGCCATTGTACACCACCACTGCCGGACGGTTCTGCGCGTCGTAGAAGAAGTGCAGCTCATCCGCGCCGGAAGTCATATGCACAATATTCTTGCCGTGCAGCGTGTACTTCGTCGCCACGCCGTTGACCGTTTTCTGCACACGCAAGCCGTCCGCGTTGTACACAAATT
>OJJV01001106.1_pt1 | contig 12603 bp, 15 predicted proteins | sample 1596391 | NCBI WGS metagenome assembly OJJV01 (sample SAMEA4350164, study PRJEB24818) | metagenome | biome: human; feature: gut; material: faeces | place: Denmark | collected 2013-09
AGGAAGTGCATTGTAGATACACTTACCTAAAATCTCGATCTTGTCGGGCACTACTTCGATCTCTCCGGTAGGCAGATTGGCATTCTTGCTGGAACGCTCTCTTACCACACCTTCCACGGAAATGGTGGACTCCTTGTTGATGCCATCCATCACGTTCATCATCTCTTCGGTCTCTACTACCAGCTGAGTGGTTCCGTAGAAATCACGCAAAATGACAAATCCGAGATTCTTGCTGACTTTTCTCATGTTCTCGAACCAGCCGACCAGTGTGACTCTCTCGCCAACGTTGCCGATCCGAAGTTCATTACAATTATGGGTTCTGGACTGAATCATTGCTTTTGCTCCTTCGTCTGTTGCTTTTTATCTCTTTAATTCTTCTTTATAGAATTCCACGAATTCTTCGTAGCCTTCCTTGTTCAGCTGTTCTTTCTGGAATTTCTTATTCTTGTTCATGCGGGCTACCAGTACCTGAGTACCGTCCTTACGGGCTTCCTGGGCCTGTGCGATCACTTCACACAGTCTTTCACCACTGACGCCCTTTTCGATCAGGTATGCTACCTGCTTCGGTCTCGTAGGAACTTTGAATCCTCTCTCCATGAGCAGCATGATGATACGCTCGAAACCGATGGAAAATCCACAGGCGGGTACATCATTGCCGGTGAACTTGCCTACCATCTTGTCATAACGTCCACCACCGCCGCAGCTGCCGCCGAATTCCGGCATGGCGATCTCAAAAATAGTTCCGGTGTAATAGGACATACCTCTTACCAGCGTAGCATCGAACACGATCTCGAAATCGGAAGCCTTCGTCGCTCTGACGCTGTCCATGATCTCTCTGAGGCTCTGGGCGATCTCGGGCTCTAAGAATCCTTCCAGGGTATCCGCCAGATAAGCCACACCATCCTCTGCACTCTCCAGTCCCTTGAACAGTTCCAGATACTTGTCTACACATGCCTTATCAAAACCGTTCTCCAAAAGCTCAGCTTCCACGCCTTCCAGACCGATCTTGTCCATCTTGTCCAGAGTGATAAATACGCTGTCATAGGACTCTTCGGGGAATCCGCTATAAGCAGCCATTGCCTTCAGGATACGGCGCTCATTGATACGGATCTGGAAATTCTTGAATCCCAGCTTACCCAATGTGGTGGTCGTTGCAAGGATCAGTTCGATCTCCGCCAGATTCGAAGGTTCTCCCAGAATATCGATATCACACTGCATAAACTGACGATATCTTCCTCTCTGAGGTCTGTCCGCTCTCCATACATTGCCCATCTGCAATGCCTTAAAAGGAGAAGGCAGGGATGCCGCATTATTGGAATAATAACGTACCAGCGGTACCGTCAGATCGTAGCGCAGCCCACTGTCGACTACCTCTTCCTCGGTGGTCGCAGCTGCTACATTCAGTTTCTCACCGCGCTTTAAGATCTTGAAGATCAGCTTCTCATTGTCACCGCCCTGCTTACTGCTTAAGTTCGCAATATTTTCCACACAGGGAGTCTCAATGGAAGTAAAACCGAATTTGCCGTAGGTATCCTTGATGACGCTGATCACATAATCGCGGATCTGCATCTCCTCCGGCAGGATATCTTTCATGCCCGTTGTGGGCTTCTTGCTAAGTGCCATGGTTTTCTACCCTTCCGCTCGTATATTTTATATCTGCAAATTGCCTTTCCCGCAATTTTAGCTCAATATCTTATATATGATACTTTTTTTCCCGATAACTGTCAACCCTCCCGTGCCCCGCTTCTGCCAGAAATTCAAGCATTTTTCTATAGAAAAACAGGACAGTGATCTCTCACTGTCCCGCCTTCTCTTTCATCTTCTTCAAATAGGCATCTTTCAATGCACATTTTTCCTCTAACTGAAGGATCTGCTTCTTCAGATCCTTCAGATATTCCGCGGTGACTTTCACGCCTCCGCGGACCGCTACATCTTCATGTCTGCTCATATCCTCCAGCCATTGTCTGATGGAGTTTTCCCGCAGATCATTATACGTATTGTCTTCCTGTGGCTGCCACATAATTTCCCTCCAAACTTACTCAGACACGGAACTGCCGCATATTCTGCTGAAGTTTGCCGATGCTCTGTAATACGCCCTTGGTATCTGTAGACATATTTTCACTGGAATAGGTGATCTCCTGAAGGTTCTTATTCACTCCGGCCACCGCATCCGCCAGTTCCGTCTGCATCGCAATTTACCTTTTGATCGTTTTCCCCATAGTGCACCATCCCTTTTATCCTTATTTTGTTTTGCGTACCGTAGAGTACTTTTGTCTTAATTGTACTTTTTCTCATACAATGTGTCAAGAAATCACCGCGTCAAATCGACAAAGTTTTTAGTTGCAGAAAAGCTGCTACCCACGATCGGATAACAGCTTTCTGACTGCCTGTTATGATTTTCAGACTATTTTTTAATATTTGATCTCTTTGCCTTCCAGTCTCCACTGTCTGAACTCTGCGGATGCGGACAGTAACAGGTCGGAGGAAGAATTCAGTGCGGTCTCCACAGAATCCTGGATGACACCGATGATGAAGCCGACACCTACGATCTGCATGGCAATGTCGTTGGAGATTCCAAACAACGAACATGCCATAGGGATCAGTAACAGGGATCCTCCTGCCACGCCGGATGCGCCGCAGGCTGCCAGGGTTGCCAGAATGCTCAGCACGATACCGCTTAAGAAGTCTACGTGAATCCCCAGAGTATTTGCCGCTGCCAGTGTCATTACGGTAATGGTGATGGCTGCACCGTCCATGTTAATGGTAGCTCCCAGCGGGATGGTTACGGAATAGGTATCCTTATCCATTCCCCACTCTTCACAGGCCTTCATATTCACAGGAATATTGGCTGCGGAGCTTCTGGTGAAGAACGCAGTAATGGCACTCTTCTTCAGGCACTTGAAGATCAACGGGTACGGGTTCTTGCGGATACACCAGAACACGATGATCGGGTTGGTCACAAAGTAGATAAACAGCATGGAACCTACCAGTACTAACAGAAGTTTTCCGTATTCGGAGAAGATCTCCAGTCCGTTGGAAGAAATGGAGCTGAATACCAGCCCTAAGATTCCGAAGGGAGCCATACTGATGATCCAGCTGACTACCTGGGACAGACCGTTGGAAATGTCATCCAGTACTTTCTTGGTGGTATCATTGGCTGCTCTCATACCGACACCGATGACCACACCCCAGGTCAGAACACCAATATAGTTGGCATTTAACAGAGAGGATACCGGATTGGCTACCATATTCATTAACAGAGTCTTCAGTACTTCCACGATACCGTCCGGCGCTGCCATATCGGTGGCTGCGTCTGCCAGTGTCAGTGTCACGGGGAATAACCGGCTGGCGATCACGGCTACCAGCGCTGCCAGAAAGGTACTGAACATGTACATAATAATAACGGTCTTAATGATGCCGCCATGGCTCTTCCCTGCATGACACAAGGCACTGATCAGCAGGAAGAATACCAACAAAGGCGCAATGGCCTTCAGGGCACCTACAAAAACATCTCCCAGAATGGCAATACCGGTTGCCTGCGGCACGACCAGTCCCAGGATCACACCAATGACCAGACCACATACGATACGCAGGATCAGGCTGATGCTGTTCCACTTTTCAAATATTTTTTTCATACTTACACTCTTCTTTCCCTTTTTTTCTGATGTATACATGTACTTCATTGTACACACTATGTGCTATTATATAGTATTTCTCATATAGAGACAAGTGTATTTTCCCTGCGGACATTTTGAGGCTATTTGTTTTTCGATTTTTAGAACAGAAAAAACGGATCCGCAAAAAGCAGATCCGCTTTCCTCATTTTCCTATTACATTACAAAACATTTGTCATTGCGGAGATTCCCACCTTCATGACACCCGCCAGTACCATGACCCAGATGGGATTCAGTTTCGTTTTCCGAAGCAGCAACACACAGATTCCGAAGATCACCACCATGCTCCACTCCGTACCCGTCAGGGAAATCGTCCCTCCGCTTCCCCAGAACGCATTTTTCAGGATCAGGATCCCTGCTGATGCGATCATGGCCACCACTGCCGGACGCAGAGACTTTAATACTCCCTGCAGCAGATCCAGATTACGATACTTCAGGTATAGTCTTGCCAGGATCGTCACAATAATGCAGGACGGCAGAATACACCCGACCGTTGCCACCACAGCTCCGGGAATCCCGGCAATCTTCAGTCCCACGAAGGTGGCGGAATTCACTGCAATGGGGCCCGGTGTTATCTGTGATATCGTGATCAGATCCGTGAATTCCGACATGGTCAGCCATCCGTGAGTCGTGACTACTTGTCCCTGGATCAGAGGCATGGCCGCATAACCGCCGCCGAAGCTGAACATTCCTATTTGCAGAAAACTTAAAAATAATTGCAGATAGATCATTTTCCAGACCTCCTTTTGGAAAGAAGTGTCCGGACCAAACCAATCAGTCCGCAGACGATCACAATGTAGACCACATTGATCTCCAGAATACATGCTGCCAAAAAAGCTCCCAGCATAATGACAAGTGACATAGGATCTTTCTCTTTTACGATAGGTGCACCCATATCATACGTCACGGAAGCGATCACCGCTCCCACTCCTGCCTGCATCCCAGACAGCATCTGCGCCACGAAGAAGTTACTGCGGAACACATTGTAGCAGACAGATATTGCCGCTATAATCACAAAGGGCGGCAGGATCGTTCCAAGGATCGCCACCAGTGCCCCCGGGATCCCGGCCAGCTTGTACCCCACCACGATGGCTCCGTTGACTGCGATCGCACCGGGCGAGGACTGGGCAATGGCCACCAGATCCAGCATTTCGTCTTCTCCGATCCAATGGTATTCATCCACGAATTTCTTCTTCATCAGCGTAACGATGACATAACCGCCCCCGAACGTGAATGCACTCAGATACAGTGTGGATATGAATATTTTCCACAATATTTTTCCCTGGGATTCTTTTTCTTCCCTACTTTCCATGCTACTTTTCTCCATTCTTTTTGACAGTGCCTTCCCGCATCCTTGCTGTTCTGTCTGTCAACTGTAAAACTGCACCGCATTTTTCAATGCTCCACACACACAACAGTATCTGGGCGTAACCGAAAAACACCGCTGGAGTCCCGATCAGCGTTACCAGCCCCAGTGCCCAGCTTCCCATTCTCTGTACAAAATCCCACGGGAAATACCGCAGAGACATTACAGTGAGCAATGCCGCCGCTCCCAGCCAGATATGATCATTTTTGGCGCATATCTTTTTTCCTTTTACAAAGCTTTGATAGAGCAAAAACAACAGACAGCCAAGCAACAGAATTCCCATTCCGGGGTGTCCGTTCCTATAAAAATAAGTACTGAACAGACCGCCGATACTGTATCCCTGCTCCATGATGCTGGTATATTCCAATCCGCTCTCCGCAAAGGCCCCGTCGAACAGCCAGTGTTTCCACGTCATATAAGTTGGGTATGCCATGGCAACTCCCAGAATTCCGATCACCGGATATTGCCATTGTCTCCGGCAGATACCACCCACGCAGATCAGGAACAAAAGCGTCAACGCGGCTACGCCATCCAGTCTTCCGATAATCCCCAGGGCCAGTACTGCGGTCAATCCGTAGCCTGTCTTCCAGAACATTTTCTCCGTATCCGACATTTTTATCAGAGACGCTGTCAGGATCGGCACCACCATCCATATCAGAATCTGTGACCGATCCACACTTTCCGTTACCACATATACATGATAAGGCAGCAACAGATACCCCAATGCCCCCACCAGTGAAAACCAGTCTTTCTTTTTTCTCTTTAAAACGCAATGGAACATACTCCATGCGGTTCCAAAGGTAATAATCTGGGTCAATATGATAAAAGTACTTTCCATCTGTTATTCTCCTGTCATGAAAGGTTCTTCATTGTACCAGTACTGAACATCCGATTGCAGTATAATGGTATTTTCATAATATACCACCTGTAAAACAAGTATTAACAGTACCGCAAACACGATCCAAGGGGAAATTTTGTTCTGGCTTTTTCTTTTTTGAAGAAGTATCCATACCACACTGCCCAGTACTGCATATCCCAACACACAGACAACAAACTTTCCGGGATTTCCCATTACATATAAGGTCTTCACCGCCAGAGGATTCCATATACCAAAAGCTGCTGCCGCCAACACCAGTCGCGCATCCTTTCCCCATTTGGAAAACAGGAAGTAAAGCAATGCAAGTGCAGCTCCGGATAAAAATGCTATCATGATCTTATAAGATGTTGCGACCGGAAATCCAATCCACCGCATTCCTGCCGGAATCCATAAATATAGTAAATGGGCTGCCGGAATCCTTCCCCATTCTCCCTCAAGCATATACTCTGTTTCTCTCAGGCACTGTACACTGTCAGTCCCCAGAACAAGATAATCCACCAGCAAGGGGATACAGGCTATCATCCAGATTCCCACCATTGCACAGTTGATCCATTTTTTCTGTCCGCTCACTTCTTTACACAATACTTTTCTGCGGAATATCGCAATTCCATCCAGACAGGCAAAAAGAACCAGCACTATTACAAAAAGGATCCTTCTTCCGGCGGTTGTCTTCTCTACTTTCAACTCATAGGAAACATTTCCTCCCTCCGAAAATGGCTGTATCTGCAGATGTGCTGCATCAACCGTATCTGCCACATAATAGGTAATCCTTTTATGCTCTGTATCCGCAGACAAAGTTGCCCGGTTGCCCCTGATCGCACGAAAAGTGGTCTCCTCCGCTTCCAGACTGATCTCCATTCCGCTTCCGATTCCGCCATTTGCAATATCCGACTCTACTATGATGCGATATACTCCCGGGTTCAATGCAAAATCTTTGCTGACGATCCCCCCTGTTTCTTCCACCCGATACAATTGCTGATGATCTGCCTCGAATACAATATCCGATCCCCCAAAAGACAGCACGAACAGAACCGCTAAGAGAAGCCCTTCCGCTAATAAAATCCATTTCTTTTTCATCTCTGTCTCCTCTTCCGAATCCCGAAAAACACAATACCCGCTACTGTGATCAAAGTAACCAGTTCCGCCGTTCTCCAATACCACGGTTCCACGAATCGCACACTGACTGTTCCGGCATATCCACCCGGAATGCACACTTGCAAAATATGTCCACCGTCGTCTGTGATCTCCAATACTTCTCCTTTGTCATCCCTGGCTGCATATCCCTTATACATGAGAACCGGAAGTGTTACTATTTCCTCCCGGGGCGAATCATTCCTGCAGGAAAAGCTTATATTTAAACCGCTCTTTTCATAGTCTTCGATCTGAATATTTTCATTAACTTCCGGTCTTGCAAAAGTCAGCTTTGTACTGTCCGTTCCATAGATCAGGTATTCTTCTCCGGAGATGTAACCAAATCCCATACTTTCCTGATTATATAATGTAACGTCCCTCTCCTGTACTCCCGAATCCATCATAAACAGATAGGATGCAGCCAAAGACACTACTGCCGTGATCAGACTCATCTGATAGAAGATTTTCCGGTTGTTCTGAAAATATCGAATCACATATCCCGTTACCGTCACCAACAGAACCGTACCCCATCCCAGAAAACGATTGGGGAACTGCAGACTGCTCACCAGTGTCGCTGCAATGCCGGAAATTTTCTGAATGTTATCCCAGGGAAAGGAATTTGTGGACATCCATAATGCAAGGCATCCGAATCCTGCTGCCTTTATCGCAAAGCTCTTCTCAGCCTCTTTTTGTTTTTGCAAATCTCCCAAAAATAACAGCAGCCAGAAAATCATCATTCCTATTACCAGAAACAATCCTACCCCAATAGGATTCAGTAAATCCCCTGCCTTGCCTTCCATGGATTTCGGAATTCTGCTGAACCAGAACTGCTGTAATATTTGCGCAAAAATGGTTCCTCTGTCCTGGATAGTTCTCGCCGATGCATGGCGTATCCTGACATCCTGTGTCAAATAATAGTCAACAAACGGTACCAGATACCACAAGCTTAATCCCAGCGCAAAAAATGCTCCACTCGCAAGCTGCCGAAATCTTTGCCATGCAAATACTCTGCGGATATAAATCAGACAGAACAGCACTGTGAACAATGCCGTAATCTCACAGGTCAGTACATGGGTCTGGATCAATCCGGCATATCCCAGTCCCAAAATGATCCAGCTTTTATGAAACTCTCTGTCTTCCACATCTTTTTCAAAGACAAGATAAATTCCGTATACCACCAGCGGCAGAAACGTATAGGCGCTTCCCTCTCCTACAGCTCCTACCATTACCAGTTTAAAAAATCTAAATATGGATAAAGTATACAATGCGCTGCAGACCAGACCTATGATCCGGTCTTTGAATATTCCGCTAAAGCAGTACCAGGCTATCGCTGCCGTAGCAATATTAAGTCCTATGCAATAGAAAGCATAGCTTTCTGTCATCGTAAAGCCTGCCATGCGCAGAAGTGCCGGAAAATACAATAACAGATTACAATAGAAAATACCATTGGCGTATCCGTGGTCAAATACCCATCTGGGTTCCAGCCGTACCGGGAACTGTCCGGTCAGAAGTCCATCCTTTACACCTTCAATACGGTGCAAATGATAGGTCAGATCCGCTCCGGACACCATGCCGTCATAAAAATAGGGGATGGAGGCAAAAAAGGCGATCACACCGATTCCAAACAGGATCTGACGTCTCTGCTCATTTCTGCCTTTTACCGCCTCCCGACGCTCCAGCCACATGGTCGCAAGAACCAACAGTGCTGCTGCCGCAAGGATCACAAGATATCTTGTCCACAGAAGATTCGTCTCCACGATCCGCAGATTCCCGGTGGTCAGCTTTTCCTGTCCGGAATAATCGATTGTCACCGTCAGTTCTTCTGTGGGCTCATAAAGCCAGAAATCATAGGAAGTATACCCCAGTGCACTGTACAGATGCTCGCCGTTGCACAACAGGCCTCCCTGATACACAGTGCCGTCTTTCACATTGCAGACCGCGATGGCATCCCCGGTGCATTCGTAGGACAGCTCCACCCGGTATACTCCTGTCCCCAGCGAAATATGCTCAAATACCGGCTCTTCTGTATAAGATTCCCCTTCCGCAAAAGTATAGCTTCCGGTATAGTTCCATTCCCGGTTGGGCATGGCAATACGGATGATACAACCCACCATCAATGTAGCCAGAATCCCCAGAATCACATATCTGATATAAGGTTTTTTCTTCACCTTTCCCATTCTCCTTTGGTCACATATTGTAAATCATTTGAAATAAAACGCAAAAATCCATAATGAGTATAGCACAAAAAAAAGATAATGAAAACTCTCTTCATTATCTTTTTCCTGTATTTATGCGATCCCTATGCCTGTTTTGTATGATGTTCCACATGTTCGAAGGTGAATACATTCAGGAACTGTTTTGCTCTCTCTGTCTCCGGATGTTCGAAAAATTTATCGGGAGCGGCCTCCTCCACGATCTTACCCTGGTCGATGAAAATAACTTTGTCCGCTACCGCCTTTGCAAACTGCATCTCATGGGTGACAATGAGCATGGTCTTGCCCTGTTTTGCCAGATCCAGCATAACATCCAGCACTTCTCTTACCATCTCCGGATCCAGTGCCGCGGTCACTTCATCGAACAGCAGGATCTCCGGATGCATGCACAATGCCCGGACGATGGCTACACGCTGCTTCTGTCCACCGGACAACTGTCTGGGATAACTCTTTGCCTTATCTGCCAGTCCCACGCGCGCCAGAAGCTCCATGGCCTCCTTCTGTGCCTCTGCCTTATCGCGCTTCTGTACCTTGACCGGTGCCAGCGTAATATTGTCCAGTACCGTCAGATGCGGGAACAGTTCATAGCTCTGGAATACCATACCGATCTTCTGACGCAGGGTGGTGATATTTTTACTGCCCTTGCGGATATCCATGCCCTGCAGTTTTATCGTACCGCCCTGAATAGGTTCCAGTGCATTAATACACCGAAGCAGCGTACTCTTACCACAGCCGCTGGGACCTACCACTACCAGAACATCTCCCTGTTTTACTTCCAGATTGATGCCGTCCAGGATCTTCTGGCCTTCATATTCTTTTGTCAGATTTTCTATCTTCAACAATGTCTCTGCCATGTTTTCACTCCATTCTCATTCCGACTCCGGTTCCATTTCTAATTCCACTTTTTCTCCAGCACTCTGGCCAGAACACTGAAGGGCCAGCAGGCGAAGAAATACAGAACAAATACCACAAGGAATACTCCGAACGCAGCATTGGGACTGCTCATACGATTGGCCTCAATGATCTGCTGTGCCACCTTCAGCATTTCCACCACGCCGATCATGAGCACTAGGCTGGTGGTCTTGATCATACGGGTGATCAGGTTGATGGACAGCGGAATCAGTCTCCGCACAGTCTGCGGAATAATGATATACAGATACGTCTGTATTTTACTGAATCCCAGTGCTTCACTGCTTTCGTACTGATGCTTCGGAATACTGATCAGCGCTCCACGCACCAGATCTCCCATCTCTGCGGTGCCCCACAGGACGAAGACGATGACGGATGCCACCTCTCCGGACAGATTCCAGCCCAGTGCTCTGGTAGATCCGAAATATACGATAAATAAAAGCACCAGCTGCGGCATGATACGGATGAATTCCAGATAGACCCGGAAGATAGCTTTGACGAACCGGTTCTTCACCGTCATCAGTGCTCCCACCAGAATACCTAACGGCATACTGATCAGAATAGATACGATACTGATCTTCATGGCTACCCATAATCCCTGCAGCAGACGGAGCATGTTCGTGCCTTTGAATAATACATCAATCCCCAAATCCGGCATAACGCATCCTCCTCTCCACCAGAGATCCCACGATCGATACCGGCAGCAGGATCAACAGATAAAATACCACCAGAAGGAAAAGGCTCTCGGTAGTCTTATAATACAGGCCGATCAGATCCTTTGCCGTAAACATCAGATCCATCAGACTGATGGCACTGAATACACTGGTCTCCTTCAACAGGAAAATAATATTCGCCACAAATGCCGGGATACTGGTAGACATGGCCTGGGGCAGGATCACATATCTTAGTACCTGTCCGGAGTTCATTCCCAGGCTGATGGCACTTTCATTCTGGATCGGTTCCACGGCCTCCAGACCGCTGCGGAATGCCTCCGCCATATAACTGCCACCTAAAAATGCCAGTCCTACCACACCGCAGACCTCTGCTGACATCCGGATCCCAATCTTCGGAAATCCGTAATAAATAAAAAACAGCTGTACCAGAAGCGGTGTATTACGGCTCAGCTCCACGTAGACCGCTACGATCCACCGAAGCACCGGTACTTTATAATATTGTATCGCCGCACATACCAGTCCCAGCAGAATCGCAAACAGGATTCCGATGACACCGATCTTCACGGTGAGCAACGCTGCCTTTTCATACATAGGCAGATATTTTCCTATAAATTCCCAGTTCATGTATTTCTTTCCTTTCAGGAAGCTTTTCAACAATCGTAACTATTCAGAATAGTTACACACAATTTTTTAGATTATAACAAAAGAAGTAGCCAGATGCAAGAAAAGACTGCGGCGGCAACATACGTGCCCCGCAGTCCCCTCTCTATCATTCTATTCCGATCCGTACTTATTGTGCGGTTACCTTGCCGCCTTCTACTACCAGGCTGTCCTCGTAATCCAGACCATAGGTATCTGCCAGAGTTGCCTCGTAATCTGCATGGAAGAAGTTCTCTTCACCAAGGCTTGCGATCTCATCGTTGATCCAGTCAAGCAGAGTAGTATTGCCCTTAGATACTGCGGGAGCGATGGTATCAGCGCTGCCCAGGGAAAGAATACCTACGGTATAGCCTTCATTCTGCAGAGCAAATGCGATGACCTCAGTGTTGTCGTTTGCCCATGCTACGGAAGTACCGTTTTCAAAAGCTTCCTTAGCGGTTGCATAGGAATCGAACTTCTGTAAAGGAATGTCCGGATAATTAGCAATCAGATAGGTCTCTGCGGTGGTTCCGGAGATCACAATAATAGAATCATCTGCATTCCAGTTATCCAGAGTAGTGATTACATTGTCATCCTTGGATACTACGCCAAGTGCTACATTCATATAAGGAGCAGCGAAATCAACTTCCTCTGCTCTCTCGGGAGTTACGGTGAAGTTAGCCAGGATCACGTCTACCTTACCGGTCTGCAGATACTCGATACGGTTGGCCGCCTCGGTAGATACGAAGTTCACATCGACACCCAGATCCTCACCGAGTCTTCTTGCATAATATACATCATATCCCTGATACTCGCCGTTCTCATCCACATAACCAAACGGATTCTTATCGGAAAATACACCGATGTTGATGGTACCGCTTTCCTTGATCTCATCCAGAGTGCGGTATACAGCCTTGCTTCCAGCATCGTTGCTGCCGGTAGCTGCTGTGCCGTTATCGCTGCTGCCGCATGCGGTCAGCCCCAGTGCCAATGCTCCTGTTAATGCCAGTGCCAAAACGCTCTTCCACTCAAACTTCTTCATAATCCTTTTCCTCCTCTTCGATGTCTCATTTAAGTATCGAATCAACTTATGGGTAGGATTATATCTCCTATTTCATAC